>Ga0209770_10000062_pt1 | contig 62209 bp, 53 predicted proteins | sample LauGreSu1BDMLBDD_2_FD_187572 | JGI IMG/M metagenome (GOLD analysis project Ga0209770, IMG submission 187572) | Freshwater lake microbial communities from Lake Michigan, USA - Su13.BD.MLB.DD (SPAdes) (version 2) | ecosystem: Environmental > Aquatic > Freshwater > Lake | place: Lake Michigan, USA... | reverse complement strand
AGAGTCTTTATATTTGAATTTGGAGCTTTTGATCAAAGATTTAAATAACGTATCGTCAACTATACAACTCTTATCTTGTAATAGTTGCGGTTGTAGTTGTAGTTGTGAACGCGTGGATACTTCTGATGCCCGCGGCGAAGGACTTGGTGAGGGAAATGGAGAAGGAATTGTGGGTTTAGGACTAGTTGAAGAGGCAGGAGCAAAAGCAGACGCAGGATCAGATTCAATTCCTGTAATGTTTTGAACTTCAGGTGACTCTGCTTCTGATGCGGTCGCCTGATTAAAAAAACTAGTCAATTCTAGATCTTCACTTTCTTCTCCTGCTCCTGCACCTTCTTCGTCATCGCTTCCTGCACCACCTTCCAATTCTTGTTCATATGTTTCAGAAGCATTTGATCTAGGAGTTGCATCACCCATACCCATACCCATACCCATACCCATACCCATACCCATACTCGGTTCATTCATAAGTGACTCTGCATCACTTTTGGTATCATAGTCATAATCATCCATACCTTCGTTATCTAAATCAGCATCAGGGTTTTGGAATTTTTTTAAACTAAATGTATCAATAAGTGAACCATTTTGGTATGTCATAAAAGAATCAATATCAATTGCATCTACTATAATTTGTTTCATTTTAGAAATTGAAATCTTTTTAATAGGTCTGGATCCTGGTGCTGATCCAGCCATAAGTTCAATATATTTTTTATAAATGTCTGCAATGGCTCCAATAAAACTTTGGTTTTTATTATAATAGATAAATTCTCTTTTTCTAATCGTATATCCTTTCTTATTTACAGATTTATACGTTTTTATATTTTTTACTTCTCCAGGTTGAACACCTTTTTGTATCAAACATGCCACATTTGGTTTTAACATAGTGCTTCGATCGTTTATGGTGCATGTTTTAAAACTATGTGTAAAAAATAACTGCAGTTGTGGTAACAGGTAGCCATAAGATTGATCACTTAACTCTATATTTCTTTCAGGACCCATTACAATAAATTCTTTTTCAAGTATTTTTTCGCGTTCGCGGCTCGCTGTGCTTTCTATATCTGATGTGTCACTTTCGCTTACAACTTGTGTAGAAGTAGGTGTTTGCGTTGACTCTTCCAATGCTCCTATTGGTTCTTCCTCTTCTTCCTCCCCCTCCTTCTCTCTTTCACCAATAACGGAAAAATCTTCGCCTAGTTTGGTTGCTTTTTCTAGTTCTTCTTTTCTTTGTAGCGATGTTAATTTTTTAATAGAAGAAAGACGCGGCTTTAATCCTGGAAAAGGTGATGCAGTAGAAGTGGGTTGACCAAGTTTTGCTTCAACGTCTTGCTCTGCCTCCAACACGAGTTCTTCTTCTTCTGCTTGTTTAAAATCTGGTTGTGATACTTGCATAGATAGTGATAGTGGCTTCAAACTACCAAATTTACCTCTCATGCGTGAGACAGGTCCGGCCAAAAACGCCTTTTCTTTTCCTTCACATTCAAAATTAAATGAGTTTGGATTTTGGGCATTATGTGCAGTAATACTTGGGCAACCACATGCTTGACGTTGTAAATTTTGTTTATCTTTTATAAAATTCTCCGAACTGAAACAACATGGGATACAATATTCGCTACCTGCACTTTCTTTGCTGTCGATAAAACCGGGTGACAAATTCTTGTAATCTCCAGTAGACGAGTCAATATGATATTTGTCTTTAAACTCAAAGACATATTTTCCAGGTGGAACACTTTTTGCACCAGGTGGAATAACAATATCTCCATCGCGTTCTTTTAGTTTTTCTACTTCTTCATTTGTCAAACTTACATTTCGTCGCAAATCCCAGTATCGTGGACATATATACCAGAAATTCTTGCTTTTAGATGACCCGTATTTCATTGCTCGACTATATGACCCTGGATGATTTTTATCAATATGTTCTTTTTCTTCATTTGTCAAAATAACCGGTTGGCGTTTCACTGACCAAGGACATGACCGCGAGTATTCTTTCACACCTGGGCGTTTACGAAACAAAAGAGGATCATATGCTTCAAGACGTTTAAAAAAAGGATTCGGGTTTGATAAACTTGCGCCTGTAATATCTTGTCCAACACGTCCACGTTCCGACCTTGATTCTGTTTCTGATTCCGAACTAGAACTTGAACCTGGTTCTGAAACAGGCATACGAATTGGTGCAATTCCTAGTTGGCCAAGTTTTGATTTGGGTGCTGGCGTTTGTGCTTTGCTTCCAACACTGATTTTTCCTAATGTTTTTAATTTTTTTAGGGGTTCTGGAGGAGCCGCCGCCGTCGCCGCCGTCGCCGCCGCCGATTCTTCTGGTGAAGAAGATGAAATATCCGTGTCTGTGCCAAGTGGTTTAATTTCTTCAATTTCGGGAAGATCTTCTTCTTCGCTTTCGGTGTCACTTGCTCCACCACTATGTTCACTACCACTACCGCTACCACTACCACTTTCATCATCGGTTAGTCCTTCAATAATATCAATATTAAATCCTTCATCGCTGCCTTCACTGCCATGACCACTTTTATTACCTTGGCTACCTTCACCTTCACTTTCAGAACTAGATAACCCTTGTATATTTTCAATATTAAATTCAGGACTTCCTGATTCCGCTGATTCTGCTGGCGATGGTGTTTTTTCTTTTACTACTGCTTTTACTGCCGCTTGTGTTTCTTCTGGTTCCGCCTCTTCTTCTGAATCTGTTTCTGCTTTTGCTTCTGGTTCTTCACCCTCGCCCTCACTTTCATCCGATAAATTTCCAAGCATTAAACTTTCAAAATCAACGTCGCTTATTGCATTATCTTCTTGCGCTTGTTGCAAATTTTCAAAATCAAATATTATTTCATCTGCATCATTTTCGCCAGACACTGCTACATCGGTAAGCACGGATTTATTGCCCTGAACAACAAATTCTTTCACTTCTTTTATTTCTTTTTTACTTTTTACGCCCCCAAGCGACAACGATGTATGACATAGTTTATCAATTTCTGCATGTGGTATATTGGTTATAGGTTCCGACTTTTTATTTTGCAGTAGTATACGTATTAATGAGTCAATCATTTTTTCAACATGATCCAAATAATATATATTATCAATATTCTCAACTTCGATTTTTAAATTTCCATCGGTGCTTATTTGCAAAAATGTAATAGTTGTCAAAAATCCTGGATGTGTATTTATTTTTATACGCATTTTTTTATTTAATTGAGATAGTTGCATTCTATCTAATAACTCTGTAACATCTTTTAGAGCTTGGTCATATGATATATTAAAATTCTCTATTAACCCGCGTATTACGTCTTCCTGATAACTGGATTTCAAAAATAGTTCAACAATAAATGCTTCGCGTCCTTCTAGTTCATTATAGTTTGAAACACGTTTGTATCTCATAATAACGCGTTGTGATTCATTGTAGTTTATGATATTAAATACACTGGATATACACCCCATATTTTTCGAAATATCTAACTTGAATTTGGGAGGTAAGTTTAAAACCGATTTATATTTTATTTCGCGAATAACTATATTTTTATGGTATAAATCTTCAAACAAATTTATCGTATATCCATTTTGACTTAAAAATATGGCAACTTCATTTATTACTGGATTGACGCTTTCTTTTATTATACTTTCTGCCTCTATATCTTTAACAGGTTCTTCGACCTGAAATGAAATAAATATACTTCCGCGTGTATCAAATTCGCAACGTATTGGAATAATATAGTCTTTTATTACTTCTCCTTCTTCATTTTGTATCGAATAAATACAATGAATAATAACTAACAGACGTTTTTCGATAGTGGCTTCTTTTATTATTTTATTTATTACGCTTATTTTTAAATATGGAATTCTTTTCCCATTTTCAGCAAGACGATTTGCGTATAAGCGATACATTTTTTCTTCGAATCTTCCTTTAGTTAGTTTTATTAATGGTTTTTCATCATTTGTATGTATGATTTTAAATAACATATCAATCGGAACGTTGATAACATAGTCTGGTTTTATTTCAAAGTCGAGTGAAAAAATACCCTTTGTCATGTATGGCAAATCGGTTGTTCTTTGATAAAATGCTTCATAAAACAGATTCACGCTGTCTGTCATATCTTTGTAATTTTTATCTATTAACAACTCGGTAGTAGATGATAATAGTTGCTGCGTATGTGTTTGCAAATCACTTATAGTAAATATTTCTTTTTCAGCCAAATAGGGGTAATATATTTGAATCATATCGTTTGGAACAAGGTCTGCATTTTCGTTTGCATCTACGTATTCTAATATATCTTCAGCTAAACATAAAAATATAGTTTGGCATACGATTGGTTCATAGTCAAGAAGAATTTTTTTATTTGATGTTGAAATTATATTTTTCCCTTGTTCTTTAATAAAAGGGTCTATCTCACTTACATTAAAAGGATTTACGTTATAAACTACATCCTCGCGATGATATACAAATCTTTGCCCTATAGGAATGTCTTCTATTATGGGTAACTCTTGTAAAAGTAGTTCCTCTTCATCGTCGCTGCCAATGCTTTCTGTATCTACATCTGCAGCGACATCTCCGACGCCTCCAACGCCTCCAACACCCCCAATTACTTTTTCTATATCGGATGACTTATATTTATAAAAAAGTTCTATAATGTCGTCATACGTATATGTGTCTTTAAGCTCTTCGGTATCAGTGTGCAAAATAAGTTCGCATTCTTGTTTAAGATTATCTCTATGTGAGTTTGTTAAGAAGTCCATGAGGGACTTTTTGGTAACAAGTTTTGTGTCGTTGTTGGATAATTTATTATATAGTTGTGTTGGTGTATACATAATACCCTGTTTTGAAAAAAGGTATACTTCATCAAATGAAAATGGTTTTGTTAGTTTAATATTTGAAATAATTTTTTTTTTAATAGTTTCAATAGTGTCGTCACCATATAAACACTCGAATGAAAATAATATCTCTATATTAAATTTTACGATATTTTTTATTTCGCTGTAACTAAATATTTTTTGAAAAAGAATTAAATTTTGGATTATTTCATCTTGACTTTCTAATTCGTCGGGAGAAACATTTTCTAATTTTTCCAATTCTGTTGCTAATTCTTCGCTTTCCAGATATTCAACAAGAATATCTGGTTCCATCCTTATAAATGCAGTAAAACGTTCGTTTAACACATCTTCGGTAATTTCCCAATTTCTTTTTGTTAACGGATTTGTCTTTCCATAAAAAATAATTATTTTTTCCGGGATTTGATAGTTTGATACATCTCTTTTATTATTTATATAGGCTACTTTAAATATATCTTTTTTTATTCTATCCCTCATTATAACTATTATATATAATATAAGATATAATATAAGAGATGTATCTTTAATATATTAAAAATATCATAATATGTTTAATATATTTATATCGCGTATTTATAATACTAAATAAATGTAAAATGAGTGTAAAACTAATCGTTGCTATGTGTAAAAACAATGGTATTGGATTTAATAATAAAATTCCGTGGAGAATATCTGAGGATATGATTTACTTCTCTAAAAAAACATCAGGAGACTATGTGGGAGTAAATGAAACTATTAAAAAAAATGCAGTAATTATGGGACGAAATACGTGGGATTCTTTACCTAAAAAATACAAACCTCTTCCAAATCGATTTAATATAGTTCTTACCAGGAATCCGCAAAAGTTTCTAACATTGGATATGGATATGGATATAGATGACTATGACGCAGATAAAAAACCTACCGACTACATTTCATCGTTAGATGAGGCAATAGAAATATGCTATGGTGGAGGAGAGAAAGGAGAGAAAGGAGAGAATAATATAAAAATAGAATATGAAACCTCGAGACATTTTTCATCATGTAAAATTAATGATATTTGGATAATCGGTGGTTCATCAGTATATCAAGAGTTTATACATCGTGATCTAACTATGAGTCTAAATGTATGCAATAGAAATAATAGAAATAACGGACTATCTAGTTATTATATTACTTATATAGATAATGAATATGAATGCGATACATATTTTCCGATGTTAAAAAATATGAATAAATATCATCTTACGCAATTTGAAAAACAGGCCTGTATCGATAAGAATAAACCCGATGCGCCTCTTATAAATGTTTACTACATAGTATTTAAAAAAATAAAATATATAGATGACAAACTACTAGAAGAATTATTTATTCCATGTAAAAGTAATACTAATAAAAATCTTTTACTATATGTTAAAAAAACAAAAATAAATATTTACAACAAATATACTAACTATGAACATGAAATATTGTTTTCTATGTTTTGTTCATAGATAGTGTTTTTTACTAACTAACTAACTAACTAACTAACTAACTAAAAATGCGTAATGGAACGCATCCACCACAATCAATATTTTCATTGTCAACAGAGCATGTTTTTATATTACCAGTAGACATTTCTTGATTAAATATAATGTCATTTTTCTTTTGTTTATTATGATCATCTATGTTACATCTCCACGGACATTCCAATACCGCACCACCATCTGTAACACTCGTTTTGCACATTGAATCTTTTCTATTTGTATTATTAGGACTCATACATCCGGCTAGACATTTAGAACCGAAAAGCCGTTTTATAATACCTCCTAAGTCCATGTTTAATAAGGCAGATAAGTCCATCGTTTTTTTTTCTGGCGTTGTATCTACTTGGTCCATTTTATCTGTTATTTTTTTAAGTTCAGATAGTGAATAGTTTTCTATAAGTCTTGTCTGTTTTTTTGTAGAAGAAATATGGTATAATAATATAATAGTCCCAAAAATAAAAATGATAATGCATAATGAGTATTTATTTTTAGAATAGTTTTTTAAAAAATTGCTTTTTAATATTATAGATTTTGTCATGTTTAAAAATATATATTATAAATATATTATTTTGTATACTATGTATTATTTTGTATATTATGTATATTATGTATTATATTCAATCTCTATATAAAGGACTTTCATTTATCATCATACCGCAATATGAGATTGGATTTTTGGAATAGTCAACTGCTTTATAAATATGAATACGCACCGCATTCTCAAGTAGAAACTTGAAATTCTTCCAAAATTCTTCTTTGTGTCCTATTGATTCTGACATCGTATGCGCCAGTTCATGAATTGAAACAAAAGTAAGTGTATTTCTATCGATAAGTGTATCACCAGTTTTTGTTGTATTTAAACAGAATGCAATTTTTTCACCTTTATTTTCACTATACGCAGTATGCTCGCTGTCAATTTGTGTTTCCATAATAGTTTGAGGATTAAAATTTTTAATAAGTCTTTGCACATTTTCGTATGTAGGATATGTTTTTTGCATATATTCTACAAGTTTTTTCATATTTTTTGTAACACTTGCTAATAAATCTGCCGCCATTTCTTGCTTAAGTCTTTCACGAACGCAATATTTATTTCCATCTACATTGGATCTTATACAATTCAACCCAACCATGTCATTATCAAAATAATACTTTATGCATATAATTAATATAGTTGTTGCTAATATATAACTTATTATAGTCATTTGTATTATATTATATTATTTTATGATATGGTATGAATATTACTTGTTAAAACTGATAATTATATATATAATCGCTATATAATTATTATTATTCTATGTAAAAGTTACTATACATAAACCTAAAATCATTTATTGTTTACCGCAGCCAATCTCCAAAGGCTGCCGGAAAGTATCCGGCTCGATAGTGGTGTTTGACCACGGGCTTACTATTAACTGAGGGTTAGGGGGTTCTGAACGAACTTGCAAGTTGGCATTACGAAGACTGCTTCCTACTGTATCAATGCCTGTTAAATAACCTGCGTTAAGAAAATTTACACCCAAGTAGTCACCACTTCCCATAGGCTGAAGCCCCCATGCATTGTTACCATCTTTGGGAAGGAGATCTGCAGGATTATTAGTATTGTTTCCACTGCAATTTGAAGGCATACCTCCCAAATTAGAGTTACTTCCATTTATTGCTGAATAGTCCGTAAAAAATGTTCCTTGATCTGCACCTGAAGGTGGGGATGATGATGATGAAGGAGGCGAAGATGTGTTACCATAACTGCGTCTATTGTTTGAAGAATAATTTTCAGGTATGAAGTTCTTGTTTGAAGAATAATTGAAAATCACGTAAATAAGAACTATTCCTCCTAAAAGTAAAAGAACGTGATGTGTCTTAAATGTTTTCTGTAAATCTTTGAGCATCGTTATATAAAATAAATGATAAAATATTTTTATAATTTTAAAATTAATTATCAAATAAGAATTATAATAACACTTAAAAGTAATGAATTAAACATACATAAATTCCTTAATGCGATAGATTGATTAGATATAAATAAATCATATTATGAATTATTTATATTTATTTATATTTATTCATTGTTTTCAATATCAGAACCTGAATCAGAATCAGAATCAGAATCAGAATCAGAATCAGAATCAGAATTATAGTCAGTATCCGAATCTGAGTCGTCGAGCATATAAGTATTCTTAATTTTTTTAACTTCTAAATATGCATCGAATGCTAATTTTCTTGCCGTTCGAGCTTTTTCTTTGGCGACTTTATATATTTCGTAGTATATGTCATTTGGTTTTTTAATTTTTATTTTTTCATCGTCTTTTATTTCTAAATCTACTTCTGTAATTTCTTCTATTTCATGCGTTTTTTTAATTTCTGGAATTTCTTGAATTTCTTTTGATTTTTTTTTATTTTCTTTATTTTCTTTATTTTCTTTATTTTCTTTATTTTCTTTATTTTCTTTATTTTCTTTATTTTCTTTATTTTCTTTATTTTCTTTATTTTCTTTATTTTCTTTATTTTCTTTATTTTCTTTATTTTCTTTATTTTCTTTATTTTCTTTATTTTCTTTACTATCTACCTTAATAGTATTTTCAATATTTTTGTTAGTATTATTATCTTTATTTATTACTGATGATGCTAGAGATGATAAAGTATTTGAAATAGGTTTGGGTTCAACTATATTTTGATCCACATTATCATTACTTATTTCATCTAAAACTGCTAAAGATTCTACTATGGGTTGATGTGGATGATATTCACTTTCAGATGTACCTATATCTATATCTATAGTTACTGGTATAGGTGTAAGTATAGGTGTATGCATACTTGTGTTAGACGATAAATGCACTATTGTTTCTACTTCTGTTGAAGTTACTGGTTTTTTTATTAAACATGATTGAAATACTGGTTTATTTGTCATAATAAGAACTTGGCGTAATATAATTTCAAATTGAAAACTTCTTTGAGTAAATTTTATACCTTGTATTTCTAATACAGATATTATATCATTATCCGGTTTTACGTCTTCAATAGTTAATTGTTTTTCATTTTCATCAAATACAAAACATGTAGGCATTTTTAAAAGATTTTTTGACGGCGCAATATTTGCACGCAATGAATAATATTTACCACCCTTAAATGGTCTCAGTATAGAAGTAAATGCTGATTCAATTTCTGATTGATCAATTTCATTTGTAAACCATGAATTTTTTTTTTCATATATTTTTTCAATACATGATTTTTCTAAATTTTCCATAAATTCAATAAATGCCACATCTTCAATTGAAAATATTAAGTCTATGTATGCCTTTTTTCCTGTAGTTGTAAATACTCCTTGTTTAGTAAGACATTTAGGTGTTTGTATATATAAAAAATCATTTGTGTTTGATTTTGTATTGCTTATACCTATTTTAGTAAAATATGTTCCGCTTCCACCATGCAATGACTCCGGATGCATTAGTAAAATTTTGCTAAAATCATAACTCGCATATGTTGTGCAAACATTTGCGTTAGATGGTGAATGAATATCCATTTAATGCATACAGAGAAAATATAGATTACAATAACACGCAAAAAATGAATATTTTTTATATATTTATAAAATATTAGTTCAATATTTAATATATTAATCATATTTTTACTTTTTACAACCATATCATGACGAATACAAAAGATAGTAAAGATTTTATTAAAGACAAATATAATAACAATTTTAAAGATAAAGTATACGATTATTGTTTAGATTTTATTAAAAAAGATGAAGTAAAAAAAGAACTTAAGAATTTATTCAAACCCATAGTTAATTTAATTTTGGAAGAAATATATCCTTATATTTATCTATCGTTATTGTTAGTTATTATTAGTTTTTTTTTAGTTTTAGGCATATTTATTATGTTAATAAAAAGCTATAAATAACATATATTTAAATATACACTAAAATAAGCTACTACATACTAAATTTATTTTTCTAACTAAATAGTATAATAGAATAAAATGGCAAGAAAATATAAATCAAAAACAAGTCGCCGGCGTCGTTGCAAAAAGGGAGGTAGCCACTCATCTTTAGGTGGTGCCCCTTATCCTAACGTTAGTAGTGGTTCATGGACGACTAATGCTCCCTCTGGAACTGCTGCAGCTCAGGCCGCGGGATTTAAATCATTTTTAAGCGGGTTTTCGAGCGGATCCCCTTCACAAAATGCTGCAGAATTAAATAAATTTGCTTTGACAGGTGGTGGTCAGCCCAGTCAATTTGGCGGTGGTCGTTCTAAACGGCGTGGACATGGACACGGACGCAAACATAGCGCAAAGTCTTCCAAAAAATTCTTCCCCAAGTCGCTTGGAACGGAGTCAAGCAGTCGTGAGCAACAGATGGCGCAAGGAATGAGCCAAAGTCAGGCACAAGCCCAATCTGCGGCTATGCAGCAAGCACAATCGCAACAACAAGCACAAACCCAAAGCGGTGGTATGTTTGCATCCTTTGGTGCCTTACTGAAAGAGGCGCTTGTCCCTCTTGGTTTGTTAGCCGCCCAACAGACATACGCAAAGGGCTACGGAAAACGCACACGCAAGCATCGTAGGTGAACAAATAATGAACATAATGATAGTGTAGCGAAATAGAATATAGTAAACATTTGTATATTTAATAATATGTAAAACAAATTTAGATATTATTTTATAGTATAGTATAACAACATACGCGCGCGTATCTACACTACACTACACTACACTACACTACATTATGCAATCTAACGCTTCCGGAAGTGGCGGTGCCACAAACAACGGAAATTTAGAAAAATCAATTCAAAGATGGGTTGAGTTAGACAATGAAATGAAACTTTTGAATGAACAAGTAAAAGATTTGCGAACACGCAAAAATGATATAGAGGATAAAATAATCGATTACGTAAGCACACACGATATGAACAATAATGTTGTAAATATTTCAGATGGGAAACTTAAATTTTGTGAAACAAAGCAAACCATGCCTATTACTTTAGGATTTTTAGAGAAGTGTTTAGGTGACATTATTTCAAACCAAAATCAGGTGAAACAAATCATGGAATATGTTAAAGGAAAACGTGAACATAAAGTTGTTCCCGAAATTAAGCGTTATTATAATTAGTTATGCAATAATCGTTATCTTATCCATTATTATTTATATGTATATAATAGGGCTATACATATAAGCAAAAAAACAAATACACAATACACATATCAATACTACGATGTTGCATCAGGACGATCTTATTTTCTGTAAAACAGAATCGGGCGTAACAAGCTGTGGTTATAATATTAGCAACATGCTTCTTAAGAATACATTAAATATGCCACATTCTCAATACGACCATCATACAGGCAACATAAATAAAACAAGCAAAGATGATATACGGATTGCAAAACTTATGGAAGATTTAGTTGTTCCTTCCGGGCTATACTATTGTCATCCGATGACCAAACATAAAGTGTTCAACTATAAATCTAAATCCGTGCAAGATTCTCCTCAATCTTCACGGCTTACATCACGTGAGAAAGGAGACAAAGGAGAGAAAGACGAGATAAATATAACAAATGGAATGTTAGACGAATCTGTATACGATAAATTACTTAGTCTTGTATCCATGGATAAGAAAAAATTATTTGACAGAAAAACAAGAAAAAATATACACAAAACTATATTACAAAAGGTTATTGATAATTCTGGTTCTATAGATTCCGATATACCGATGGATGTGCCAGTAGTTTTAGATACTCCACGCGATACAAGAGCAGAGAAAGGAGAGAAAGGAGAGAAAGGAGAGAAAGCAAATAAAAAGAAATCACTTAAATTAAAAATAAAACTAAAGCCGCAACAATACCAGAACCAAGAACAAAACCAAAACCAAAAACAAAAACAAAATCAAATAAAAACTAAAAAGGTAAGATTTGCCTGAATAAGTAAAATGAATAAATATTTATATGAAATTTATTCATTTTATATAGAACTATATATCAAGTGTTATATAGCATTACCTCACCCCAGTATACTCCAACTATTTTTGTTAAACGGCGAAAGTAATATTTCAGGCACTTTCTTCTTCCAATGTTCCAGTTTACGTTGTAACTCTTGATCTCTCATACTAATAGGATGAATTGGTGTATTCAACATTGCATTTTGTTCGGCGGGTGTAATAATTGGCTTGTAACCAAAACAATTTACACCAAATCTTGCTTCAGGATTACTAATGTGTCCGCCGTTTATACCAGGGCGTCCGCAGTCATTTTCGTGGCCTTCTATTGTCTGTAACTTGTCCCATGTTTTTTTCTGTGTAGGAAATAATATCATTTGGTCATCTGACCATCCATAGTTACACCACTCTCCGCCTTTATTGTATGCAGATTCAATTTGTTTATATGATGCTAAACCCCCACCATATGCTTGACAAATCGTTTTTGCATCATCATATGTATACTTATTGTCCGGAATATTATATACTTCTTTTACTATTTTTAGTTGTGGAACTACATTTTCATTTGGTTTTTTTTGAATTGTCAAATCGACTTTTGGTTTATCAGAAAATAATCCTTTAATGGCTGCGGTTATATTTACATTGAAAAAGTATTGAAAACCATTCATGATAAGCAAAATTATAAAAATACTCCATAGTATAATTTCAAGTGTTCGTTTACCAGATGTCTCGGTTCCAATACCACCTGCACCGCTACTTCCGCTATTTCCCGCACCATTATTTCCTAAAGATGAAAATAAAAAATAATATAATAATAAAACTATAACAAAGGTAACTATAATAACTATGCGAGTAGATACTGATGTTGAATCTAACTTATCTCTACCGGATGTTGCTATTTGACTAATATATTGTAATGGATCACCTTGTATTCCTGTTAATGAATTGTAACTTATACTCATTAATACTATATAAAATACTATATAAAAATACTATATATAAAACAAGATATAAATATATTCAATATTTGTTAGATTTTATATTTTATTTTGTATATAGTATTTTGTATTATTTCTTTATATTTTTCTTACGATAAAAAAGACAATATGGTGTATTTCCGCTAATTATGTCTCCGTTTATAGATATCTCTTTTACTATCGTGTCATTGAAATTATACCATTTTCCATTTGCATTTTTAATCGTTGCGCTATAATGTCCACCATCAACTTGTCCATGATGATTACAAATTGCGTATAAATCGTATACATATGTTTCCTTTCCATATCCTTCTACATACCGAGAAAAATCAACATCTTGTAACGGAATATCAATAAACATCTGGTTCTTTTTACTTCTACCTGTTGCATATGAAGTTATAAATCTCTTAATATCAATTATCATTATATTTGGAAGACTCCAAAATAAGATTCTTTTATTTACTGCCTCTTTTTTATTTGTTGCATCATTAAACCACATATTATCTCCATCTAAAGCTTCCTTCTCGCAATGTTTGTCAAAACAATCAAATAGTGTAACATTTTTATCTGTTTTATCGATACATAATTCTTCTTTTGTAGGAATTGGAAGATGAATAATCATAAATGGTTCTGGATTTATACTCAAGTATTTTGTATCTGTATCACATGACGATGATGATGATGACGATGATGATCCAATCGGTGTCAAAACAGAAACATGAATTCCAAAAAATATGTTTAATATTTCCGAGTAGTCTTTTGTATATTTTTGTTTCATCATTTCGTAACATTTTTTTCCCATTTCGTCTTTCTTTGTTCGAATGTTTCCTTTAATATCCATAATAACTTCGCGAGTAAGTGAGTTGTGAAATGATTCTAAAACGAATAGTAAAAATTCAGGTAAATCGTTTTGTGACCATCCAGAAAATAATTCGTGGTTTGTTGCCTTTGAAATACGCTGCACAGAGTTAATAAATCTACCCGGCGATATGATGCAATTTTGACTCCAGATCAATTTGCGAAGGTCATCCCACTCTACTAGTAATACAGACTCAGGTTTATTATTTAAAATCTTCTTGTAATTTCCACCCTCCTTTGACAAAAAGTCGTTAAATTCATATGTGTGTGATAAACATTGAATACATGAATTGATAAAACATGTATTCCCTAAATTTGTAAGACCGGTTATTCCTCTATTTGCGTAGTCTGTAAATTTTTCTATTGGCGATGCGGATGCGGATGCGGATGTCGTCATCTTATATGTGTAAATTATGATTATGCTTATAAATAAGTTATAGTTATTATAATATACAAATTAATATTTAAACATTTTTAATATATAAATATATATTAAGTTTACTTTTTATATGAGTAACTATGATGATCGGTCAGGGAATAATAGAGCAAATATTATACCACATGATAGTAATATGAGGGGTTATAGTGTTGAAAACTCTTTTTATGATAGCCCATTTAATATGGATTTTGAGTATGGTTATATGAACTTAATGTTTAATATAACTGCATTTACTGCAAGAACACACGATATCTTTCAAAGTCTTGAAAGCAATCTTTCAAACATTATAGAGTTGCAAAATGAAAGAAGACGACTAGAATCTGACTCTCGACAAACGAGAGAAACGAGAGAAATAAATCAAAATATAAATACGACACAACCTGAAACACAATCTGCGACACAACCTGCACCACAACCTGCAACACAACCTGCACCACAATCTGCGACACAACCTGCACCACAACCTGCACCACAACCTGTCCAAGAAAATAGGCAAAATATTTCTCCGAATATTTCTAATACTACATCAAATGATAATTTAAACTATCTTCTTGGTAGAAGAAATATTTTTGATACTTCGAATAATATATTATTTTCTTTTTTACCACGAAATGTTTTACTTAATCCAAATTCGTTACCTGAAAGAAGAAGTAGGAATAGAGATGGCTTGAATATTCAGGAGATTGAAGAGAATACTGAAATTATAAATTACAATTCTATAGATGCAGCGCAAATATTGAACACAGAATGTCCAATTAGTAGAGATGTATTTAATGCGAACTCCATAGTTCTTCGCTTGAAAGAGTGTAGACATTGTTTTGTTCCGTTTCGAATTATGACATGGCTTGAAACGCATTCAACGTGTCCCTTATGTAGACGTAATGTGGTTCCTGCTCCTGCTGCTCCTGCTCCTGCTCCTGCTGCTCCTGCTCCTGCTCCTGCTCCTGCTTCACCAGCAACTACATTTTCAAATATTATAAATAATATAAGAAATAACACCAACTTGGATAATTTATCAGTTGATAATGTGAATGATGATTCGATAGTTTTTTCATTTGATTTACCACGTTCCGTAAATGATGACACGCAAGGACGAGAATTTACAAATACATATTTTTCAAGTTTATCGCAAATATTTTCTAATTTGAATAGAAACACCACAAACACCACAAACCAAACCAACTATCCTAGCAACTCTACGGACAATAATGACGCGCATAACGATCACGATGACGAATATGACGAAGTAGATTGATTTAACCTTATAGAAAATTGAAACCAAAAAAGAGTATAATATAATATACAGCAAAACAAATACACACTTACTAGACATATACATCAAAATGCCTCGCAGATCATCATTCATGTATCCCGTGAACTATCGTGGTGACCCCAATGATGAAGACAACTTTCTTGCACTTGGGTCATTTGATATATTCGACAACACGTTCGTGAATTTTATAGGATGGTGTTGGACTCAACTCAAACGACTTGGACCGGCTTTGTCATGGACATACTCTGTATGCGGCTACTATATTATGTGGATTCTACTGCATTATGCAGCAATACATTTATATCCTGAATTTTGTGCACCTTATACTATTTTAGGTTTTATTCTGTCGCCTTTCATGGTTTCAGCACCTCATTGTATCGCAATGCGGTGGATCATCAGCGAAGGTTCGAATGTCGTCATGGCGATGTGGATCGCAATTGGCGGAGTTTTGGTAAACAAAATAATGCGACGTTGATTACAAAAAAATAATATATGTTGAATATATTTTATATTATTTTTCTTCATCATATTTACTTCTTCTTAAAGAAGTTCATAATGCTCTGATTCTTCTTACTTGCATTATCAATTTCAATCAAGTATTCATCGAATAGAATTTTCTTCACTTCTTTATTCCGCAAATCTGTTATCTTCTTTTTTATTTTTTCCTCATCCTCGCCATCGAGTAGCTTATCATTCCATGATTCAATCGACCGCCGCAACGCAGGAACATGTCGCTTATAACTCGGGATGTTTTCCAACACCAGTGCAAACACTTGTTGCAACGGCTTCATAATCTGATTCGTAATATAGAAAGCATAATTCGGTTTTATTTTATTCGCCAGGATATAGTCCGGATGTTCTATTCTCTCACCTTGTAGTGCCTTCTTGTCAGGATTCTGGATATAAACAAATGGAATTCGGTCACCAATACTTGGTTTATTTCCAGGGTCACGTTTGCCCATTCTGTCCGCCAATACTTTGTGTGCAATTTGCGCCGGGTTTTTATATCCACTTCGAAGCGACTTTGAAATAATCAGTTTATCCATCGGCACCTTCTCGTCGACTAAATTTTGTAGCGACGACTTTAGAAACTGAATTGCGGTTTCGACATTTTGTTCTTTCATTAGGATGTCGATTACACCGCCATAGATGTCTTTTACGATGGGTGCATTGTCACGGCGTTTCAGAACGATACCCATACTTTTGCGCTTCGGTTTCTCCGGCTTGTCTTCATACAACATACCAATATATCGCTTCTTCGATAACAAACAGAATGGCATAAGCGTTTTTTCATAGACCCACGCATGCGGCTGCTTCAGAAATCGTGTTGCAAGATGTCCGACCTCTTTTGCAAACTCAATCGTAATCTCAAGCGCATCCTTTCCACGAATCGGTGTGCCATCCGGTGTTGCAAGATTAAATGTAAAGAATACAGAATCCGTATTGTGAACTATCATATTTCCGACACCCGCAGCAAAGTGATGATTTTCTGTAGTGAGGTCATAAACAAACTCATTCTCTGGATATGAGATTTCATGTATTTTTTTGACTATGTTGGTGTTGGTGTTGGTGTTGGCGTTGGTGTTGGTTGCAACTTTTATGATATAGTTTGATACCCCATTTTCAATAGTATAGTCCAATGAAAGTGTATGTCCGTGAAACTTATTAAGTTCATCCCATTTAAGTGCTGCCTTATATTGTGATGTAGGAACTATTACTTTTTTACCAACATTTATTCTAATATTTTCAGGATGTTTGTATGTATCGTGTTCAAAATGTAATAATTCAGTCTTATTTGTAACAACATCCTTTGGCGATATTTCGTTACCATTTATATCAACAAGTGAATGGTCATCGGTTACATCCACAAGTCCAGTATGTGTTAATACTCGAATCATTTTTTTATGAGGAGCAAGTCTATGACGAATAATACGATGAAGTTTTGTCCACCCTTTATCAGACCACGTTTCTATATTCATTGACGGAATCATTTCACAATATTCTTTGCCTTCTTTTCCTTCTTCTTTACTATAAACCCATCCTTTTTCATCCCCATATTGTTTTGCTAACTCATCTATTTGTATGATATTTATTTGTCGTCCATTTTCTCTAATGTATATTGGTGTATAATTTGCAACGCTGTCTCCATATATATACTCAGCTTTTGTATTCACAAACCCGAATTTCTTCGACTCCATCTTCGCATCCCCATAGACTTCTTCAACAACGCGTTTTCCATATGTCAGCAGTTTGCGCCCCGTCGCAGTAGTAGACGCTGCAATATCTACATCGTAAAATGTGCTTGTTTTGGCACCACATTGTCCATAAAGCGAGTTCGCAGTGACTTTATAACCGAGTTGCCGTTTGTCTAAAATATTCGCCATAAAGGGGTCTTCTGTTGCTTCTGCCAGTTTGCGCGTTGCTTTTCTTGCTGCAAGTAGTTCTTCAAGCACATCTGGCATAATTGCTTTCACACCATCTCGAGGCTGTGCGAATCGGCATATTTTTTTACCATTCAGTGTTTTGACTGCTTTGCCTCTGCTGTTTGGAACCCATTTATACGTGTCATAGGTCACATCCACGTATTCATATCCAGACAAGTTATCGTAAATATAGTTTCCCGACGGATCTTTTACACCTGTTTCGCGAACGAGCTGTCCTGCCAAGTCGAACTCTCTTGTCCATACTTTGCTATCATGCGACAAATTCTCGCTAATCATGGATGACGGATATAGCGACGAATAGTCTAAACATGCAACCGGATTGTCCAAGTATAAATTGCATTTCGGCGGAAGACAGATTGCGCCTTCATAACTCTCATTTCCAAACGAACGCTCGAGCACGGGCATAAGCGTCCGCTTCTCGCGACATTTCTTCGCAATAAAGCTCGTCAGTTTAATACTTTGTCCACGCAATACAAGGAAACTAATCGGCACACTGCAAATTTTCGACATCTCAATATAGCCAGTCAATACATCGATTTTGTTCATAAGATGATGCACCAGGTTACAATCCTGAATACAATATTTCGCAATAATTGCGCGCTCTTTTGGTCCTTCATTTGTCATGCGAAAGATATCCTGTGGTGTGACATCGTCCTTTGCTAAACCCCAGCGCACGGATTTCGTCATATCCGGCATTTCGTGTCCTTCGATTTCGAAACTGCGTTCTTCCGGATTCACGTTTAGCACTTTGAATTTCTCGCCTTCTTTATACATATCCGTCGAGTGACTCGATTCCTCGAAATGAATATAGTTGCCATTTTCAAGACCCATCAAATTCGAACTCGTGACTTTCGTATTTCTGCTAGGCAAGTGTTCTATTTTTTTCACGCCGTCGCCAATAAAGTAACCAGCACAATAATCCAGTTTATAGGAAGTAAGATTGAAATCGCGACGTAAGTAATTATACAAATCAACTTGCAAACGTCCTACCATATCAATATAGTGTAAGTCATGCTGACCACTTGCAATTACTATACTACTTTCCTTGATACCAATTTTACCCGTTTTATAGTCACGTGTTCCACAGAATTCGCCCTTGTTTCGCGAAAGAGTTAGAAATTCGTTTTCGCATGAGTTTTCTAGCGAACGCTGAAACATGAACTGATAATCAAACCCGAAAATATTGTAGCCGATAATAATATCCGGATTCTCGCGCTGAATGATTTGTGTCCATGCGAGCAATAATTCGCGCTCGGTTTTGCACGTCTGTATTTCTGAGTTTGCGACCTCGTCTTTCAGCGTGTCGCATGTGTCGAGAACGATACAATGATTCAAATAGGGGCGCTTGTTTCCGTAGGTGAGAAACGTCGAACCAATAAATGTAACTTTGTCACCTTCGACTGGTGGGAATATTTCTTGCAGTGATACATTCAACATATTGATTTTAGTTTCGCGGTCCATTTTGTCGGATGGACACAATAGCAGGTGAACAGGTGTTTCTTTTGGTATTTCCTTGGGTGTTGGTTCTTTGGTTTTCTTGGTGGTGGCGGTGGTGGTAGTTTTTGGAGCTGTTTTGGGGGCGGATGTTTTTGTTGGTGAAGCTGGTCCATTGCCGTTGCCAGCGTATGCGCGCATTAACGCATCTGCCTCGTCTTCGTCGGCGTCTTCGCCTTCGCATTCGCCTTCCTCTACAACCTCAACTATATCTTCCTCGTAATCATTCACATCGCCATCGTCGCCTTCTGCGTCGTCATCTCCTGCATCGTCGCCTCCATCCGCATCCCCTTGATTCGCGTCTTGCGACATTTTTTCAAACATTTTCTCAATTGTGTTTAAATCTTGTAGCTTCGCACTAGACTGGATGTCGGGAATATGATACGAAATCCATACACCAAACAATGTCGCAAGTCGCGATTCACTAACTTTGATTTTTGTATAAATGCGGTCAACATCGGTATGGGGGTCTTTCTCGTGAGCAAACGCGGTATAAACTATTTTTTTAAGGAGTTTCTCGATCGTTTCATATCGTGCCGCTTCGGCGTTCGCATCTGATCCGCCACTACCACCATCCATGTTTTTCAAAACTGCGCCACAGATGTCTACCATATTTGTTGCAAGTTTTTTATATGTTTTGATCGGAATCGGGAAGTCGCCGTGACTGCTACTCGCCTCAATATCAAAACTGCATATTTTATAGGGAACGATAGTCTCTTTCGCGTTGAGTGGAACGATATGTTTTGACTCGATTTCATATTCATATGTGCACGTCGTTGTTTTTGACCCTCCACGCACTTGTTTCACACGCTTGGATTGAAAACCTATCCATCCGGAAGGGCTAATATCGTGTATATGAAAGAATCGCAAAATGGGTGGAATATTGGCTTCATATATCTCCGTCCTTGTATTGGAGTAATAGTAACCATCGCGTCGAAGCATTTGTTTTCCTTTTTTCATCTGAAACCACATACCTTTCACCTTATTCATCGTGGCGATATTTTTAAATTTGATCAATACAAACTTGTGCTCCTTTCCGGCATCAAATCCGTATAACTTTTTGCGCTTGATAAGTTTCGAATCAAAGTCCAAAATGGAGTCGTGATAATATTTGCCAGCTTTGTCTTTGAGGTGCGAAATAAATGCGGACTTCTGTGGAATCGTCCAGTCATCGCCCACTTTGATATAGAAGAAGGGGCTATAATCGCGGACAAATATTGCACAGGTTTCACCCTTCTCATTTAAACCAAACATTTGAATAGTAGTAAACTTCTCGTCTTTCTTATACTTTTTTTCGCCTCTAGTGTCGGCGTCATCGCCATCGCCGTCATCAGGACCAGCATCTAGGTCTTCTTCTTTTTCACGTTTTTCGTCAAATATATTGAAATCAAATAGACGAAACGATGTGTCTACGTCTTGTCCTATAACAGGGGTTGTTGTCTGTGGCTTTTCGCTCATGTTGATGCAGTTAATACTATATATGATTTAATGTTTATTATCTTTATCAATTTTTATATTGTAAAAATAATAAGTAATATAATAGTTGAAATCCAAACCAATCTTAACTAACAAATTTATCTATTATTCTGCAAGCATTTATATTATTTTGGTATACTATAATTACTATCAAAAATGCAACAACAATATCTATCGTATAGTGTGACCTTGAAATTATTATTATTAATGCAGATATTATTGATAAAGATAATAATGTAAATAAATTTATGTATTTATTCATATATAGAGTCAAAAGACATATAAAAATTGCTGCAAAATGCCCGCTATATACTTTGTCGTAGCACCCGCCATTATAAGCAGATGAATTTTTTATGTCACATTTTTTATCTTTTGGTAATATAGTCAAATGAATTATAATCATTCGTGCTACAAATATAGTTATGAGAAAACCTAGTGTATTATAAAATATTTTTAGGTCTATAAAAAATATGATAGTTAGTAATATATACGGCAAAATATCTGATAATAATGTTAAGCTGCGCAATGATGGTAAGTTATGGTGAATAATATCATATACTTTTGTCTTTTTTTCTAATTTTATATTTTCATAAAATAATTCACTTTTATTTTCTAAATGATAATAGACTTTTTTACATACTAAAATGTATACTAAACCAATAACAAATATAACTCCTATTTTTTTTATTAATGTTATATTCATTGCGTATTCTTGTGTAGTTATTTTTTATTATATAATTATGTAATAAAAAATAATATGTCATGTTTTTTATTTTAATATGTCTAACACCTGCATATGCGACCACGAGATTTGCACCGCTTTGTGCAGCAAGGTTTAGAACGTCCGCGATAGCAAGGGCATGTAGAACGTTTGCATCCTCCGGGACATCTGCACGCGCGACATTTTCCATTACGCCTGGTCTTATTTTTACGCGTAGTTCTTCGGCGTCTTCTTGAACCACCGCCTTGTCCTTGTATGTGTATGTGTTTTATTTTAGATTTAAAACAGAATTTACACCTTAAGTTATCAAGGTTTTCACCTTTACCAATATCAGATGTAAAATAACCAGGATCCTGATCCTCTTCATCATTCAAATGACGTTTCCCTTGATCATAAACACCACAAAGTAAACTGCTGTCCACATAAATCTTCTTACCATCAGATTTAGTAATAATTTTCCCTTCGCTCCCATCATCACCCATACTAGGGCCAGGGGGTCCAGAAGATATGGGAGGAGCGGCACCATTAGTAGCACCGGCACCAACACCTAATCTAATTATCACGACCTCTTCCATTACTTTTTTATAAAACTCTCTTTTTTTAATTGTCATATTACTATTTAAAACCCTATCCAAATCTTCTATATTATCATCTACAAACTTTTTTAAGGTTTTATATGCAGGACTCGTGTTAACCGCTTGGGTATCTGCTGCAATGGTGATTGCTCTTGTTTTCTCACGCATGTTATTATTTGGATCATCTAGTAATTCTTGGAACTCGCGAACATTTCTTATGTTTGTTTTAAATTCTTCTAACAACCTACCATCTGAAGTAAAAGATCTTGCAAATGTACCTAAGGTCCCCCCACTTTTATTTCTACGCGTGGAATAATTTTTAGATCCTTTACGCAACTTTCTAAACTTTCTAGTTTCATTTCTTTTCCTCATTGAATTTATCGCTAAATATTATAATATATAATAATATAATAAATTGTTATAGTAGTTTATAATATAAGTAAAATGACCAACTACAACTACAAGGAGTTTTTCATGGCTTTACGCACCATCGGTATTTTATACCTTTTTTACCTGCAGTATACTAATATTGTCAGCATACCTTTGTCTGTTATTTTGATGATTACTATCGGTTCGTTTGGTTTGTCTATTTTCTGCAAGTCGACAAAAACTTCACAAATTATTAACCATAAATTTTATAACTACGCGTTATCTTTAGCCGGGTTGGTTATTATTGTGAAACTATTCATGGTGTAATTTTACGATTTACGATTTACGATTTAAAAAATAGAATTTATAATTTACTATATAATATTTTTCTATATTATATAGTATTGTTTCTCTATTCGCTATCTAGTATCGTTACTTTATTTTTATAATGAAACTAAAAGATTTTGGAATGGTAGTCAGGACTACCGGTATTATTTACCTTTTATTACTATTAATAAACGACGCAGTTCATATTCCCATATCGGTTATTGTACTAATTACTATCGGCAATTTGTGCACTGCTATTTCATGCAAAGAAAAACTATTATCTCCCTCTTTCGAACATCACAAACTAGTGAGTTACTTTATTGCTTTCCTGGGTATTATTATTATTATGAAGCATTATTCAGCTTTCAGCTTTATAACACGTCAATAAACGAGCGGATGGATCCTTCTCTTCACAAAACGGATGACGCCAAAAATAAGGAATAGTTTTCTCGCATTCATGAAAAAATTCATTGAAAACGCTTCTATAATAGAAACTCTCTTTATCATATGGTGTATTATGCACATCTGTATATTCAATAAACTTTTTATACTTATTATACTCTTCGTCTGTAATTTTTTTATCAACATGTTCGCGAATGATTTGAAACCAACTTCGCGTGTGTCCACTCACCCCATCACTAAACGCCTCTTTTCTCCGCCATAGAATATCATCCGGCAATAATCCCTGAAACGCTTTGCGAAAAATATACTTCTCGATTCGTTCGTCGTTGAAGGTCTTATATCGCGCCGGAATACTCATCACGTATTGCAGAAACTTCTTATCCGCAAACGGCACACGCGCTTCCAAACCCGCACCACTAATGCTCTTATCCGATCGCAGTAAATCGAAGTAACAAACATCGCGAACCATCCGCACATTTTCGGCGCAGAAGTCTTCATCAGATTGTGCTTTCATGAAACCACGATACGACCCAAAAATCTCATCCGACATATCACCGCAATAAATAACGCAGTCGTCGCTATTGTTGTGAATATACTTGCTTACCAAATAATTCGGCACCGATGCACGCACGGATGTTGTATCATAGCTCTCGATTTGATAAATCGTCTCTTCAATCGCGCTCAAAAATTCGTTTTCCGTCAGGCAAACTTCGTGATGGTTTGTTCCCAAATAGTCCGCCACTTTTCGCGCCCATGCCAGATCCGTCGATCCTTCAAGACCGATACTATACGTGTTCAATTCTTTTGCCGGCATGTGGCGACACATTACTGCCACGACGGCAGAACTATCCAGCCCTCCCGAGAGAAGCGCTCCTACTTTGCGATCGCTCATAAGACGTTTTACAACTGCTTCCTCGAACAGGGCTGCAATATTCGCGCAAATATTTTCTTCGGTGTCTTCTAGTATGTTGTAATGATAGGAGCGGCTAATAGAAACATGTGAATTCGGACTAGACTCGATGCTATGATAGAAACTCTGGTTGATTGTCAGGTTTTCATAATATGCATTAAAAAAAATACCAGGTTTATACAAGTTAACAGGTGAATTGCCATCTTTATAAAATGCGTAACAACCGGGTGGAAATTGCATAATGTTATGATACTCGTTTGAAATTGCCTTTAGTTCACTTGTAACTATGATACCATTTTCATATGAATCTTTGTCGCATGAACCGATAAAAAGCGATCTTACTCCAACCGGGTCGCGTGCAATAAATGTGCACTTATTTTCGTAGTCGTGTAAAACGAATGCAAATACTCCATCTAATTTTCTAAGTGTTTCAGCCATTCCAATTTTTCGATACAGGTGAATAATAACCTCGCAATCCGACTTACTCTGATATTCGGTCTCAAGTCCATATTCTTTTATAAGAGCACGGAAATTGTAAATCTCACCATTACAAATGAGACGACTATTCTTTATAAAAAAAGGCTGATTACTTTCAGGGGTTTGTCCATTGATTGCAAGACGATGAAAGCCCCATAGCATATGATAGGGAAGTTTCGACATTGGTTCGATGGTAGTATACGTGGTAGTGTAGTTCGATGACGTTGTCGAAATCATACTCGTATCATTAACAAATACACTATTGTCGGGTCCACGATGTGCTATTTTACTGAAATATGTTTGGTGACTTTTTAAATCCGATAACAATAGTTTTTTATATATTTCTACACCTTTAGGTGAAACAAATTTCTGGTAAAAATAAATGCCGCACATAGTTGGTGTTATTATATTACGCGGATGCTAGATAAATAATCGTGGTATTTATTATTGTCATAATGTCTTTAACTTATTTTTAAAATATTATAACAAAACGAAGTATTATAATAAAATATACCAAAAATATAATATAATAATATAGTAATAATAGTAATAATAGTAATATATCAAATGTCTTCATCAGTATATTCCAATAATAGCATACACGCTCCTGAAAGAATGTATGGCGTAGTAAATAAATTGTATTTGTGCCAAAATGAACGAGTCGATGAACTCAATGAACGTATATCATCAAGAAACATTCCCTCTGAACCTTTGCAGCCTTTTTATTACCAAACGCCGGTTTCTACAAAATACGGATACATGCCAATATTGGACCAAAGAAAAGAGCCATCTGTTCCGCTGAATAATTTTCCAATATTTAGCCCACATACTACCTTTAATCCAGGGAATAATATGGCACCTTGGCATGGATTTGCAAACAATGTGAATATTGAGTCAACGTTGCGAAATCAGTTTTTCGGGTTGCAAGATTGTGAACAAGCTTACTATGTTCCTTCTTCAACGAGCGACTTGTATAAAGTTAGCGTCCCTCCTCCTTCGCAACCGGTGAAACAACTATTTCCTCACTTATTTCAAAGGGAAGTTTTTGACATGCGTGATCCAAACACACATAATTTAGGAAATAGTTTTTTTAATAATAATACAAGAAATGAAATTAAAGATATTCCGATTGAAAGAGAAAGTTCATTTTGCTTATAATTTATAATACGTGATACATAAATACAGATAAGTTTTATAATAGTTAATATTTTACTATTATAATACTAATACTACTAATAACACTAACAACCAACAAGGACGACAACAGCATGGAAAATCTTGAAGACGTTACTATATGTATGCAACCGCAACCACAGACTTATGAAACAGATGAGAAAGGAGAGAAAGGAGAGAAAGGAGAAAATATACAAAATGGAAAATTAGACTTCAATACATTCGACATAGTCAACTATATTACGCTCGAAACGATGTCAAATAACGAATCGTATAATAAATATTTAAAACGTAATAAACTAGACCATGATGCTGTTTTAAAAAAGGAGAAGAGATTTTATAGAAAACGCATTATTGCATTAACTAAGGATATTTTATTCAACAACGTGAACGTGAATGCGAACACGAACACGAACCCTGGCGCTAATACTGACGCACCCCCACCATCGCAGCTAGATATTCCAAAGATAGATGATGTTGTCGTGTCTGCATTCAATACTTATGCACGACTATGTATTTCTCATTTTAAGTTTAAAGATACTATGGATACCATCCAGGGAGAATATAAAGATATGAATGGGGAAACATGCACAGAAAATAAAATAGTCGGTGACTTGGATGAAGATATGTCGAACAATATAAACGAGGCGAATAAACTATGTATGAAACAAAATGATAAAAAGATACTGACACTAGATGCTTACGTAGTTAAAACAAGTGCACCAAAAAAAGAAATGATACTTCCCAAAACCAAAAATGTAAACCTGAAAGACCCTAAATATAAGAAAAAGGATATTAAGGTATCCGTGTCTATGTTGACACCCACTACTATGCCAACGACAATTTAATTTAATATATATATATATTTTATATATACATGAAATCAAGAAGAATACGCTCTGTTTTAAAATTTGCCGATAATGTTGATGTTATAGACGACGACAACGATAATGACGATAGTGTTGGTAGTATTTTAAAGACGAGAGTTGTTAAAAAAAGAAAAATAAATAAAAAGGTGAATAAAAAAACTGCTAAGAATAAAAAAACGAGAAGAAGTAAACGGGAAGTAGTTGGTGAGAAAAGCCCGGATTCTGTTGTCGAAGAAGACAAAGACGAAGACGTTGAAAAACATCCAGACGGATTTGTAAAACTAAAATGTAGTCCAAAACTCCAAAATAACGATTTTACATGTTATAGCAACGAGTCATTGTTTAAACTAAAATCGTTATGGAATGCGCGCCACCCGGATGTTCTAATTTCGTCAAACGAACCCCGCGAAATATGGGAATCATTAAAACAACGTTTAAAGAACATCTGCAATAAGGAATCATGTTGGTTGAAACAGAATTTCGCTTCTTCAGGTCTCGATAAAGAAATGTTGACTTATACATTTGCACCAAAAAGCCCCGACGACTGGAAGAAAAACCCGAATGAGTGGTTAAATAGTATTGATATCGAAAATGTCATGAAACAATACGAAAAAGAGTTTCCGTATTTTGATTTCATAGGTGCTGCACCTATTGACTTTGATTCTCCGAAAATGTATGGCGAATGTGTATGGGAAGAATTGTGTCATTTTGATTTGAGTATATCAATGCGAAATGGAAAGAACAAAATTGGTTTTGTTTTTAATACTGATCCACATTATTTATCCGGTTCGCATTGGATTTCCATGTTTGTCAGTTTAAAACATAAGTTCATTTTCTTTTTTGACAGCACAGGAACATCGCCTCCCAAAGAAGTAAAACGTTTAATAAATAAAATAAAACAACAAGGTAAAGCATTGGGTATAAACTTTAGATACATTGAAAATAAAAAACATCATCAGAAGAAACCGACAGAGTGCGGAATGTATGCGTTGTTCATGATTATCAATCTTTTGCGCGAAACGATGAAACCAGAGGACTTTATCGTTGATATTTTTCCGGACGAGCAGATGGAGAAGTTTCGCAAATTATACTTCAATCAGGACTTGTAAGTGTATCGTTTTCGACACACCCATTAAAATGCAAACTCTACTGGGTTTGTGCAGTTGTCAATTACGCGACTTTTTGACGACCATCTATAAAAATGATACATTTTTAGATCAACTATACTTTTTAAGTTGGAAAAATAATCATCGTCACATAGCTGGTGTACACCTATTGTTTTTATAGATGACACTTTGTATATATTTTTACTTCGTTCGGTGTAAATGTTATGTTCAGCAACTGCAAGTATTTGCTTGGGGATGACAGGACTATTCGGATACTCATCCTGAAATGTATCTGCCCATATATTGCAAAAACCGAAAATATCAATATTTGGATAGTCCTTTATGTATTGATGTAGAAGTGGTTGTGGTTGTGGTTGTGGTTGTGGTATGTGCAAATATTCGTCAAAGTCGCAAAATATCATATACTCTGATACATCCTTGCCATATCGGTAAAGTGCGTGATGTATTTGTCCCATTTGTGCATGATGAAAATATTTAAATTCTCGTGGATTCCAGTAATGAAAATTCCATTCTACAAGTGTTACGTTTTTATATTGTGGTCTGTTAAATAATTTATATATTTCCGGTGTAATAATTCCGTTATGATATATATAAAAATGAGACACGCCTTGTTTCGTATAGTAGTTATAAAAAAAAGGAAACAAACTAGCGTCATGTTTAAAAAGTGTAGTTAGTGTTAGAAAGTGTTTCGGTTTATCTGTTGTAGAAATGTGATTTAAATGATATGATTTTTTTACATAGTTGCATAGTATATCAATCGTAATAGAGTCGTTGTGTTGTCCGGTTTGTTCGATTTTATCTATATCATATACAAATACCGAAATAGGTTCGTATGAATCTTTAATATATTTCTCTGAAGGGATCAAATTTTTTTTATTTAGTATCAGCAAAAAATTATTTATCGTATAGGGTTTATTGTATATCGGCATAATCAAATATAGTTTATTGTTTTTATAAAAAATATCAAAAAAAAGCAAGTTTACATAGTTTATATGAAATGGGTTGATATCCTTTGTAATTTTGTCATAATAGTTTACTAAGGATGGGTTACTATTCGAATAGTTTATATTTTTTACACTATTTAATTTGAACATAAGATAGTATTTTTATAATATTTGTATAATATTATATAAAAAATAAATATTAAATATTTATTTGTTATTATATTTATTGTGATAGTAGTTCATATAGTTCGTATAGTTCGTATAGTTCGTATATAATTAAAATGTCATTTACAGAATTCACAAATAATAAAAATAAAGGAGCGCTTTGGGGGTTACTACAAGAAGGTGGTGTATTCAACAACATTCCCGCCTCTATGTTTCAAAGTGTAAAAAATATTTTTGAAATGTCGATATTATCGATGAAGACTGAGTTTGATTTATTTTTTGATAAAAACGACGAAGGTGATGATGACTATGATAAAAAGGCTGCTGAAATGGTTATAAATAGTAACAAATCGGTTATTAAAAAAGTAATAGACGAAGTGAATAAAATAAAGGCTCAGAATGAAAATACTATGCGACAGGCACAGGCGCAAGCGCAGGCACGGGCGCAGGCGCAACAAAATATGCGAATGCAACCATCACAGCCACCACAGCCAATGTTACCAACTATGCCAACAAGTTTAGTAAAAAAACCAAAAATAGAAGAAATATACCGCGCAGATGATATTAAAAAAACGCGAATGAGTGAGCTTGAAATACGTTTGAAGGAAAAACAGACCGAAATGGATACTATGTTGAATAATAAAAAACCAGAACATATTGATTTCTCAGATAAAGCGCTAGGTAGAAATAAAGAATCAGATTTATATGATAAAAAACTGGCAGGGGATGAAATGGAAAGATTGCTTGCGGAAACTTTGGCGTCACGTGAGCGCGAACTGGAGAAACTGAATATCGATGTGGGTAGTTTTAGCAAAAGTGTAAGTGGTGAGGATAATGATAGCGGCGCACAGATTCCTGTGAATAAGATAATCACAAAACGTCCACGCGAGACAAAAAATGTAACATTTAATGAATCGGATAATACTAATGTAGAATATGAAAAAACAGAAAATGGAAATAGAAATGGAAATAGAAATGGAAATAGAAATGGAAATGAAGAATTGGAAAATATTCATACTAACGAAGAAAACGCATTGTCATTTTTTTCAAAATTAAAGCTTAAAACGGGAAGTTCCATACCCTTAGATGATATTATGAATAGTATAAGCGATGGGGATGGAGATGATAATGAAGAGGAAAGAGAAATAATGCAACTGCAAGTCAAAGAGATGACCAACTTTGCAGGGAGTAGAGAAACGAGAGAAACGAGAGAAACGAGAGAAACGAGAGAAACGAGAGAAACGAGAGAAACGAGAGAAACGAGAGAAGCGAGAGAGTGGGGAGAAATGAAAAAGTATATAGTTTTAGAACAAAAGATTCAAGGAATTCAAAATGACATGAATGAAATCAAGAAAAATCAGGAACTTATTTTGAGTTTATTAGAAAAGAAGTTGCGTTAACATGGTAATCATAGTAAATATATTCATAATAGTCATTTTATTATGAATATATATTTCTCTAGTTTCTCAAGGTTTTTTCAAGGTTTTTCACTTTGACGCTTGCTTACCGCCACACCTCCCGATCCCGATGACGCAGTAGGAAGTTTTGAGCTTGATTTTGGCACCGGCACCGCTCCCGTTTCTTTTTCGATTTCGCTCAACGGCACCAGTTTTGCCTTCCCTTCTTCGTTTGTTATCATCTTTCCAATACATAGTGGATCGCCACCCACTTCTTGCGAAACAATATAGCTACTATGATCATAAACCAATTTCGTAGATTTATCATACGCATATTTAACGGGTTTTCCAGCCACGCTCGCAGTGATTTCAACGAGTTTCAGTGTCGTTTGTTTCACGTTTCTCGCAGCAGAAGTATCCGATTCCTCATTATCCACCGATGGCGGATACGAAAACTTATTCGACATCACGCTACCAAATGTGAAACACTTCAATTTTTCCTTCGAATTCTTGTCGCGATGGATTGCGCAGTCAATAGACGCTTCTTTTATCGCCATAAGTAGCTGCGAATTGATTTCTTCTTTAATCGTCGATATTTCAAACAATGCCTGGTCTGTTGTTAATGGTTTTTGCGCGTTCAGTTTGCTCACGTCGTTCAGACGCAATTCCATCGATGCATCGTCTGCCATTTGTTCCGACGTGAACCGCATAATATACATCATCACATAAACACTTCGCAACTTCTCGTCTTTCAAGTCGTTGTGACTGCATATACGTCTAGCCCTCCCAATTACTTGCTCTATTCTTACAGGCTGCCAGTAAGGTTCCATAATATGGACATAACGAACGTTGCGCAAACTGATACCCTCTGCACCAGACGCAGTAATCATAAGAACCTTCACAATCTCGCCCATAAAATTATTCGCGGATTTTGGTGTGAGTTGTTGTTTTAATGTTACCGGAATATAGTCCCATGTGCTATTGAATACATTTCTTATTATTTCGCGCTCCTCGTCGCTTTCTGTTCCCGTATACAAAGCATATGTCGGTTTACCTTGGTCTGCTTCACTAATATCAAGCACCCAAGCACCTGAATCATTTTTACGTATTTTAAAACGCGCAAATCCGTTTGCTTCAAGCACCATAGCAAAAAGCCCAATCCCTTCAATCGTTCTAAACTGGCTATATACCAAATGAAGACCATAATGTTGCGGTTCTGTAATATTTTCCAACATTGCTAAAAACTTCGGGCTGTATGTTTGCAATTCGCCTTGTGGCGATTTTGTAAGATATTGTGCCATACCGCTGCGAATACGCATAAGCGCGGTTGCAATACGTTTCTCGTAAGATGCGTCAACCTTTTGCTCGATTTCTTTCACTATTTCTTCGACATCATCGCCTGCATGTTCGCCATTCATATTGTCTATACGTTCGGCAGCAGTAAGTGCATCTACGTCTTCTTCGTTTGTTCCCTCCTTTAATGCACCTTCGACGTTGGCATCTTCTTTTGGAAGTGGACGCGTGATTTCAGTTGGGAAAACAAAATTGCAAAAAAGACGCGAAAAAATACGATAAGACGATACTGCATCTTCATAGATATCGTCGCCTCCGCCACCACCTGCACCTGGTCTTGATTTTCCGGCTGCGCCCGCACCAAGGCGTTTTTTAGTTCGCGCATTTTTTTCCAGTGTTCGTTCTGCCCTGCGCGCTTCTTCGTATGCTGCAAACTGGTGTGTGCTCATTGGCACCTCAATTACACGAAAATGTGTGGCCTTATCATATGCCGGCATAAGTTGTTCTTGTGCGCTGCGGAAATACGAGGCCAAACCAAGAATACGCCGCTGAAACATTCGTATATTTTTGACATTTCCAGACTGCGCGTCAATAAAATAGGACCGAAAAGATTCAAGACTATCAGGTAATGCTTTATAGGTCTCGATCGTAATACTTCCTGGGATGACACCTACATTGCGACTTTTTAGCGTCGAAAGCACCATGCTTTCAAATTCAGTGTCGGTAAGCTGCGGCATTTCACCAGGTGCACTTACACCTGAACCCGAACCTTCATCTAACCCCACACCCATATACTGACCCCGTTCATTTACATTTACGAACCCAAAAGGATTGCGTGTAATTGTCAACACATGTGATGTGTCGTTATAATCCATATAGTCTAAAACCTCGAGACTTGAAAACAATTGATCAAGTGTTTTTTTATCTACTTTTGATTGCAGCCCACTTCCCGCGCCTATTTGCAAAGGAATTTTCCATACTTTGATATATCCACGCAATATGTTAAAAATAATAGCGACTTCATTGGGGTAGTTGATTACAGGCGTTCCACTCAAAAGAATAATTTTCACATTTTGTGCAGTCATAAGCAGTTCATATAATCGCATTGAAAGCGAAGTGGGTCGCCGCAATTTATTCACGATTCGGCTTATAAAATTGTGCGCCTCATCAATAATAACTACGCGATCATTAAAAGGGTTCTCTGTAAAATTCGACGTAAGTGTATTTAAGTGACTCATGCGCATACCATTATAGTTGATGAATTGGTATTTGGCACTAATCATTTTATTAAGTTGTGCATCAAGGCTTTCGCGTTCGCCGGTATTGAGCGACGTATAGTTCGACGATTTTTTAATATTTACAAGCCATGCGCCATTCTGGTCAACAATAAATTGTTTGGGCAACGATAAAATAGCGGACAATGTTTCAACCATCGGGTCAACTTTACTTTGAATACCGATAAATTCCCAGTATTGATTTTTCTTATAAATATCATCGCCGCACTTTTTAAGTTCTTCAACATAGTTTCGCTGCAGTGATGCAGGTGTCATAACAATAACTTTTTTATGTGTTTTAAGTCCTTCGGCAATTGCGATCGATGAGCACGTCTTACCACTTCCAAGACCATGATACAGCAATAAACCGCGATAAGGTGTGTAAATATTTAAATAATCGCGAACGATCTTTTGGTGCGTGAGTAGCGTGAAATCCTTGTTTTTCTCAGGATCGCACGAAATCGTTTCTTTTTGGTCGGCAACTTCTGTATGATACGTCATAAAAAGTTGATTAATAAAGTTGACGAATTTTTCGCGGTTGTTCATATAATAAGCGGATGCTCTGATACCAAGGGGTGGAATGCGCGGCAATCTTTCGCGAACTATTTGGTCGCCGATTTGAAGGTCCTGCATATCTTGTGTCATGATACCGAATTCCGGTTTTTCAAATACACGTCCTTTTCTGCTTGCAGTGATGCGTGCGGGTGTGGCGGCGATGGCGGCTCCCGGTTCACTAGGTTCAAGCAAGAGCGATGGGTCTTCTTCTAAATAAATATGTTTTGGTAGTTTTTTAATAATGATGACTCGGCGAAGAAATTCAACAGGTTGTTGGGGTGTTGCTTTTGCACCGAGAGCAGAAGGTAATGCTAATGCAAGGGGCATAAGTTTGGATTTTGATTTTGTTTCTTTTTGTGGTTCTATAGGTTCAGCAACACAGACAGGCAGTGCACATTGCAATTTTTTAATAATATCGTAACGATTTACTAATTTTTGATCTCGCTGGTCTTGCACGACAAGAGGAGCCTCGCCTTGTTCGCCTTGTTCGCCTTCACTTATCTGTTTTGCAACTCTTGCTTTAAATACTACACGAACTTTATGCGCGGCTGCTGGTGCTGGTTTGGCAGCGGCGGCTACAGGTTTTTGTAATCCTTCAATTACAGATTTTGGTGCTAAATTTGTCTGAAGTGCGTTAATCATTCTTGCTGCAGCAAAGTCTGTTCCGGGTTTATCACTAGGAAGAATATGGGGTCCAATATTTGGAGCACCTTCAATAATTGGTATTTGCATTTGTTTTGCTTGGAGTTCAGCTTGTGCTTGTGCTTGTCCGGATGCAGATGCAGGTGAAATACGTTCCTCTGAAAAAATATCTTCACTCTGTTGTTCGGTGCGAACAGGCACGTGGGCAAGCGGAGGCGGAGGCGGAGGCGGAGACGCGGTTCCACTTCCAGAACCAAAGCCTTTCCCTACATTTATAGCCGGAAGCGATGTTCTTATACTATCAAATCCGGATGAAATAAGTGATGCTACATGCTGTATAGGCGAATTGGGTGATCCGAATGCACTGGCACTGGCACCTGCACCAGCACTTGCAGCAAGCGATTCTTTTATTGTTGTTTTTCTTTGTTCTAATTCTGCAATGGTTCTTTTAAGTTGTAAATTTTCTTCCAAATCCGATTTTGAAGGAGAGCCTTGTGGTGCTTCCGATAACAACCGATTTGATTCTAATAATTTTGATTTTAAGTTTTCTATTTTTGATTCAAGTTCTGGTATATCCATTTCAATATATACTATATACTATACTATCAATAGATATATTTATCGATATATTTATTGATATATTTTATTTAAAAAAAGAACACACTACTATATACTAGATTGTGTAGACTACATAGACTACATACATTGAATAGCCAATTCACAAGCCATTTGTTCTGCTTTTTTTTTAATTTTATGTGTCCCCGATGCAAAATGCACTAAAACATGTCCGCGTTCTTCATATATTTCTCGTATTCTGGCAAATGATTTAAGATCGCCATAACTGAATACCTTTGTATAATCTGCTTGATATATTTCTTTTCCCAAACATAAATAAACACCCATAGTATACCCTGTTTCAGCATCATGTTGTATTTCTAAATAATCAGGCGTCGTTTTAAATTCTTTTTGTATCTTCACTTGTAAAATATTTTTATAGTTATCATCGTTCTTGATAAGAGCAATCCAGTCAATATGGCGCTCAAATACTGCTTCAATAAATCGCTGCGCCATTTGAAACCCTGGCCCTGTGACAAATACGTTCTCAAACCATTTATCGTCATCGTGCACCGATATTTTATTAAAGTCGAGAAACAGGGCACCAATAAATGCCTCAAACAAGCACCCCAGTTTTTTGAGATTAGTGCGTGTCTTCTTTTCCTCGGCATGTTTAGAAATAATAAACCATTTATGCAGCCCCATTTCGAGTGCCAGTTTACCAATCGATTCATTTTTGACAATGGCAATTTTTTTTTCAGTCATGAAACCTTCATTCTCTTTAGGAAATCTGCGATATAGGTAGTATTTTGTCACACATTCTAAAACCCCGTCGCCCAAGAACTCAAGTCGCTCATTCGATTTTGTTCGAAGTGCCATGCAGTTGGAAGGCTGAGGTGTTATTTTTATATTTTCACGTGCATTTTCAAGTTGGGGGCGTTTCGTATAGGAGGCATGAATAAATGCACGTCGGTATAATTCGAAATTATAAAGTTTAGTCGGAACGCCATAGGTCGAAAGAATAGATTGAACATCATTCAATGTAATCTCTCTATTGTCTTGATTATAAGGGTTAAATATATATCCATACCCATCTTCAGCTGGAACTATATCGGCATCATTTAGAATATTTTTGCCAATCGTTAAACCAGATGATGGATGTGTAGGAGAAGTGGGAGAATATTTCTCTTGTGTTGTTGGTGTTGGTGTTGTCATTTTATAGCGTAGTGTGTATGTGTCTATTTAATATTTAAATTTTATATTTAAATGATTTCAATTTACTTTATAAATATAAAAATTAATATAAAAATAAATACTATAATAATTTTTATATTTAGCATATATATAATAAAATAAAATGGTTTTAAGTGGTCCTAGAAGAATTTCAGCAATAAGTTCTCTCACTAACAGAGGGGCTATCTTTGGAAGTATGGCCGGATTGGCGCCTAAAGTAGGTTTGAATCCCAATCTTACAAGTTCGTATCGTCAAAATACTAATTTTTGCAAGAATAAATGCATTCCTTTTGGACCTGATGCTGGTTTTAACTACATGAAAGAGAATGGCATGATTCAGTGCAATAAAGATGCAGGTGGTGTTAGTCGTGTCCAATCCGCTCCTGGTCGTAATCCACTGGTTGGTGGTGGTTGCCAGAAAGGATGGACATATTAATATCGCGATAGTTGTTGTGAATGTGTAGTTTCATAATATAGCAAAAACTATATTATAAAATAAATCGCAAACAAACAACATCGCAAAATAATATAATATTTCCAGATTATATATTCAAATAAGAATACTAAAGTTATATCAAAATGCCCCAAAGAAATGGACAAAGAAGTAGAAATGGTCGATCATCAGTAGCTCGTCGCGTTTTATTTAGCGGTCCCGGTTCAACCGACGGATTGTATGTTAACACTCAAAATGGTGGAGGACCGAAGAAAGGAGGTGCACAACCATCAGGAACAGGTTTTATGATTCCTTTTGGACAAAGATCGCAAATCGCAGTTCCTGCATTAAACAGGGACTTTTTATTTAACTTTAGGCAGTCCTATAACTTTCCACGTAATAGCGGACCCATGTTGTAAGAGAGGGAGAGAGAATATATTTTAACGACATTTTCATCATAATTACTGCACAACTTAACTTGTCGATACATAATTATAATGAAATAATTTTAAGTAGTTGTCCCCAAACTATTAAAACTATATACTAAAACTATTTAGAAATGTATAAATAACTATTATAGTAATAATCAATAGTATACCCTATTCTAGCATAACGATGATAATCAAGATTGACAATCGTGAAACAACGCTTATACCATTAATAGAAAAACGTTTTGAAATATTTATGAACTCTTGTGCAAGCACCGAAGATATTCATGAAGGTGTAGATGATGGAATCGATGAAGAAGGTATTTCAAACAACTATAAATCTTCTTTAAAAAATTGTAAAACAGGAAAAAACATAGCTACTTCTACTTCTACTTCTACTTCTACTTCTACTTCTAGTTTTATGAAACCAAATAGCGGTTGTCTTGTTCCACTACATGTATTTAGTGATGTAGAAATGATAGTAACGACAGAGACCGCATGTAATAGTCACGAAGGTGGTAAACACGTCATTAAAAAAGAACAACTAGCAGTTGGTGATATTATTTTAGAAAACGATAAAGGCGAGGTTGTTATTATTTTTGAAAGAAAAACGCTATACGATTTGGCTGCAAGTATCCGCGATGGTAGATACAACGAGCAATCGTTTCGTCTAGATAAGGAAAATATTCATAACCATAATATAGTATACATTATTGAAGGAGATATTGAAAGGTATATCGAGAAAAAAGGTCGCGTATCAAGAAAGACCCTAATTAGTTGTATGTTTTCGCTTTTATATTATAAAGGGTTTTCTGTATTTAGAACAAATTCGATATGTGAAACTGCGGATGTTGTTGTATTTTTTGCGGATAAATATTACAAAACATCCACATCTGTTGCTAGTAAACTTCGCTTGCCTTACTATACCAACAAATTGTCTATATCTGAAAACTCGCATGCAATATCTTCAATGTCATCTATACGTCCTGATACAAAAGGAAAAACATGTGAAGACTATGATAGCGACGACAACGAAAAATATTGTGCAGCTTTGAAAACACATAAAGAAAAGAATGAATATATTACACCTGATAATATTAATATAATTATGTTAACATGTGTTCCTGGAATAAGCTCTAAAGTAGCGACACAACTTATGCGTGAATATAAGACGATACAAAACCTCTTATATCAACTTGAAAAGAGCCCCAATATGTTAAATACATTCATGATTAAAACAGAGGGTGCGGGTGCGGGTGCGGGTGCGGGTGCGTCGTCAAAGACCACATTTCGAAAAATAAATAAAACGTCTGTAGAAAATATTAAAAAGTTTCTTATTACGACCGCTGCGGCGTGTTATACTTCTATCTAAAATTAGTAGTTACATTATTGTCGGCGTAGTATCCCGTATCAATTAGTGCTTGCGTGAAATCTGCACCACCCCAATTTGTATCCATGGGATTGGGGCTTAATCCCGTTGATTGTTGAATATAATCAATCATCATATCAGGAGTAAACTCTCCTTGATCCATATTTGATGGGTCATAACCTTGATAAGAATTTACATTAAAAGGTGTGTTATTGTGTGATGTTTCTAGTAGTTTGGTAATATGTCTCCTTGGTTGCGGAATTGGATTTACATTTGTTACCGGCGGTAACCCTCCTTGTAAATCCGTTGGACTAGGGCGTATTTTATAAACTACTTCGCCTTGTGTATTTTCCGTATGTTGTAAAAATAAAACAGGACACATAAACCCGACAGAGCGTTGCCAGTCCGTAAACTTGACATATTCGTCTAAATTATCAAAAGAAATAGGGTTCACACCTGGTACCTCATGTTTATTTGAATTATATAAATAAATTTTTGAACCTTTTTGAACAAGAATATTAGGGCAGTTAGAGTTACTAGTAGCACTTTTAGGCATGGTAAGCGCCTCTTTGAAATCCGATGATGAATAGTTCAATACAAAATATGCACCCATTAAAAATAAAACCGCTATAATAATATATTTATGATACATAGTGCGCTAGTTTTGTGTTGTTTGTGTATTATATATAATTATGCTATATTATATATAATTATATGATAAAATACTACCCAAATATTGCAATTATTCTAAATATGCAATAATAATATTATATAAGTAAAATATATAGTATATAGGATATAATTAAATCATTAAGTGGAATGTTAGCATTTTTAAATCAAAATACAAAACATCATCCGAAGGTTATGTTGAAAGATGTCGATATAAAAAGACTAAAAAAAAATCACGGAGTTGTATTATTTTTTATGAATGGTTGCGGTCACTGCGTTACTATGAAAGATGAATGGGATGCAGCAGTAGATGAGTGTAGAAATACAGGATTCGGTCACGATACTGACGATTTTGTTCTAGGTGCAATTGAAAGTGATAACGCTAATCTATTTAAGGAAAATGGAATATCGCACAATGTAAGTGGATATCCGACTATATTGTATGTTAGTTCTGAAGGTATTCAAAGGGGAGACATAAACCATGAAAAATATGAAAAATCCCGCACAAAAGCTGCATTTGTAGAATGGATTAAGGATAAAAAAAATAAAAAGAAGGGTAAAACGTCGGAGGTTAAAGTAGATATGCTTAACAAAAATGCATTAAAAACAAATAATATAGGCAATCAGATGGGTGGTGGTGGTCGTCGTGGTGGTGGTGGACGCATTCGTAGCCATGCACGCAAACAAACGCGTAAGTCTAAAACAAAATCAAAAAGACATACGAAGCGTCATAAACGCACTAGACGACAACATCGCCGTCGTTACATGAAAGGCGGTGGATGCGGTTGTGAGAGTGGTGGTGTTCTTAGTGCATTATTTAAGTAACTTAGAACTAGAACTAGAACTAGAACTAGAACTAAAACTACCTATGTCTTTTTGTATGCTTTTTGGTTTTGGTTTTGGCTTTTTGATGTTTATATCTAGTAAAACCACCTACAGGAACTGGAAGACGAATAGGATTGGTTGCAGGAACATTCGGTTTTACTAACCCTGGTGACGAGGACGAGGACGAGGATGACACTTTTGGGATAAGTGCTGTTCCAGACGCAACACATATAACAAATTCACGCATTTCTGTAATAGAAAAGGTTATTCCTGCAATAGCGGTTGCCGATGGATATTTATTGGTTGTATACTTAATTAGTGCTTCGACTGCTTCATCATATGTATCATCTATTTTTTTGTTTATTGCACTATTTACACCACCAAATATACCTGTTATATTCCCGACAACGTCGCGTAAAACTGATACCGCGTGAACCATAGTTCCCCTTACAAGTCCTAAAGGTGTATATGCATTTTCATCATAGTTATGCGTTGTAAATAATTTTAGTGACATATTTTTATTCGGCGTAGTAAACTTCTATAAGATATATATATTATATTATATTTATATTTTTCGTATCAAAAAATTGAAACGAAAAGTATCCTTAAAATGGTATATACAGAAACTACCAACTTTCAAATCATCATATCAAAAATAATCCAATGTCTGTTCTTCTTGACTTACACAACCTCAACAACCTCAACAACCTGAACACCCCCACGCTGGATATTGAGTTGGAAAATGGGAATGACAACTTGACGGCACAGACAAATATTCTAAATAAATCAGTTAAAAAACTTGCAAAAATAGATGTGTCAAAGGCTAAATCGTTAGAGTTAGAGTCGCCACCAAAAGACAATGATCGCAACAAGGCAGATCGCAATAAACTCGATGAATATTACTACCAACATCGTGAAGAAAAATTGGAGTATCAGAAGAACTACAATCGCCAAAAGGGCGATGCGATAAAAGACTATAACAAAAGTTACTACATGAAACGAAGAGAAGAAATTCTCGAAAAAGCGAAAACCAAGATCACATGTGAATGCGGGTGCGTGGTTCAGTTATTTAATATGAACTCGCACAAGAAGACGAAAAAACATATTCGCTATCTTGAAATGAGACAAGCGATGACCACGGCACTAGTTGAGGGAGTGGCTACAGATTAAAACGATACATACACCATACCATTATAAAATTAAATTTTTTTCATAGTTCTATTTTTACGAGTTTGTTTTTTTTTAAACGATTTTGACTTTATATTTTTATTAGTATATGTAATGCTATCAGAGACTATATCGTTACGAGGGACACTATTTTTGTCTTCTTTGAAAAAACTTTTCATATGTTCCAACATTTTTTTACTTATAATCACGTCCATTTCTTGTTCATCCTTATCTTTTTCTGTAATATTATAATTAAGACGATTCATCATAAAAGTAGTAAATTTCTCTTTTTCTGCATAGTTATTTTTCATATCTTTTGCTAAATTCGAATTTAAAAAACGTTTTATAATTACCGATGACGGCAGATAGTGTTTGTATCCTTTTACATGAATATAGTATACACTATCGTCTTCCATTTTAGGATGAAATAAATCGTCTACAAAACATATTTCTATATCTTTTGGTAATTTAGTACATCGAAAAAAATCATCAATAGTCTTATCATGTGTTGTGCGATTTACTTCTACTACTTTACCATCCACTTTAAACGCGGATATTATTTGTTCAAATATTTTCGATTTTAGTTTACTCTCAAAATAAGTTTTAATATGTTCAACCCATGCACGTTCACCTTGATTATTTGTATAAATCATTATTGCTTTGCATTTGCCATCTTTCTTTTTTTGTAAAAGGTATCGTAATACATTTAAAATATAAGGGCGCGGATATTCTGGATATAAATCTAATAACTCATTAAACATACTATATGCCTTATTATCATCATAGTAATATTCATCCAATAGTATACAAAATGAACCAAGTTGTCCAAAACTACCCAATGTTTCATCTAAATCAAATACGACAACTTTTTTATCATTCGTTCTTGGTTCATTCTTATCGTCTGTATTATATTCATTTTTTATGTTAAAAATTCGATTTAAAAATTTAGGCATATAATAAATATATAAATATTATAATAAAATATAATTTTATCTTATTTTAATATAGCTTAGTATATTAATATAATTATAATAATTATTATCATTATTATATAATCATTTATCTATATGGGTCTTTTAAAACATCATGATTATGTTAAAATATTGAATTATTATGACATGCCTATTTCAGCAAAAGATTCATCTAAAAGTATAAAACATAAAGCCGAAGCTATACTGGCTGAAAAATTATGCAAATGTATTAAAAAAGTAAAAAAAAATGACAGACAGGGTGAGGATAGTGATGATGGTAACGACGATAATAAAAATACGTTATCTGAAAGTGAATCAAAAGCAATCGCAATTTGTTCAAACTCTATTTTTGAAAAAAAAGGTCTCGAAAGAGGATTATTTGATTGTAAAAAAAAACCACGTTTAATAAATTTTCAAGGAAAAAAATACGCCCTTACAAAAAAAAAAAGAACACTAATGATGCTGCGAAGAACAAAACTATTTCAAAATTTACAAACAAAGCGTAGAAAAATGAAGAATTAATATGTAATAAGTAATAATTAATTTGTTATTGCGTGTATTCGAACATAACAAATTAATTTAAATATGGTTTGATTGATCTGGTTGATCTAATTGATATAGTTTTGATCTATTAAGTGTATTAGCTTGAAGGCTTACTTTGCTTCGGTTTACGTGCAGATGATGCACGAGGTGTAGCAGGGACTTCGTTAGGTTCTGTAGATGTGACTGGGGTTGGGGTTGGGGCCGGGGCCGACATAGGCTGTGCATTATCAACAAATGATTCAGACAAAGATGACTCTGATAGTTGTTGACGAGGTCCACTAGCGCGACTCGAATAAACGCGTCCGCTTCCTCTGCTGTTGCTACTATCCTTGGACTCAGGTGCATCTCTTCGCACCAACATCCAGTCTCCACGGCCACGGCCGCCACCACCACGACCACCACGACCACGACCGCCACCGCCACGCACTGCCCTGTCTCCGCCACTACTACTACTACTCCTTGCACCTCTGAGAGGTCTCGCGGGTCTATCATCTCGATCACCTGATGAAGCCGCATGTGCACTTGCACTTGCACTTGCACGTTGCTCATTACGTGTCTCGCAAAATAACTTCCCACCCTTTACACCACGAACATCCGCCGCCTGAAACTTATGGTCTCCTGATGTAGTGCTTGAAACGGAAAACTCCACATACTCTCCCTCTACCAAATACCGGTATTGCTCCTGACTTACCTTAATCGCAGAATGGTGTGCAAAAATCTCACTTGCATCTTTGAACTGGTCATTTCCTCCCACGATAGTGATAAACCCAAAACCGGTTTTATTATTGAACCACTTGACACGCCCGGTAAGACGAACAGAAGCCGATGTATCAGAAGAACTCATAACGAAGAAAATAAAAAACTATGATAATATACGATAGTATACTATAGTATAGTGAATGGCTTTAAGTATATTTTTGTGAATATAATATTTATTTTATACCTATAACTATATATAGTATATTAAACATAAAATGGAAATAGTTTCAACTTTAATGCAATACGTAGTATCAGTTCTTTACTTTGTTATTTTAGTTTCGAAATTTAATTTTTTTCATAAAATATTGTTAATTAGTGGTATTTATTTTTTTTCAAAATTTAATGACAATCTAAACGACTACTTAAAACTTGTTATTAAACAAAAATTACTCGACAAAACCCGAATAGTTAAGAAAAAAAAAGATGGTGAAAAAAATATGTATGGTATGCCATCAGGTCATGCACAACATATAGCATTTTTTATGGTTTTTTTATGTTTGTTTTACATGAAGATCAATAATAGTAAACTCGTTCGCGGTAATGTTATTTATGCCTTATTTATAATTACTTTTATTTTATATGTGTATGAATTCGTTATTTGTATAGTTTATAATTATCATACACCATTGCAGTATATAGTTGGCACTATTATCGGTGGACTTTTGTCGGTTGTAACATTTTTTATACTATTCGCAATAATCGGTAAAAAAATATAACTAAGTTATTTTTAGAGAAAAGTTTATCTTATTTATTTATAGAGATAGTAACAAAAATATATTATTATTATTATTATTATTATTATTATTATTATTATTTATTATAAATTATTATAAATTATGGAAGTAAATATATTTATTTTATGTTATAATGAAAGCTACTTATTGCCTCATACTATTAATCACTATAAAAAATATTTGCCTTCATGTAAAATAACTATTTATGATAATCAATCAACCGATAATTCTGTTGAACTGGCATTATCACTTGGTTGTAATGTAATCTCATGGAGTAGCAATAATGAAATAAATGACCACTTATATTTAAAAATAAAAAATAATTGTTGGAAAATTATAAAAAATGGATGGATAATAATGATAGATATGGATGAATTTCTTTGTGTTACAGAAGATGAATTGTTAGATGAAAGTAAAAATGAAACAAGTATTCTACAAATAAAAGGACTTGAAATGATTGGAGAAAGTAATAAAATAGATTTAACAGATATAGATTTGCATAAAATAAATAAATATGTAGATAAAGATGAAGAAAGTAAAAAACTTTGTTTTTTAAGAGAGAAAATAACTGAAATGAATTATGAATTGGGTGCACATCATTGTAAACCGCGTGGATATATAAAATATAGTTCAAAAATATATTATAACAAACATATGAACACATTAGGATTGAATTATATTATTGATAAAACAAAAAAGCGATATACAAGAAGTGAACTAATGCTAAAGCAAGGTTTAGCTGGTCATTATGCATATCCCGAAGAAAGAGTCAAAAAAAATTATTATCATCTACTGAATAATTGCAAGTTTTTACTATAAGTATAATTTTTATATATTTTAGTCATCTGCCAATAACTTTTGTTTACAAAGTCTTTTCAAATAAATATAGTCTGGTTTCTCTTCAAACTCTATTTTATACGCATATGTCATCATTCTTTCGAATATTGCCGGTAGTCCGTGACATAAGTTTGAAACAGAGGTTATTTTTTTTACATCATAAACAAGTTCTGCTTTTGTTCTTTTATCTCCCGGATTCACTTTTAAACCACACCATGGAAGCGTTCCTTTTAATAGATATATTATAACATACAATATTGATATAATATCATCACGTCTTGAATATACGTTTCCTTCGTGAATATGTGTGCTTATGTAACGCATAGTGCCAACGATTGACGCATTCGGTTTATTTGGTATATGTGCACCATCTTTCATGTAGATTCGCGACAAACCAAAGTCAATAATATTTACTTTTTTTATAACTCGGTTGGTTGGGTCAGTTTGATCAGTTTGATCAGCTTGACCTGTTTGGTTATTTTGAATAGGCGACCGACTTATCATAAAATTTTCAGGTTTGATATCACGATGGATGACACATTTTTCATGTATTTTTTCTATGATTTCAATTATTGTTATCATATATTTTAAAACATCTTTCAAGTAGTATTTATAATCAATGTTATAGATATTTGAACCATCATCACTATTGGTATTGCTATTGCTATTTTTGTCTATGCTTTGCATTTCACACTCTGTCCCACTTTCTGTCCCGCTTTCTGATACGTTTTCATATTTTTTATTGAACATCGCATAAGATGCTGTTTTTTTCAGTTTCGTCACTTCTTCTGCAAGTGTATGCGAAAACAAATCCATAACTATTATATTTTTATTTGACTCTGTTCCGAAATATCGCAATTTTACGACACCGGGTATACCCAACAAATGATTCAGTATCTTAGACTCCCATACAAGTGTCGGTTGTGCACAGGTTGTTGCCTCATATTTGATTGCGACCCTTTCTTGTGTTATAATATTCAACCCTTGATATATACAACCAAAGGAACCTTTTCCTATTTTCCTCTCGAAAACATACTTTGAGTTAATAAGGTTTCGATTCTGGTATTTTTGTATGTCATATGTTTCTTCGACGTGTGAGTGTTTTTGGTGTTCATGCTGATGTTGGTTTTGGCCTTGGCCTTGGCCTTGATGTTGCATTTTGTCTATATATACATACCTATAAATACTTATAAATCAATTTTATAATTGATTTAGAAATAAAACAAATAAATATATTATTAAGTATATATAAATAACGCACATTATGCTGTTTAAACTTCAAGCATTATTGTGGGTTGGACTATATATAGTATTCAATCCTAATATGGCAACGTCATTGCCGATTGAATTTGTAAATAAAGATAGTATCAATACTATAAAGTATCCAATTCATGTTGCATGCGAATGTAAGCAGTATGAACTATACGTTGATGGTAAATTTATCGAACAAGCAGGTGCAGTTGAAGGTTATCTTGAAAGTGATTGGAATGCTACAAAGATTTTTAGCCCTGGCATAACTACCGAAACTCCAAAAATAATTGCTTTTCATGGAATAGGTGGACTATTACCTGGTTTCGCGAATGGATTTATTATGGATATGAATAATGGTGCAGATTATACAAAATATCAAGAATGGAAATGTATGGAATTTGGGGTTTCGGCAGTGCCTGCAAACTGGTATATGTATGACTATGACGATAGTTTATGGGAAATGTCAAAATCTTATGGAATGAATTACCAAAATAATAGTTATCAAATTTTTGAACATGAGCGTTTCAGTATACACCTTAATGCTGAATGGTTATGGACACAAAACAACGCAAAAACAAACATTTTTTGCAGGAAAAAAAATAAACACGTGCAGTCGCCGATTCATGTGCACGTGCGTGTGCCGCTAACAACATCTGCGCCACCAACCCATATACCAACAACCCAGACAAGTGTAATGAAAACGACACACCACATTCCTGCGCAGACGGCTGCACCGATAGCTAAACTCCCAATAAAAATAAAACCCGACACGCAAAATATTTACTATATCAAAAATAATATAAAAATTATTATCAATAACGCAAAGGTTTCAAAAAATATAATTGATAAACAAATATTTAATATGTTTCGTTATTTGCATGTAATAAAAAGTGATAACGACGACGACAACGACAATGACGACAATGACGATGACAAACTACGTCGCGAGATATATTATATAGTCAAACAAATACATACTCACATCCACCACCATTACGATCATATATTAAACTACTATAAAAAAATACTTCAAGATAGTTACGACTCTGTCCATGACGGAAGCGACCAATATGAACGTGATGAGAATGAAGAGAAAGCAGAGAAACGAGAGAAACGCGACAAAGGAGAGAAAAAAGAAATATTCAAAAAAAATGATTCGCGACTAAAAAAAACATCAAAAATTATTGAATCTATGATAAAACTAAATCACTACATCAAAGTAATAGAATATAAAATTCAATTTATCAAAGGAGAAACAAAGTATAACCTTTTGCAAATATTATATTCTCTCAGAAAACAATACCAGGATGACATGAGTCAAATGTTGAAGTTCTTATAATTTGATGGTTAGTTGAAAGTGAATAATATAAATTTATATAAAACTATATATAAATATATAGTATATCATAGTATATATTATGCCATCATTGTATAAAAATAATACAACACTTGATGAACGTAAAATAAAATCACAAAAATTAAAAGAACTTTATCCAAATCGTGTTCCTGTTATCGTCGAGATGTCGTCCAGTTCTATTAGCTATAAAACTTTTATTCAAGAAAAACACAAAGTTAAATATTTAGTTCCAAATGAAATTTTTATGGGACAATTTATTAAAATTTTGAGAGATAAAATGAAAATAAAAGAAAACACTGCTTTATTCTTTTTTATTCATAATAAATTGTTTCCAATGACATACCCATTATGTGTTTTATATGATGAATATAAAGATGAAGATGGATTTTTATATATTGAATTTTGCGAAGAATCTACTTTTGGATAATATTATTCTTAACTAACTAATGTTCATATGACTTCATATGCTTTGATACGAGTATATATAAAAATACTATATAAATATTATATAATAATACTAATAAACTATTATTATCTTATGAATAATATAGATATGTGCGCGTTACCCACTAAAATAAAAACAAATATTATTTCTTTAAAAAATAAATTATTTTCTTTTTTTAAGAATAAAAAAACACACGAATATAATACCAATAACACTCAAGTATATAAAAGTAACATGGAAAACGTGGAATTATATAAAAATAAAATTAACCATGTAGATTCTAAAAATGTAGATTCTAAAAATGTAGATTCTAAAAATGTAGATTCTAAAAATGTAGATTCTAAAAATGTAGTATATAATAATGATGATAATCGAATAGAAAATAATATAAATGTTATTGAAATTCCAATTGCAACATCTTTTGAATATACTGACGTTATGATTCATTCGTCATTTTTGTTAAATAGTATTATTGACAAAATAGTTACCATGAGTTACTATTCAAATGACAGCAAAGAATATCTAAAAAATATTTCAAAATTTTATACAGATAATGAAAAATATACTTTATACAAAGATAAACAAATATTTTCTGAAATTTTATACTATGAATTTTCAAAATTAATCGAAGAAATATTAAGCAATAACATACACTTTACATATAATCTTCGGAGTGTTAAAGTTTACGAAAATGATCTTACTTTTTATAATTATCGGGCTGGTGTTTTTAAAACTGATAACTTTATTTTAAAAATAGATACAGATGCATATAACTTTAATAATGAAGTTACAGGTATGTATAATATAGGCAAAGGACTTATAAAACAACATAATATAGTGTTGCCGTATTATGTAAAAATGTTTTCAAAACATAATAAAACTATTAGTTTCAGTATTCAACCAAAGTTACATAATACGATTACGTTACGTGATTGGATGTCGATATTCTATAACCAACGCATGGATATAGAATATTATATCCGCATGTGTATACAGATATGTAAGTCTATTCAATTTATTCACTCTAAACATATAGTCCACGGCGATATAAAACCAGATAATATTATGATTGAAGCAAAGACAAATAAACCTTATATTATCGATTTTGGGTTATGTGGATTACACGATTTATCCGAGGGTACAGGAGGAACAAAACCATTTTGCAACCCTGTAACATTAAATATTGACAACCATACAGGCACTTTTGAATATAACTGGGTAAAAAATCACAAACAAAATGACCTTTGGTCTGTATCTTTTATATTTGCGACTATTCTTATTTTTCGAAAGTGTTACACATATTATAAATATTATCCTGTAGATTTTTTTAATGATGACAAATATGTTAGTATAAAATATTTAAATTTCATTCCTGACAAGTTTAAAACCCCATTTGTTTATGTTCTCACAAAAAACAATCCCAATATAACTATTGATATGCAATGTTTTATTTCATTATTGGAAGAAGCTTTATGAAATTATTCATAGTTTATAAGTTTATAAGTTTATAAGTTTATAAGTTTATAAGTTTATAAGTTTATAAGTTTATAAGTTTATAAGTTTATAAGTTTATAAGTTTATAAATTAACTACTATTTCTGTTTCGTTACATTTGTCGTTATGTTTTTCGTTATTATTTACATTTTTACTTATATTGTCATCATTCTCTAATGGTTTTAATATATTTTCTGCATTTAACGTATAGTTCGTTTTTTGGTAGGTATCAGGTGGTATCGGTATAGTAACGTTTGGTAGAATCGTGGATACAGATGTGAATATAGCGTCTTTGTCTTGGCTTCCTATACTTGGTGGCATTTGTATACTTACGAATTCACCTATTTCTTCATGAACGTCTTCATTCTTATTCTTGTATATGTTCTTGTTGTTTTTATTTTCAATTATATTCATCTTACTTGCAACAACGCGTTTCGTATTTTGTTTTTGTAATAACCTCATAACTAAATGATTGCTTATTGCAAGTGTATTCATATACGTTTTATACTTAAATACACATATAGTAGTATTTGACTTTACGAATTTAATACTATACCACCAATATGCTGGTATATGAATCATTTGTCCAGATATAAGTGTAACATCAATAGTGCGGAGTTTATTAAAATCAGTGCGATACTCATCTTGCACATTCCAAGGATTTACAGGTGAAACAAATTCAAAATTGTCGTAGTCGTTTGTAGTATATAAATATTTCTTCGACTTTGGAACAAGAAGTCTTATCACCGCTTTACCATGTGTTAATACAAAATAGTTACGATAATTTACTTCATATCGCAATGGTGTTTCGACATTAAGTGACCCAAATAATATATCATAATTGCACGATGAAACCATCGATGGTCTTAAAAACATATCATTATTTTGATACAACTTTATAATTCCTGTCTCATCTAAAAAATCATAATTATTTTCACTCATATAGTTAGATTCTTTATCCCTTTTAAACAAATCAATAGACTCAACTATTCCTAAAGGAATATATAACTCTGTATCATCGTCTTGCTCTTTTACATTCCGTATTTTTATATCATACCCCGTATAATTTTCTTTAATATAGTTTAAATTGCATTTTTCAATAATGCTAACATTATTAAAATCTGTTACAACAGGTTGTCGAAAATCACATACCTCTTCTAATCGTTCTTTTGATGGCTGGCATAATTCGTATATCTCTAAATCATTCACTTGTTTTAAATGAAAATGAACATGCAAATAAATAAATAATATTAAACAGAATACAACAACTGCGACTATTTCTTTCATTTTTTATTGACTTTTTAATAAAAATATGATTTATATATGTTATTAAATAGTATACTTACTAAATTATTTTTATACTTTTTTTTATAAATTCTTACTCATTCATTTATGCAATTACAAATATTATATGTGTGTCGAAAAAAATACACGCACATATAATACATTTTTACTCTATATATTATGATACACTTTCATTTTTATCTTCATTATCTTCTTCGCCTTCTTCACCTTCTTCACCTTCTTCACCTTCTTCACCTTCTTCGCCTTCTTCGCCTTCTTCATCTTTAACTTCATTGATTTTGTCTGTGTAGTTTTGTTCCTCTGCATGATAATATAGTTGTTCAATATTATTTATTACTTCTCTATTTTCTCCTGTTTCTCTATTTTCTCCTCTATTCCCATAATTGCAAAACTCATCCTTAATATCGTCATATTTAATATTGAAATTATCTGTCGTTATTGTTGTAGTAGGCATTCGATTAGTTTCACTATCATAATTTTGTTGCGATTGAGGAGTCAAGTACTCCTGGTGTGGTAATTTTCCATTGATGATATTCATAACCAATACTGATAATTCGTTTAATGTTTTCTGTTGTGAATGTATAAGTCCTCTAAGAGTCTCATTCTCTTTTTGTAATGGTTCAATTTGGTTAATAATATCGGACAAGTTTGTATTTGTAAGTATGTTATCCAATATTTTTGCAATAAATTCACTATTATTTACTATCCCATTCATGTCATTTTGTGTATCTAATACAGATGACGTAGTTGTAAGTGTTGATATCTGATCATTGCCATTATTATGAGTTATCATGCGTTCAATCTTATCTACACGATTTGTAAATATTTGTAAACGATTTGAATATTCATTAATTAATGCATCCTGATTTAACAACTCATCGTGATGCAATTTAAATAAAATATTAGGCGGAAGTGCTGCCCCCGATGGTAAACATGGGAGCCCCGCCGAACTCATTGGCAAATCACGGATATGATAACCATCTATTTCAGATACTGCGCGATTATGCAATACTGAATTTACAACATATGGTCCATTACCCGAAACACGCGGAGGCATCTTTTCATTCATATTATTTGCACTCATCGTTGCTCCAATCGACGGATGTTGTTGTTGTTGTTGTTGTTGTGGTTGTTGTTGTGGTTGCGGTTGTTGTTGTTGTTGTTGTTGTTGTTGTTGCATCATTCGTTGTTGCATTTGTCGAAGAATCTGTTGCTGAATTTGTGGCGGCATTTGTCTAAAATTAGGTGGTAATGGTAATCCTTGAGGTAAATTACCACTTATTTGTGGTGCTTGTGGTCCTTGTGGTCCTGAGGCTCCAGGAGTTTGACCAAGAGGTGGACCACCCCCTCTCCTTCGTTTTGCCGCTGATAATGATGCACTATTACTCATTTAACTATTCTATAACGTAAACGTAAGTAAAATATGTATAATAGTTATATATTTCTTAATAATAGTATTTTAAATCTTTTTATACGCAAACATTATTTTACATTATCTATTTTATAATTTTCTGAATTTCATAATACTTAATATTTGTTTACAACATAACCAATACACCAACCAATCATGGTAGATACTTGGTCACCTACACTATTCATAAACGTATCGGGGCTTGGTTTACGCCCAGGCCATATTTCAATTTTGTCTAATTCTTTTTGCAGTCGCGTATTTTCAGCCATCTCATAAATTGCGTGTATTATAAACCATTTCGCAAATGATAAACCACAATAATAAGCAATAATTCCTGAACATAAATGGTATGTTGAATATTTATCTATAAAGTATTTCCCCATGGTATATAGTATTATAGTATTATATTTTTATGCAACCATCTGAAATTTTATCGGTGAATGGTGCTCATAATTATGAATTTCAAAATCTTCAACTTGGTAATCATTTATATTTTCTCTAACTTGTTTAATAGAAATAGTCGGAAAAGGATAAGGTTCTCTTTTAAGCTGTAACTTTGCGCCTTCAATGTGTTCTTCATAAATATGACTATTACCTTTAAAATATACAAATTCATAAGCTTCCAACCCAGTATGTTTCGCTATTAAATGTGTAAGAAAGCTATAAGATGCTATATTGAACGGCGTCCCACAGCATTCATCGTTTGACCTTTGTGTCATAGCACACGATAATTTATTACCATCTGTCACATTAAACTGGCACAATATATGGCATGGCGGAAGTGCCATTTCATTCAATTTGCACGGATTCCATGCAGTCATTACCATACGTCGACTTGTCCTTGTTTCAGGATTTTTTAATGTATCTATAATTTCTTGAAGCTGGTCGACGCCTTGTCCGTTATAGTCTTCATCGCATGTTTTATAGTCGGCATTGAAGTGTCGCCACTGGTGTCCATATATCGGACCCAAATCACCCACGCGATTATTAGAAAGACCTCTACTATCTAAAAACTCACGCGACCCATTGCTGTCCCATATATGAACGCCATCGCGCTGCAAATGTTCGTTGTTGGTATCCCCGCGAATAAACCATAGTAGTTCTTTTAGGCATGTTTTCCATGCAGTCTTTTTAGTTGTAAGTATTGGTATTTTTCCATTTTCTAGACTAAAATACATTGCGGATCCAAAAATTGATTTCGTATTCCCGTTTCGTCCTTTCTCCATTACACCATGTTCCAAAATATCGTGCAGTAGATTTAAATACTGGTATTCTTCGTGATCCTCGTGTTCTTCATGATCCTCGTTTGTGTATCTTTTTTTGTTATTCATTTTAGAATAAACTTTTAGCATTTTATATTATTATAGTTATAGTGTTATAACTATTGATATATTTATACGTATATACTTTTTATAATATAATTCATTTCTTATTATAATTAATTTCTTAACATATTTCATATATAAAATAGAATATAAGACATTATGGAAGAAATAAAACCCATCACAAATCAAGGATTCTTTTCTTATGTTTTTAAATTATCAAAATTTAAACAATCAGATTTATTGAATTTTGTTCAATACTCGGCGATTTCGATAATTCCGTTTACTTTATTGTATTATTACATTAAGAAATATACCACAAACATTACTTATGAAAGTAGTTCACTCTATATTATTTTAGTAACTTTTATTAGTATTACCTTATTTGTTGTAGGTATATTTTTTATTGATAGGATTGTCAACTTTATACCAACTTTGAGCGGTAAATATTATGATGTCATTAACTTAACTAATATATCTATCATTCTTATTATGGTTTTATTAATAACGCGAGCGGGATACGCAGAAAGAACATCCATTTTATTATATAGATTTGATAAGTGGTTTACATTGGATCAGTATATCACAAGATTATTCGGTATGAAAGATAAACCAGTTAACGGGTTTGGAGAATTTAATATGTTTGATAGCGAACAAGATGAATGGACTTGTCAAGTCACCTTTGACAAAGCAAAAAATGCAGCAAAGGCAGCTGGAGCAGATGATGCAAAAGCTACTGCTTCAGCGCGACTAGTAGCCGAAAGAATAAAACAAATTAAAATTCAAAATAAAAAAGATGAAATACAGAAAATTTTATCGTCTTCCTCAAATCCAAATCAATCGAATTCTTCATCTACTATATTAACCGCCCCTATGTCTCAACAATACTCTTCGCCAGCACCCCTTCCCACTCAGGGACCTGGACAACTTCAACCTACCAATAATAACATGTATGCAAATACTCAAAATCCCCTCCAAAATACCGGGACATCAAGTATGAGCACGACAAACCCTTATGCTATGGGTGGCGGCACTATGGATAGTGGAGAACCCGAACCTGCAAATGGTGCACTCGGTAATAGTTTCACTTCTTGGTAATTTAATATAACGTCATTTGACGTCATTTGTCAATAAATGAAGCATACTTATTAATATAAATATGTTTCATTATTTTTATATTGTTTTTTCGCATATATCATACATCACCCATAGCAACAAAACAATCGTTTCAAATAATAAGACATGTTTTTTTCTGATATTTCTTGGACATGATGGGTCGACTTTTCTATTGTTTTTTTTGGATATAAAGGACTATATACAAACTCATAATATGCTTCACCACTTTTATCACGATTTATATTGCCCATATTCATATTGCCCATATTCATACTATGAGGTGGGGTTGGGATCGCGGTTGTAGTATCTTGCATACGATGATAGTATACGTCGTTATGTGTTTTGGGTGACGGATTTACGTTAGTGTTTTGTTTATAATAAAATGAATAATCGTATGTTACATTTGTCTCAATAACCATGGTTTATATATACTACCATATATATTTATCATTTTTCTAAGTATATTTATAGCCATTTTTACTATAAATATACTATCTTTATGAATTCTTTTCTCTCGTTTCTCTCTTTTCTCTCGCGTTTTAAGGTCTCGTGGTTGACAGCCCTCCCATGCTATACTTGCGCCGACATCTAGTCCTTCTTGTCGATAACAACTTCACGACTTACTGCACGAATAATCTTGCGCCCGTTTTTCTCCTCATCTTCTATCGGCTCCGAAATATTGCGCAACATTGTCAAATACGCTATTTGTTTCTGCTCCGTCTCCATCCAATCCGGATTATTATCCGTCCATATTTGTAATGCATTACGCTCCTTATCTGCTATCATCTCTATCGTATTTTTCATTATCTCGTGCGTCTCATCCTTCTCCCACTTCTCCTTGTCTTTAATATACATCGTCTCGCGTTTCTTATCCGTGCAATGTATCGGACGTTTATATATATCCAACTCTTTCAATCCCCTTATCATCACATTACTAATCCCCTGCACCAACCCATTCTTCTTCGAATATAATAAATCATCAAATGTTATCTTGAGAGACTCCACAAATTCTGAAATGTTGAGAGCATCTTTGCACTGCTCGTTCAAAAAGAAGTTCAAATTGAAATTGTTCAATGTGTTATTGTTTGTTGTGTTGTTGTTGTTATTTATCGTAGTATTGTTACCCATTTTAGGTATCACTTCTTTCAAGATTTGACGAATCTCCTCATTGTCTTTTAATAATTTTATAATTATATCATCTTTGTCTTTTGTCGTCATATCTTTTAAACCAGACGATAATGAGTCTCCTGATGGTTCCTTTAATAATTGACATTTTTGTTTGTGTTTCCAAAGTCCCATACGGGTTGCGTATGTTTTCATGCACACACATGTGAGAGCATTTCCAGTGTCAGGGCATGTTTGTATACTTTGGTATACATTTGTATACTTTTTGTGTTTCAGTGTCATAAGATGAGCATGATAGTTTGACTCTTTAGAGCATTTAAAGTTACACATTTCGCAGTAAAAACCGGGCGATTTTTTCATAATAACTGCTTCACTAGGAGGTGCTCTTTTTCCTGAGACTATTTCTTTATGTTTTATCGTCTCATTATGCTTGTTAAACGTGTCTTCACTAGAACATGTCGTATTACAATGTTCGCAATGATATGTTTTTTTTTCTTTACATTCCTTTACATTTATGGTAACATTATTTGGTTTTGGTTTTGATAATGGTTCAATACTATTAAGCGTAGCTTTAAGTAATACAAAATATTCTTGTTCCTTTTGCCTTGCTTCATAGCTGTCTTTACAATTAAAAAAATTAACTATCTCCATGTTCCAGTTATCCCAACCATTATGTTTTCTTATCACTTGATATAGCTTGCAGTTATGGTTAGCAATATTACTATTTGTGCATGCTTGTTTGTGAGCATATTTTCTTTGAACAAAGTTTGTTGTTTGTCCCACATATACCTCATTAACGTCAGGAGATTTACATGTTATTTTATAAATAATGGTATTGGAATAGTCAATATCAATCTTTGGCATAATCTTAAAACTTGGCTGAAAATAATCTTAAAATAATCTTAAAATAATCTTATTATATATTAAGAGTATACAAAAAAAACTTCTAAATACTTTTAAGATATATAATTATAAAATGTCCAAAAAGTTATCGTAACAAATTTTTCAACTTCAAAAACCAAATGAGAGCATTATGCTCTGAGTGAGGTTTTCAACATTTTTTTCAAATCTAAAACTGAAAAATGAAAAATGGACATTTATAAATGTCCTTTTTTGAAAAACCTAAAATACTTTTGAAAAAACATTACATCATTCATTCTTCAGCGTCCGCCTGCGCCATTTCCGCGGCCTTACCCTTATGCTTTGGATAGATGTTTTTAGTTATAGGGAAACGACAGCATTATGCAGCGGATTGCATATTCGTATACCGATGTACCGATGTACCGATGCATATACTAAATATTTTTATCTATTATTATTTGTTTACCTATATTTTTTATTATTTTTCGTTCATAGTTGTTATAGTTTTCAATAGGTTCACATATTGAGCGCATCATTGTCAAGTATTCGATTTGTTTCCTTTCTGTTTCTATCCAGTCTGGATTATCTATTGCCCATTGTTCTAATGCAGTTCGCTCCTTGTCTGCAATTTTTACTATCGTATTTTTTATCATCGCGTGATTTTCATCTTTTTGCCACTTGTCTTCATCTTTTATATACATGATGTCACGCTTTATATCTGTGCAATGAATCGGTCGTTTACGAATATCCAATTCTTTGAGCCCTTTTATTAAAACATCGGTTATACCACGAGATATACCATTTGTCTTTGAAAATAGTAAATCATCTAATGTTATTTTTAGGGAATCTATAAAATCTGATATATTTAAAGCATCTTTGCAATGCTCGTTCAAAAATACGTTCAAGTTGAAATTGTTATGCATAGTATTATTAGTTGTGTTATTTGTATTATTAGTTATATTACCGATTTTTGGTATTATATCAGTTATTGTCTTCATAAGTTCACTATTCTGTTTGATTAAGTCCTTAACTAAATCCTTCAACTCTTTTTCAGTCGCGGAGTCTTTTTTATCTTTAATTTCAGTTTCTAAAACTACATCATTGGTGGTTTTAGAATCGTCTTCATTGGTTATAGAAATTGCCTCATGTGTTTTGACTGCATTGCACGTTCGCTTATGCCTTGAGAAACTTGAACGATGGTTATATTTATTACCACATATGCAGATAAAAACTTGTTCTTCTTTATCTGGCGTTTTTTTGTTAGCATTTATTAGCATTTTATGCTTCATGGTCTCAATGTGTCTATCATAATCACTTTGCTTAGAGCATTTAAAGTCACAACTTTTGCATACAAATTGTGGCGTTTTTTTGGCGGATTTTTGATTAGCAATATCCATCGTTTTCATATATATATGCTAACAAAAAAACGCCTAAACCTTTTTCATATAATATTTATAAGATGTTAAAAAAGTTATCGTAACAAATTTTTCAACTTCAAAAACCAAATGAGAGCATTATGCTCTGAGTGAGGTTTTCAACATTTTTTTCAAATCTAAAACTGAAAAATGAAAAATGGACATTTATAAATGTCCTTTTTTGAAAAACCTAAAATACTTTTGAAAAAACATTACATCATCACTTCTTCAGCGTCCGCTTGCGCCATTTCCGCTACCTTACCTTTATGCTTTGATGTTTGATTTTTAGTTTTAATAGAATGAGAGCATTATGCTGTGGTTTTATAAACACGCAAAAAAATGCAAAAGATGGTCGCAGAAGTTGGGAAGCCATTTTGCGCAATTCTTGGTTGGCCGTTTTCGGGGGATGTTTTGAATAATACTCCGGACATATTTTCGGTGAGATGGAGCAGCATAGAATGCCGCAGACGGATGGCACAAAAGATGGTCGCGGAAGTTGGGAAGCCATTTTGCACAATTCTTGGTTGGTCGTTTTTGGGGGATGTTTTGGATTTTGTTCGGCGGACCTCCTGAAAAAAACAATATTCAATATTTTGCATTAGAATTTAAAGTTATAGATATAGTATAGTTAGTATATATAGTTGGATTTGTGCACGATGAGTCTCGACGTAAACGACCTGATTCAGGCACTTGAAAATGAAAACAATACAAATGTCGCCGGGTTATCTTCCGCAGTTATGAAAAAAACGAAGAACGATATTCTGCAGAAACTGCAACTTTCAGGTGGCGAATTGAAACAATACCATAAAGTCCTGAAAGACTACAAATATGTAGACGAACTGAATGAGTTGCAAGTTGGTAGGTTTATACGTTGGATACGATTAGACAAAGATACTACGGACATTAAACTAGTAAACGGCGCAGTGCTTGTAAATATTTTAGTGAATGAAAAAGGGGTATTTTTAATATGTTCGGGATTAAATAGGGGTGGCAGAGGAGGCAGACGAAATGTCGCACTCAAATTTGACTATTGCTTGATTTTTCAGAAACTATCCGATCAGGAAAAAATCCTTGTTAGTGCAATTGACTACCTCGAAAAAAATTAGGATGCATATCATTTCAATATAGTTTTGCATACTATTGAAATAATATATACTTGGTTTGAGTGTTTGTTTGACTATTTCGGTTACAATTTTTCAAACTCATCGTCTTCGTCGTCATTACTAAGATCGCCATATTTCGCAAGTTCTTCTTCCACATTTATTGCGATTTCCTTATATGTATTCACGTCACCATCACCACGCGGTTTTTCTTCTTGAGTCGGCTCAGTATTCGTATTATCCCAGTAGTTCGAAAAATACGCACTCAAATCTGTTGCATCGCATAGTCCCATACTTTCATCACACATTATCGGTTCCAATGACGGCAAGTCACGATACAAGTCTTCAATGTGTGTATTATTACAACCAAACCCCATAGATGCACATGCCCCCATAGACTCCAAATAGTCACATTTGTCTTTATACTCGTGGAGCTGCGTCGTTATTTCATTTACTAGACCCCTAAGTTCGGTAGTTGCTTCAAAACATTGGGCATTTTCGGTGTTATTTTCTTCCACCTTAGATACGCGCCGGCGGAGAATGCCAATTTCGGCATACTTTTTGGCAAGATTGCGCGACCGATGCTTGGCATGACGCAACTTGCGTGTATGGATGGTCAAAATATCGGAAAATCGGTCGAGGCATTTATTGGCGTCTTCATTTTGGTCCACTAAATCGCGGATACGCTCATATAAATCATTGCCATCTTTTTCGGTGAGATAGTGTTGCGATATGCGCGCAATTTTTGCATCATGGTCGTTGTGACATGTTTTGAGAGCAGTTATGCCGCGCTCGGCAATCGTCATGCGCTCAGCCAGCTGGAGATTTACCCAATCATTCACGCGCGACTCAATGCGGTCAATCTTGCGCGACAAATCGGATACATGTTTGGTCAATAACTCGACAGATGTCACAATTTCACCCGGAGAAGGAAGCTTTGAAGTTTTTGGGACATTTATCATTGGAGTATATGGGTGATTATTGTATGTTGGTGGGTGAAATACTGAACTACTAGTTATGCTTGAATTTGCGAATGCGTTGTATTTAGGGTTCATGATTTGTTGGTTGCACGATTGCTTGTTTTGAACTATAATATACTATAATACTTTATATTTAATATTTTCAATTTTATATATATTATATGTGGTAAAAAATAAGTAAATCTATTCAATATAGCCATATTTTAATCAAATACCAATATTAATACCAATATTAATACTAAGTTAACAATGCGTGCAAATGAATATTTTGCCGTCGCCGCGTGAGTGTGCTGAATTGTGTGGGTCAAAGGGGTAAAGTATTTCATGTGTAGTCAACCCATGAATATGAAACTTCGGGAATATTTCTTCCAACTTGCGGATTAGTCCGTGTTCGGCATTCTGAGTCAAATCTGCATGAATATGTTTCTTCATCTCGGTGCATAGGTGGCGCGACAGGATGTCAAATGCTTCTGACTCATCTTGGTCACGATTCGTAAACTTGGGGTCGAACACGCGTCGGTCAACCGCTATATCCATCTCGTATTTCCAGAAAGTATCGCATGACATGACAAGACGTAGCGTAACACTTGGAATGTTGTTGTTGTCGGAATGGGTTCTGTTCATTGTAAGTTTCTTATTTCTTCTTTTTACTATATCATATTATAAGATATGATATAGTCTTCAATTTTCTTTCATAGTATATTACCTAGCCTTAAAATAAATACAACTCTTTTTATTATTATTTTTATTCTTACTCTTACTCGAATATACGCCTTCGTGTATTTCTAGTGATAATGCATTTTTTATTTTTCTTGATTGAAACTCTTTTATTATTATTTTGTTTCTTTTTAGTAGCAGATTTTTGTTGTTTTTTACCACCAGAAGCAACCGCGGCCGAGATTGGAAGCGATGATACATATAACGTTTCTTTAGATGGCAAACTTAATTCTTTTAAATATATTAAACATTTTAAAATTATATTACATTGATTAAAATAATAATTAGTTGTGTTCTGATCATTATACTCACGCATAATAGTTAATTTTTTAATAATTTCTTTAGGACCATCGTCATCCATACTTTGTTTAAATTCTGTAAAATGATCATATAACGTAGCATCACCAGATTTTTTTGAAATATTATCCAATTCGTCGACTAGTACATCTATAATAGATATATTATCCACCCTTTGTCTTTTCAAATATTCTAAATTTTCTTCGATAGTAGATAATATATTGTTTACGCTTTTTTTTACTTCTTTATTATTTAAACAAACTATTACATTACTTCTAATAAAACTTTGCAGTTTCTGTAAATTATCAATATCTTCATACGAAACAATAGTGCAATCGAGATTATTTTTAAAATTTGTAAAATGATCAATTAATGATAAATTATTTTTATCTGTCATGGGTGTACATCCTTTAAAAATTTCATCTAATTTATCTACTTGTTCTTGTAAAATATGGATACCCCGATCTCCACTATGTTGGAGATTCTTCGTCTCAAGTTTTACATGTGATATAGTTGGTAGTTTTCGTGTTGCTATAGTTTTATAACCATCTATCTTCTCTTTTTGGGATGGATCATTTAACACAAATATATCACATATTATTATTAATAATTCATAAATTTTTCTTATTTCTTTAAAGCAGTTTTCACTACTATCAATATTAACAAACGATTCTATTAAGGTTTCAAAAAATTTTAATACATCAGTATTATTTTTTGTTATATCTGAAATATTTAGTATCAGTTGACTTACATTATTTTTAAACACCAAACAGGTATTATCCGTAGAGTCTGATAAAAATTTCATAATACTTCCACAATAAGTTACTATAGGGAGTCTTTTTCTGAGTTCGTATTCTTCTCTAATTACGTTAGCACGATTCTTTTCATTACTGCATAACTCTGTTATTTTAAAATTTATTTTATTTTTTATTTCTATTAATTGTTCATCAGTGAGTGTCTGGATTTCTCCTATTTTTATTTGTTGAAAATTCTTATTTATTCCTTCTAATACATCAAATGTTCTTAGATAACTTTGCGC
>Ga0209770_10000061_pt1 | contig 62295 bp, 51 predicted proteins | sample LauGreSu1BDMLBDD_2_FD_187572 | JGI IMG/M metagenome (GOLD analysis project Ga0209770, IMG submission 187572) | Freshwater lake microbial communities from Lake Michigan, USA - Su13.BD.MLB.DD (SPAdes) (version 2) | ecosystem: Environmental > Aquatic > Freshwater > Lake | place: Lake Michigan, USA... | reverse complement strand
GGTTTGGAAATCCAATCGTTTCAAGAGTTCGATTATTCGCCCTATCCTTGCTTCCGTCAAACGATAGAATTTGAACCCGGTAAGTACCGAATCCCTTCCATGCAACATCACCTTCCCATGGTGTATGCGTTGAAGGCGATCAAGCGATAACCCTTGTATCAGCGTTTCAAAAAGCAAAAAACGGTCCCTAAATAATGCGTAACTTTGAGGCCATTACCAACGCAATATTCGGAAACCTAATGAACCGAAAAAACCACTGGGAAACCATCTACGAAACGAAGTCCATCCAAGAATTCAGTTGGTACCAAGCCGTACCTGAAACCTCATTGGACGTCATGCTGGAATTGAACTTACCTTTAAACGCAAAAATCATCGACATTGGCGGCGGAGACAGCTTTCTTGTAGATGAATTATTGAGTCGGGGTTATTCCAACCTTACCGTACTCGACATTTCTTCCGCAGCCCTACATCGAGCTCAACAAAGGCTGGGTAAAGATGCGGAAAAAGTTCAGTGGATTTGCTCCGATATTGTGGAATTCCAACCCTCGGAAAGGTACGACTTTTGGCATGACCGAGCAGCATTCCATTTCCTAACCGATCCCAGCGAAATATACCATTACCGGCAGTTGACGGTTGCAGCCGTCGCTCCATCCGGAGTTATGTTCGTAGGGACGTTCTCCGAAAACGGACCTCTGAAATGCAGCGGAATACCGATTCAACAATATTCCATAGAATCCCTTTCCGCATTGTTTCAGGAGGAATTCACACCTTTACGTTGTTTTACCGCCGACCACCCTACCCCTTTTGGTACAATCCAAAACTTTAGCTGTTGTGTTCTTCAACGAAACGAGCTGTAGAAGCCGCCGATAAAATGGACCTTCACTGCTGAGTATTGACATTAAAATCATTTTTCGTATCTTGCCAGGCACATGCTTAGCCTATGAAAAGAATACTACTCGCGAGCCTCTTTCTACCCCTTCTCGTTTTTTCTCAAGCCACCATCCAAGTCAAGGTCTTGAGCGTTCAGACGCTTTCCAACGTGGATTGCGATGGATTGTTTTTAGGAAACTCTGACTTTGTTTGGGAATTTACAGCCACCGATAACACGCTAGGGCTTACTAACAATAACCCAGCACTCTTCGGGATTTTCGGGTTTAATTACGCCTACAAAAACAACGACAACGGTCCCTACACCATGGCAGCTCCCGGAGGAACCTTTTCCCCCAACAACGGTTTGTTTTTTAACCACAACTACCTTTGCGTCAACGATGTTCCTTCCACCATTAATTTATCGTGGGAAGCCTACGAAAACGATGACGCAGGGAACTATGATGTTCTTGGATTAACGGACGGCCAAACCGGTTTGCAAAATGTTACCATGCCTGTTCCTGCGGCGGTGGGTATTTTGAACTACTCCTTTACCGCAGCCAGCCAAGACGGAGGATGCGGTCAGGTCTACACCATCAACCTTCAAGTGGAACGTTTGCCCTTGGTGGTGAACTACATGCAAGACAACATTTGTGCGGCGCAACAACTTAATTTGAATACCACCTACACCTACGGTTTTTGCAACGCAACCCTCGAACCCAACGAACCCGCAGCGCAAGACGTTCAAAATGCAGGTTCCCTATGGGCCAAGTTTGTTGCACCCGCCTCAGGAAGTGTAAATATTACCTCCGACCTGGGAGGTACCGATATTGGCACGTATTTCCAAGTTTATCACGCAGCCGACGGCATGAACTGTACCGACGGTATCCACGTCGTGACCGGTCAAACGATTAAAAACAAATTCGAATACCTTTCCCACGTTGATTTTTCGGACGGAATTGATTTCTTAGGGGTGGATCCCGAGGCAGAGATCACCTTCGACGCCTGCGACCCTATCCCTTTTATTTCCTATCAAAAACTGATACCCGGTCAAACATATTACATTCAATTTACCGCCGACGGTCCCAATGAGCACGGATACTATCAGTTACGGGTTGATGGCCTCGGGGGTGGTGCGCCCAACCTGGAGGATATCCCATGCTTATCGAATACGGTAGCCTTCGGTACCAATGCAATTTCGTCATCTGCGAACAGTGCTCCAACCACCAACCTTAATTTTGGATGTGCTTTCGACGGTGGAAACGGTGCAGGAGAATCCGGTCAACAACACACTTCGCCTAACCCCAACGAGTATCATGCCTACGATTACCAGCACATTGGATTGGGCAATACGTCCATGAACGAAAGTGTCTGGTTGAATTTCGTGGCTCCCAACTCCGGCAGAATTACCTTCGAAGCCGACTATCAAAATGCCCTCTACGGCGAAAGTGCAGCCTTGTTCGGCTACGATAAAGCCTTCGGCCCGGGAGTACCAAACGACTACCTCTGTTCCAACCTCAAATACATCGCATCCGACGAAGGAGGAACGAACAATTTCCTTGGTGGCGATCCTTCCGCCATCGTTCAGGGAACCTGCTTAGAACCCGGATACAAGTATTTTGGGATGATTGACCCTTCCGACGCGGTAACGCCCTTAAGTCCTCAAAATATCAATTCTTGGGTGTTCAATCCTGCTATTTCTGACCCAAGCAACAATGCGCCAGGAAACGACATCCTATGCCTTGCGCTGCAAGATACGTTGTACGAAGTTCCTGTGATCGCCGCAGGTTCCAACCCGACCTTTCAAGCAGTAGCCGGGACCAACATCCTAGCGTGCCGCGAATACCTTGCTGGAGAACCGCCGCTGCATCCGAACCAAGCAAACCGAGCGGATCAAACCGTGTGGCATTACTTTGTTGGACCACCTTCCGGGGCGGTTGAATTGAGCATTCGAGCCTACATTGGGATGAACTTATTGCGGTTCAACGTCTTCGAATTGTTGAACGGAACCAATTGCTACGGTGGACTTGGGCCTGCTACGTACACGGTGGATGGAACACGGTTCACACCGACCATTACCCCCTTAGTATCGGGCACCGCCGATTACAACGGACATCAAGAAACGCTTTGCTGCCTTGATTCAGGAAAAATCTACGCGATTCAAATCGACGGTGGATCCCCGGGGGATGAAGGTCAATACATCATTGAGTACATTCAAGAACTGGAAAGCGATGCCGGTGACATTTATGCCAATTCCAGCAACGGAGCCTACTCCGACATCAACCTCGGAGATACCCTTTACGTTTGCTACGGAGATACCGTAAGTCCAGGAATCTTATTGAACGGAATCGGGCAATCTACCGCCTCCATTCCAAGCTGTTTGATCCCCGGCTATGTGCTGCATCAATCCAACCCGGCTCCCAATCCGGTCATCAATTCCGGATTCACCTACATTGATTCGATTCAAGGAAACGGAACATTTGTGAATAATGGCAACGGAAACGGTACCTTCGGAAATCCATCCTTCAATACCGTGTACTATCTTTCCCCTGCTGCCGATCAACCTGCTTCATGGGGTGCGTTCAACTGCCAAACCGCAACGGTGGAAAATGGAATACCGGTTGTTTTCTTGCAATCCTTAACGGCCAACTTCAGTTACAACAACAATACCTGTACCGTGAGCTTCTCCGCGACAGGAGGACAGGGAGGGATCGGAAATGCCTACACCTATACCATTACCAATCCTCTTGGAAATGTCGCTTCAACGGGAACCGTCAATGCGAATCAAACGGTGAATTACACCGGAGCCATTGCAGGAAATTACACGGTGGTTATTGGGGATGGATCGTGCTCGCAGTCCTACACCTTTGATGCTTCGGGTTGTGCTACTCCTTGCCTACCCGTAACGGTGAATACCACCTTAAACGCATGTGCAGGAACGGGCGTATTCTTGCAAGGAGCGGTTCAAACGCAATCAGGAACCTATACCGATTCCTTGTTAACGGCTTTAGGATGTGATAGCGTTATTGTTACTCAATTGAATTTCTTAGCGGCAATTCCGTTAGCGCAACAAAACATCTTGATTTGCTCTGGAGGCAGTTACAGCATCAATGGGAATACCTACACGCAACCAGGGGCCTATTTAGACACCTTAATTACCGCCAACGGTTGCGATTCGGTGATATTGACCAACCTCCAATACACACCGTTGCTTACTTCACTCGTCAACCAAACGATTTGTTCTGGAGGAAACTACAATTTTAACGGTATCAACCTCACATCGGAGGGGATTTACAGCGATACCCTCAGCGGAATCGGCGGATGCGACTCGGTGGTCATCTTGGCGCTTTACATCAATCCGCCTACGGTAAACACCATCAACATTTCTATTTGTGAAGGAGAATCGTACACCTTCGGTGGAACCGTCTACACACAAAGTGGTATCTATTCGGACACGCTAAGCGACCAAAACGGTTGCGATTCCATCGCTCAATTGGAATTATCGGTAGCCACGTGTGCGGGTGATTTTGAAATCGCCAATATCTTAACTCCGAACGGCGACGGTCAAAACGATACCTGGAAAATTGATAATCCCTACCAAATTGCAGGTTGCACGGTTAAAATCTACAACCGTTGGGGTCAGCCTTTGTACGAAACGACGGATTATCAAAACGAATGGGATGGATCGAAGAACAACGAACCCTTACCGGACGGGGTCTATTTTTATTCCATCGAATGCGGCGAAAAGACCTATAAAGGAGCGATCAACTTGTTACGATTAAAAAAATAAGCCATGAGAAAACTTCCTATAATTGCTTTATTGACGGCGGTGGTTCACTTGGGCTATGCTCAACAAGTTCCGCAATCCTATTTATACGGATACAACACTTTTCTAATCAATCCTGCTTCCTCTGGATTGAACAACTGCACGGAGCTTACCGTTGCTCACCATAACCAATGGGTGAAAATTGAAGGCGCACCTATTACCAACCATCTTTTGGTTTCCACACGAATTAAAGACCGTTGGGGCATTGGAGGACAGTTTATGATGGATAAAATTGGAATGCTACAACAAGTATCAGCATTGGGGAACGTATCCTATGGCATCCTGAACGGAAACCAAACCTTGCGTTTAGGAATATCAATTGGTTATAACAACTATCGGGTCAACCCTTCGAATGCGGTGGCCTTTGACCTGCTTGATCCAATCGTCAACGGAGGGAATCAAAGCGCTGGGGCGATTTCCTCGGATTTTGGTGCTTTTTACCGAAACGGTGCCTTGGAACTTTTTGGTACCGTTAAACAGCTGGTCAAAACCTATTCGAATTTCGGGTACGCCAACCTTCCGGGCTATGGTCAACGACCGCACTTTTTAATTGGAACGGGCTATCAAATAAAACTGAACAGCGCTTGGGGATTGCGACCGAATGCCTTGTACAAAAGCATCAACAATGTGAATCAAGTCGACGTCAATTTAGATGCACAGTATAAAAAATTCCTGCATTTGGGGGCAGGATTCCGAACGCAAGTTGGAGTAGTCGCGCGTGCTGGGATTGTATTGAAAGAGAGGTTTTTCTTTGGATATGCTTACGAGGCTCCCATCGCCAATATTGCCTCCTACAGCAGCGGCTCGCATGAACTGATGCTGAAGATGACCTTATGTAAACCTGAGCGAGCCATCATTTCGAAGGTGAAAGTTGATACCATTTATCGAGAAATAAGGAAAATGGATACGATACGCATTACTGAAACCAAAATTGATACGGTGTATATCGAACGGAAAAACGATGTTGCTCCGCCTACAGATAATCCTGTAAACGGGAATATTTCCAAAACGGTGCTCTTTGAATTCGATAAATCTTTAGTAAAAAAAGACAGCTACGGAGAATTGGAGAGCATGATCAATTTGTTGAAAATGAACCCAAACTATAAACTATCCTTGGAAGGGCATACGGATGCGGTGGGAACGGAGAGTTACAACGTTGGTTTATCCAAAAACCGCGTCAATGCTGTACGTGACTTCCTAATCATGAACGGCATTTCACCCGACAGAATCGTACCGCAACACCACGGTGAAACGAAGCCTGTAGCAGATAATGCCAACGCCGATGGAAGAAAATCGAACCGCCGAGTTGATGTTACTATTATAACTAAACCTTAATACCATGAAAAAACTGATCACTCTGTGTCTTATTGCAGTTTTTTTTGTTCGAGCTTTTGCTGATTCCCCCTTAACCTCCACTCCATTCCATCAAGCTTACAAGGAAGTGAAAATGGTTGCCACTGCTGCAAAATCCGGTGGGTTGTTGAGTGCGCAGCACATGGAATACTTGAGCAATGAACTAAATCCAATAGACCAAAGGTTGGCTTCCATCAATGCCTTAGGAACCAATCCAGAGGGCCTTCACAACGCGGAATTGTTTTTTAGCCACCTTCAAAAGAAGCGTGGATATGAAGACATTGGGCAATTTTTAGAGTTGGGCAAAGCGGATGAATTCATGTGTTATGGTTATTTACTGGCGATGGACAACTATTTCGATGTTCACGATGCAACAACTTTTATGTTCTTGGCAGAGGAACAAATGCCCAAAAGTTATGCAGTCGCCTTGATTTCTTCGTTGGTTTATGCTCAGGCAGCAATGGAAAGTGACTGGTGTTCGGTATACATGATCCCGAATGAAAAACGAATGGAACCCAGTTATACCCGCGATTTACGACCCGAAGCAGAAAAAATCATTTTCGACTTTTTAAACCCCTACGAAGAATCGTGTTCTGAAGGGGAGGGCGATGGTGACGGTTGGTTGAGTGGCGAATGCGTCATATGCGGTGAGTTTTCGAATCAAGAAGGCAACCATTTACTGATCCAAGAAAACACCATGGAAATCCCCTATGTTATTTACGTGGATCCAACAAATTTTTCATGCCAATGTGAAGGCGCAATTGAACTTTTTATCCATCCTTCGGACAATCAACCGGAAGGGAGAATTGAAAACTTTGAAAGCGACGATAAGACCATTAGCTTGAAGGTTCTCCAAGAGTTTGTGTCTTTCGAAATTAAAGTTCAATCTAATAAAGTCTGTTGCAATATAAAACCTGGAATCTACACCCTTGAACCCGGATTTGAAGATCGCGAAAACCTTCAAAATATCGATTCCGAAGAATATGAAGAGAACGAATAAAAACCAACCGCTCGTTTAATTATAAATAAATCAGTAACTTCGTTTCAATTTTAAAATCAATCGTTATGAAAAAATTATTACTTTCTTTAGTTGCAGTAGCTTCTTTCAGCGCTGTGAACGCTCAAAACCTTGTGGTAAACGGGGATTTTGAACAAACGGCAACTCCTTTATTACCAGGTGTTGCAACCGACTGTCCGGGATGGGGCCCCGGTTTTTACACCATGGATGTTATGGCTCCTTTTGCGGGTACTCAATCCGCTAAAATGCGGACCGTTGTTGATGCTGCGCTTAACGCACAATTAGGGCTCGGATCTGATACGATTCCAGGATTAATGGTGCAAGAAGTTCCTGGTAGCTGGGCGAATGTTGCAAATATGACCTTTAGTTTTTCCCATAAACAATTAATTCCTGCTGGGGATACCGCAATCATTCTATGCCAATTCTCGGACACGATGGGTGCTGGCATGAACGACGATGTGATCTTGTTCCAAGCTTACGGTGCTTACACCGGAAATTTACAAACTTGGGCAAGTGCCTCTGTACCAATGACCGCAATTCCGGGAGCTGTTGGAACGGCAAATTTAATGACCGTTGTTGCAACCAGTTCTTACAACGCCATTTTTGCAGGATTGCCAGCTGTTCCTAACGCGCAGTTTTGGATTGATAACGTATCGGTTGGAACAAGCGGAGCTAATATCTTGGAAGAAGTGGCGAGCGTAAACGTGTACCCTAACCCTACCAACGGTATCTTGAACTTTGACGCTACGGAGGAAATTTCAGTCGTGAGCATCTACGGAATGGACGGTAAATTGGCGTTTACTACCAACAGCAATAGCGTTGACATTTCGGCTTTACCAATTGGCATGTACCACTACAGCGTAACTACGGTTACTGGAAAAGTGATTCAAGGAAAAGTTTCCAAAATCTAAGGATTTACAGAAAAACGTATTAAAGCCCGCTTCGGCGGGCTTTTTTTGTGGACTAAATATCTTTTCCGAAAGAATGAATGTCGTTGTGGTTTTCTTCGATTTGGTCTTTTACGTATTGTATGGATTTTGTCAAAATAACCAAATCAGGTGGTGCATTTCGGGTGAGCCATTGCCAACTTTCCTGCTCATGATCCACCGCTCTTCCTACATGAAATAAAAGTTCCATATTATGCTTTGCTAACCACTCCTGCGCGGTTACCAAACCTTCCGATGCGTTGATCATGGCCATCAAATGTGCATAACCATTTTCCATCAACCAATTTCTAGAAGGTTCTATTAAGTAAATAGCATTGGTGGCGTGAAACAAAGCCTCATAACCGTTTTCACGGAGCCATAGTTGCACCTCTTTATCGCCCTCAATGGCCTTAGCCCATAATAAAATAATCTTCGCAGGAAAATTGATGGACTTTAATGCAATTTCCTCCACTTGAAGCCCTTTATTTTTGGATCGTTTAAACCAAGACCACATACTAGAAAAACCATGATGCCACAAATATTGCAGCGATAACACAAATTAAGTCCACCAACAACATTGTCGATAAGGTGTAGCGCGTATTGGTAATTTTAATGGACCCAAAATATACGGCCACCACATAAAACGTCGTTTCAGCACTGCATTGAAAAATACAACTCAATCGTCCGGTAAATGAATCAGGACCGTATACGTTCATAGCATCGAGCATGAAACCGCGCGACCCTCCGCTGCTAAAAGGACGAAGCATGGCCACAGGTAAGGAGTCCGTAATCTCTTTTGACAGGCCAGCGTTGGAAAACAACCAAGCAATTCCCTTGCTCAAGACTTCAAACATACCGCTGTTACGGAAAACGGAAATCGCAACGAGCATTCCTAAAACATACGGGAAAATGGTTACGGCCGTTTGCATACCATTGCGGGCTCCACTGACAAAGGAATCAAATACCGTGGTATTATTCTCTGTAAATTTCCGCTCCTTGGAAAAAGCATAAGCCAAGATTAAAAGAATGATTCCCAAAAGTAGGATTCCCGAAAAATTGCCTGTAAACTGATTTTTTGACAAAATATCGAGCGAATTGATGTAAAATAACAAGCCGACCATAGCACCAATTAAACTGAATACCACAGCAATAAGCATGGTGCTTAATAAATTCACCCTTTGACGAATACCCACGATTATCAATGCCGCAAGGGTTCCAATAAACGATGTAACGATGCAGGGCAACATTACATCCGCTGGACTAGAAGCACCCGCTGCAGCACGATACCCGATAATTGATGTAGGAATGAGGGTAAGACCTGCAGCGTGCAAGCATAAAAACATGATTTGTGCATCGCTTGCTTTGTTTTTATCCGGATTAATTTCCTGCAAGCTTTCCATGGCCTTCAAACCGAATGGTGTGGCGGCCGAATCTAAACCGAGAAAGTTCGCGGCAAAATTTAAGGTCATGTAGGATATGCTTGGGTGATTTTTGGGTACCGAAGGAAATACCTTGACAAAAAAGGGACTTAACCATTTCGCCATTCGTTCGGCAGCACCTGAATCAATCAGCAATTGCATAAGCCCTGCGAACAAGGCCAAATAGGCCAATAGAGGAATGATTATATCGAGGATTGTATTTTTCGCGGTCGGTAAAATCCCATCCGTTTTTTCCGTGCCAACATAGTATTTCACCAAATAATCATAATCCTTAGATCCCTCAAACAAAGCAACTGAATCCTTGGACCGTTCATAAATCGTATCGCTGTCTTTTGCCTGGATTTTAAATTCGATTTTCGAGGTTTTCTTCAAAGAATCTTGAAGCCCTTTAGGTAAATCCTTGAGGTAAAACTGCTCTACCAATATCGGACTGTCTTTGGTTCCGTTAACGATGCGATCGATGTTATAATGCTCGTTAAAGGTTAACCCGAGGAAAATAAAAACCAAGGACGAAATAAAAATTATCAGCCAAAACCTACTTAAAACCATGGAGGTAAAAATCGTACAAATTCAAATAGGTCTAACATTTATGAAAAAAATGATATCAACAACTTCCACTGAATACACGACTAAGAACTGAACAATGCAGCTACATTTGTGTTAAAAATCCTTATGAAAGTTGAATTTCATTCAGAATCATCCCGGGGAAATGCGGACCACGGTTGGCTCAATGCCAAACATTCCTTCAGTTTTGCCTCTTGGTTTAACCGCCATCGAATGCATTTTGGTGCATTGCGCGTACTCAACGACGACATCGTAGCACCCGGAATGGGGTTTGGAAAACATCCCCATGACAACATGGAAATCATCACGATTCCCCTCAAAGGTTCGCTCAAACACGAAGACAGCATGGGGTTCTCTGAGGTGATTCATGCCGGTGAGGTACAGGTAATGAGCGCTGGAACTGGAATATACCACAGCGAATTCAATGCGAGCAATACGGAAGAAATCAACCTGTTTCAACTTTGGATTTTTCCTAATCAGCAGGAAGTAGAACCGCGCTATCAACAAATGGCCTACGACATCGTCGATGCAAAAGATCATTTCTTACAGTTGGTTTCTCCCGATCAAGAGGGACCCGGGCTTTGGATTCACCAAAACGCTTGGATTCACCTGATAGACATGTCGGCGCACTCCTCAAAAAAATATGCAATGAAGCAACCTGGAAACGGTGTTTACCTCATGAACATTGAAGGCAAGAAAACCATTCTTAATCATCCCTTAGAATCCCGAGATGCTTTGGGGGTTTGGGAAACCGACGAAATCGAAATCCTAGCAACAGAAACCGGAAGGATATTACTTATAGAAGTCCCGATGCAATTTTAACCTTATGCAAAACTCCCTCCTTGACGCATTAAATTGGCGCTATGCAACCAAGCGCTACGACCCAAGCCGAAAAATACCGCAAGCAACTTTCGAGTTGTTGATGGAATCGATACGCCTTACCCCATCGTCCTACGGCATGCAACCGATAAAGATTTTGAATATTGAAAACCAGGAGCTGCGAGAGAAGATAAAACCCATTGCATGGAACCAGCAACAGGTGGTGGATTCTTCGCACTTATTGGTATTTTGTTACCAAACCAATCCGGGCGAGCAAGAAGTAAAGGAGCATGTGGAGCGGATGGCGACCACACGACAAAAACCGGTGGAATCGTTGGAGGGATTTCAAAACCATGTGATTCAAGCCCTCGAGGGTATGGGAGAAGAAAAACGGGCCATATGGACGTCCAAACAAACCTACATTGCTCTGGGGCAACTGCTCCTCTCTTGTGCCTTGGAAAAAATTGACGCTACTCCGATGGAAGGATTCGATGCACAAGCCCTAAACGAACTGCTCGAATTGCCAAAACAAGGATTCCAAGCATCGTTGCTATGTCCTATGGGTTACCGTCATTTGGAGGACCCGTATGCATCCCTCCAAAAAGTCAGAAAATCCTCGCAGGATTTGTTTATAACCATTTAAACTAACAACGTTTCGTGGATAAAGAAGCTTTATTTTTAGCTGTCAAAAACAGAAGATTTCAACTTTTTTACCTATTTTTGGATGATGCTGAGGGTCGGATTGGTTTTAATGGTATTGCTGGGTATGAACAGTTTTTTGTTTGCTCAAACCCGCATCTCTCGCGCTGATTGTATTGCCTTAAATTATTTACAGCAAGATTTTACAGACGGATGCTTGGATTCCAGCACTTTGGAGAAATATCCAATTCACACCATGAAAGACCGTTATTACTTATCGTTTCTGGCAAAAATCAACCGAGATTTTGACAAACCGTCTTTGGAGCGACGAAATTGTATTATTGGAAACCCGGTACGGGACATCGTAAGCATCAAAATTCCACTAACGGATCGTGTTGAGGATTTCAACATTCCAGGAATCGAGGTATTAGCCATGGCCGACAAGATTAGCCATCAATTGGACAAAACGCTAAAAGACACCCGTGCCGATAGTGTGCATCAAGGCATCGATTTACCTCAGGGATTTACTGGTAAAAACGTGTATATCGGCGTAACCGATTGGGGTTTTGATTACACGCATCCTGTATTCTACGATACGGCGATGAATCAAACACGCATTGTTGCAGCGTGGGATCAATACAAAACGACAGGAACTTCGCCAGCCGGTTTTAATTATGGGGTAGAATATGTGGGGGCCAATGCCCTATTAAATGCAGGAAGCGACACCTCGAACATCTACAGTTATTCAACGCATGGAACGCACGTGGCTTCGATTGCCGGGGGAACGGGAGCAGGAACTCCTTACAGAGGCATGGCGTACGAGGCTCAATTTTTATTTGTCACCTTTTTGGTGGATGAGTCCGCCGTACTCGATGCTTGGGAATGGATGTACCAAAAAGCGAGCGCTGCCGGAAAACGCTTGGTTATCAACATGAGTTGGGGACTTTACCACTTTGGTACTTTGGACGGTAATTCCTTATTAAGCCAAGCAATTACCGCTTATACGGATTTAGGTGTTGTTTTCGTGAACTCCGCAGGCAACAACGGAAACGTTAATTTCCACCTTAAAAAGAGTTTCAACAACGACGTCGTTCAATCGCGAGTGGAATTTTATTCCTATGCGGCCAACCCCAACATGTGGGGGCAGAGCATTCATGCTTGGGGCGAGGTTGGGCGATCTTTTTCGAACGGAATCGTGGTCAAAAATGCGAGTAATTCAACACTGATTGAATCACCTTACTATTCTACCAATACGACCAATACCTACATCGACACCTTTCTAACCGTTGGGATTGATACTATTTTTTACAACATTGCTGCGGATTCTGCTCACCCGTTGAATCAAAAACCGCAGATGCGGCTACGGGTAAAATGCACGAATACCGCCTACAAAATTCTATTAAAATCAACGGCAGACACGGGTACCGTTCATTATTGGAACGTCACTGAACTTACCAACGACGTTGGCAATTGGGGTATGCCTTTTTCCTATGCGGGTAGCGGTACAGTTGGTGGAGACGATGACCATGGTATATCTGAACCATCTTGCTCCGATAATGTTATCAGCGTAGCCGCTTACGCCCCGTCCTATGCCACGGCTGGGGGTTCCATGGTCGGAGGTGGTCTTGCCAATTTTTCCAGCCACGGTCCTCGCTACGACGGCGTCATGAAGCCTGATATTGCTGCTCCTGGAGTTTCCATTTGCAGCGCTATTTCCTCTTATACCGATGTTGCGTACACTACCGTTACCAGCGTAAACTTCAATAATAAAACCTATGATTTTGCAAAATTTTCAGGAACCTCCATGTCGGGTCCAGTGGTTGCTGGAATTTGCGCGCTTATTCTGCAGGCAAATCCATGGTTGACCGCTTATCAAGTCAAACAAATTATCCAAGAGACCGCACGTCAAGACAACTTTACAGGAGTTATTCCCGTTCAAGGAAGTCCACTTTGGGGTAAGGGAAAAATTAATGCATTCGCGGCCGTAAAAGCAGCACTGAACCTGGTTCAAATTCCCGAGAAAACTCTAAACAATGCTTGGACGGTTTACCCGAACCCCGTTTCCGAATCCTTACACTTCACCCTTGTAGATGAATTACCCTCCAAATGTTGGCTTATTGACGAATGCGGTGAGCGTTTTGAATTGAACATACAAAACGAATCCGTTAATGTTAAACATCTTGCATCCGGAAAGTACATTCTACAGCTTTTTCTGGAAGGTAAAATGCAATCCGAATCCTTCGTTAAAGTCAACTGATGAAGGTCCATGTTGTCGAAATTCCATCGACAGAACTGTCGATTGTACGGGATCTCTCCCACGTCATTTGGCCCATCTGTTACGCTAACATCATTACCGAAGCGCAAATCAAGTACATGTTGGAGAACATGTATTCCTTGCCTGCCCTCGAAAAAGCATATAAGAGTGGACAAAGGTTCTTACTTGCCTTTCTTGATTCAAAACCCGTGGGTTATGCAGGCTTTGAGATTGGAACGCCCGACAAGAATTTTTGTAAGTTGCACAAACTTTACGTGCTACCCAACCTTCACGGCTTTGGTATCGGGAAAGAACTTTTGTCAAAAACCCAAAACTTGGCCGACACAGCCAAATGCCAATCCATGTTTCTTCAGGTGAATAAAAAGAATCCTGCCGTTCAATTCTACCAAAAAATGGGAATGTACGTTCGTGAGGAGGCTGTTTTCGACATCGGCAACGGATTTGTCATGGACGATTTTATCATGCAACTTGATTGGTGAAAATTAGTACCTTCGCGCTATGCTGAAAATTGACATGCACACCCATATTTTGCCGAAAACCATGCCCAATTGGACGGAGAAATTTGGGTATGGCAAGTTCATTCATTTGGAGCCCAATTCCGATGGATCAGCGAACATGATGCAAGGCGGTAATTTTTTCCGCCGTATTGCGGAGAATTGCTGGGATGAAAACCTGAGAATAAAAGAATATGAGGCGTTTGCCACGCAAGTACAAGTCGTCTGCACCATTCCCGTGATGTTTTCCTATTGGTCTGAACCAAAGGATTGTGCGGAGTTGTCGCGCTTTTTGAACGACCACCTTGCGGAATTGGTGCAACGCTATCCCAAAAACTACATTGGTCTTGGTACCGTACCCATGCAAGACCAAGACGAGGCACTGAAGGAGCTGGAGCGCATAAAATCGATTGGATTAGTGGGCATTCAAATCGGCTCGAACATCAACGATCAAAACCTCCATGAAGAAGCGTTCTTCCCCATTTTCGAAGCGTGCAGTCGCCTTGGATTAGCCGTGATGGTTCACCCATGGCAAATGATGGGTGAAGGCTCGATGAAAAAATACTGGCTCCCATGGCTCGTTGGCATGCCAGCAGAAACATCGCGAGCAGCATGCTCCATGATCTTTGGAGGCGTTTTGGAGCGCTTGCCCAACCTACGGGTCTGCTTCTCGCATGCGGGCGGGTCCTTCCTCCCTACCCTCGGACGCATTGAACACGGATTCAACTGCCGACCGGACCTAGTAGCGGTAGATAATGACATTAATCCTCGGAATTATCTCGGGAAATTTTGGGTAGACAGCATTACGCACGACATCGATGCCTTAAAGTATATATTAAGGATGCAGGGATCCAAACGCGTATGCTTAGGTTCCGATTATCCATTTCCCTTAGGCGATTTAGAAATTGGCGCATTTATCGAAAAAAGTGATTTATCGCAACACGAAATCGAAGATATTTTCTGCAATGCAACCATGGAATGGTTGGGGTTGGATAAGCGATATTTTTTGTAATTGTGGGACTCCGATGGAGTCTTTAAGGTAATTTACGAGCTCAACCGATGAAGATTAATCTTGTGTTGAAATGCACCGTAAATGGCGTTTAACAACGGTAACTTTCGATTTTATTTCAGCCAATTCTCGTCCCAACACCGTCACATGCCCCATTTTTCGGAAGGGCTTGGTGTTCGTCTTACCATAGAGATGGACATAAACCCCGGGTATCTTCAAAACCTCCTCTATGCCTACGTAAACTGCCGGTCCTTCGAATCCTTTTTCGCCCACTACATTCAACATAGCGCCCGGCATGATCAAACCTGTATCACCAAGCGGCAAATTCAATACGGCTCTCAAGTGTTGTTCGAATTGTGAGGTATAACAACATTCAATCGTATGATGTCCCGAATTATGCGGTCTTGGTGCCATTTCATTAACCAATAGTTCGCCTGCTTCGGTGAGGAAAAACTCTACCGCTAGAAGTCCTACCATGTCAAGCTTAGCAATAATTTCCCTCGCGATTACTTGCGCTTTTGAAGCTATTTCCTGTGAAATGTCGGCCGGTGAAAACTGGAATTCCACCAAATTAGCCTCAGCGTTAAATTCGCATTCAACTGGATCAAAATAAGCAATCTCCCCGTTCGCATTTCTGGCGACAATCACCGATAGTTCCTTAACGAAAGGTACCATTGCCTCTAAAATGGAAGGTGCCGTGAATCGCTTTTCCCATTCGGAATCAGTGCGCATTACTTTCACTCCTTTTCCATCGTACCCACCCCTTCTTAGCTTTTGTACAAAAGGCCTACTAAATCCGATCGGTAGGTCTTGCCCTTCTTCCCATAACGCAAATTCAGCCGTCGGGATTCCATTGTCTTGGTAAAATTGCTTTTGAAGTCCTTTATCGCGAATCAACTCCAATACGCGGGGTTGGGGATAAACCTTGCAACCTTCGTGTTCTAACTGCTTGAGGGCCTCCACCGAAACGTTTTCAATTTCAACGGTTAACACCTCGAAGTTTCGGCCAAAATTGAGCACGGTATCGTAGTCCGTTATGGCACCAACGCAAAAACCATGGGCGTTCTTTGAACAGGGAGCGCTCGAATCACCATCCAAAAAATGAAGTTCGATGTTCAAGTTCATGGCCTCTTGCAACAACATTCGTCCCAATTGTCCACCCCCAAGAACCCCAATTCGATGCGGCATAATGCGTTAAATTTGTGACAAAGATAAAGATTCCTCGCGTCTTCAAAACCAAGCATTCAACGGCTTTTTTATTACCTTTGCATTTATCCTTATCATTATGGATTTAATTCAATTACACGACAAAACATTTGTCCCTTACTTATCTGAACAAGAAATTCATGATGCAGTGGTTCGTCTCGCGAACCAGATAAACTTGGATTATCAGGGAAAAGACCTTGTGTTTCTTTCGGTTTTGAACGGTTCGTTCATGTTCACTGCCGATTTAATGAAACATATTCAACTGCCTTGTGAAATTTCGTTCATGAAGGTCAGTTCTTACCAAGGAACTGAAAGCACCGGGAGAGTTGATGAACTCATTGGGCTGAACAGTCAATTAAGCGGGAAACACGTGATACTCTTGGAAGACATTGTGGATACTGGCGTTACCATAGACAAAATCATCAAGTTGCTCCAAATACAACATCCTGAATCCATTGAAGTTTGTTCCATTTTGTACAAAAAAGAAGCGCATATCGGCACCAACGTACCCAAGTATTTCGGATTTGAAATTCCCAATAAATTTGTGGTCGGTTACGGATTAGACTACGACCAACACGGAAGGAATCTACCAGCCATTTACCAATTGAAAAATTAAGATTATGTTGAATATCGTACTCTTTGGACCTCCGGGCGCGGGCAAAGGCACCCAATCAGAAAGGCTCATCGAAAAATACGGCCTTGTTCATTTATCTACAGGTGATCTTTTCCGTTTTCATTTGAAGCATGAAACCGAACTCGGAAAGCTCGCCAGATCATACATGGATCGTGGTCATTTAGTTCCAGATGAGGTAACTATTAATATGCTTAAATCAGCTGTTTTGGAACACAAGGAACCTAAGGGATTTATTTTCGACGGTTTTCCAAGAACCAACCCTCAAGCAGGTGCCTTGGATCAATTGCTTTCTGAACTCAACACGCAGATTACCCTGATGTTAGGATTGGAAGTTGAGGAGGAGGAATTGAAAACGCGTTTAACGCAACGAGCACTCAGCAGCGGAAGAAGCGACGACGCCGACCCCGAGATAATCGCGAATCGAATTGCGGTTTACCATCGCGAAACCGCTCCAGTTAAGGAATTTTACGCAGCACAAAATAAATACGTTGCCATTGATGGAATTGGCACCATTGATTCCATCACAGAAAGGCTTTTTGCCGCAATTGATTCTCATAAATAATGGCATCTGATAACTTCGTTGATTACGTAAAAATCCACACCAAATCCGGAAATGGCGGAGGAGGATCAACCCATTTCCGCAGAGAAAAATACATTCCCAAAGGTGGGCCCGACGGCGGTGACGGTGGTCGTGGAGGTCATGTAATCGTTCGGGGCAACAAACAACTTTGGACCCTGCTTCATCTTAAATACCACAAGCACATCAAAGCCGACCATGGCGTCCACGGTTCGGGTGCCTTGAAAACTGGGGCTCAAGGTAAAGACACCTACATTGACGTTCCTCTTGGAACCTTGGCCAAAGACGCAGAGACCGGGGAATTGCTTTTTGAAATCACGGAAGACGGCGAAGAACAAATCATTGAACGAGGTGGTCGAGGTGGCATGGGGAACAACCATTTCAAATCCGCTACGAACCAAACCCCCCGTTACGCCCAACCGGGAGAACCGGGAATGGAAGGCTGGAAAATACTCGAGCTCAAAATTCTTGCAGACGTTGGTTTAGTAGGTTTTCCCAATGCCGGAAAAAGCACCTTGTTATCGGTCGTTTCTGCTGCTAAACCCGAAATTGGCGATTATCCCTTTACCACGCTTCGCCCAAATCTGGGCATCGTTTCCTATCGCGATCACCGCTCGTTTGTGATGGCCGATATTCCCGGAATCATCGAAGGCGCTCATGAAGGCAAAGGATTAGGGCTTCGTTTTCTACGTCACATTGAGCGCAACTCCGCCCTGTTGTTCATGATTCCCTCTGACAGCAACGACATCAAAAAAGAATACAAAGTCCTGTTGAAAGAGTTGAAAAAATACAACCCTGAATTGGTGAATAAGAAGCGGATGTTGGCCATTACGAAAAGTGATATGCTCGATGAAATCATGATGCAACAAATGACCAAGGAATTACCTAAAGATCTTCCGTGGTGTTTCATATCCTCCGTAGCGCAAAGTGGCATCAACGAATTGAAAGACCTCATCTGGAAGGTACTGAACGAATGATCGAAACGCTGGAGCATATCGACCAGGCATTGCTCATCGCGATTAACCATTGCAACTCCCCCCTATTCGATGATTTCTTTTGGTACGTAAGCAAAGCGTGGATATCGATTCCCTTCTATATCCTTTCTTTTTATTTGCTGTACCGTCATTACCAAGTAAAAAGAGCGCTCATCCTCTTGGGATGTATCCTGGTTACCGTGGCGCTTACCGATGTAATTTCAACCCAAATTTTCAAGGAAGGTATAAAACGGTACCGTCCATCCCACCATGCGGAGATAGGGCCACAACTACACTATTACGAGGAATCCCCCGGGGTGTTTTATCGCGGAGGCCAATACGGATTCTTTTCGTCGCATGCAGCGAACTATGCAGGTTTTTATTTTTTAATTTGGCCCTTGCTTTATCGGAAGGCAAATCGCTGGTTATGGGTCCTGGGGGCTTGGGGCATCTTGGTGTGTTACAGCCGGATGTATTTAGGGGTGCATTACCCGAGCGATATTTTTGCAGGCTTGATCTTTGGAGGTTTGCTTGGTTGGAGCGTTCAGCAATTGGTTAAAAAAATGCTTAGGCTATGAATTGGATTTTAGTATTTATTGGCGGTGGTATGGGCAGCATGCTTCGTTACTTCATTGCTCAACAGCTAGTGCAATCAAAGCACTTTCCTTGGGCTACCTTGGTGAGTAATGTTTTTGCTACGGCCCTCCTTGCCTTGTTGGTTATGTATTTAAAATACGGAGACAAACCTGCGTGGTTGTTACCATTGGTTGGGGTTGGATTTTGCGGTGGTTTTAGCACCTTCAGCACCTTTTCGGCCGAGAATGTTCAGTTAATTGACCAAGGACAATGGGTTTTGCTTGCTGTTAATGTTATCCTTTCCATCGGGGGTGGAATAGGGGTATTTGTAGCATTTACGAAGTTGTAGCATCAAACCATCATCGAAAGTTTAGCTCACTAGCTTGAGCGTTTCTGGTGCTGTTAACTAATTCATTGAATCGGAAGAATTGCTACCTTTTTAATTCAAAGTCATTTTTAAACGTTCAACGTTTCATCGTCATTGAAACGAAACGCACCTATTGGATTTTATACAAACTGATTGATATGGAATTTTCTTCATGTTAAATTTAGCTATCGTATTTCAAATTTAGCCTGACACACTATAATATTTCTTGTAAAGAAGTAAAAAACATTTAATTAAATCCAAATGTCAACCATATGATTTTCAATTATTTAAATTTTTAAATGTTTGCTATTTATAAGTAAAAAAAAAAATTAACAAAAAAAAAATTAACATTTGTTTGCATTTTAAAAAAAACCATTAATTTTGTATCGTTAACGTTTTTTAACAAACAGGTGATTCACACGAGAATACCGATAAAATTGATTTAAGACTGTTTTTATATATATTAACTTTTAATTTTTTTTAAAATGAAAACTACATTAATTATCTGTGCTGTTTTGTTTGCTTCTTTCTCTTTCACAAGCTGTGGTGGTAAAAAAGAAGAAGGTGCTAAAGCTGAAGGAAATGGAGACTCTACAAAAACTGAAGCTACTGCTGAAGGTGCTGGTGAAGAGACTACTGAGCCTGCTGCAACTACAGAAGATTCGACTGCTGAAGCTGCAACTACTGATGCTGCTGCTACTGAAACTAAAACTGAAGCGAAAAAATAATTGCTTGAAAGTTATTGAAAGCCGCCCTAGGGCGGCTTTTTTTTTGATGAGTACTTTCATAACTTTGCTCTACGAAATTGCTTCCATTTGAAAAAAACGATTGGCAGAAGTTCAACCTGCGACATTATAATATTAGACTCAAAAAATAGGGTATCTAGAGAGCATGCCGTTCTTATTGTTGAAGGTGGAAAAGTAAGCCTTCAAGACAGCAATAGTTCCAACGGCACCTTCATTAATGGACAAAAAATTCCTTCGGGCATACCCCATCCAATTACCCCTAAAGATCGAGTAACCCTTTCGAATGATTATCAATTCGATGTTGCTTTTTATTTGAAAGAACACTTTAACATTGGCGCTTCACAACAAGACCAAACTTTAATTTTAAACAACCCGCAAATAACCGTCAATAAAGGAACGCAAACCGTAACTTTTGACCCTGAAAAAACAGCCATCGCTGATCTTGCAGAAATTGACGGAACACCTTATAAAACTATCGGAAGAAGTGCACAAAACGATTTTACAGTTGAACATCCAAACGTATCCAGCAAGCACCTCAAGATAAGAATGCTTAGCCCTGAAATTATTGAGCTGATAGATTTAGGTTCTACGAATGGCACCTACGCCGATGGTAAAAAGCTTGAGCCTAACAAACCGTTCAGGTTCATCAATTCGGTGGAAATATTCCTTTCTAAATCGTATCTACTCAACTTAAAACAACTTTTCCCCAATATACAACTGGTAACCAAAGACAAAAATGTGCAGTCTTCCCCTAAACCCGGTTCCATTCCGCCTACAAATTCGCCCATAACGAAAGAAGAACTTGCGGCTTTTAAAGAATTAGAAAACGTTTGGAAAGAATATGCGCAACGACAACAAAAAGCCAACAAGGTTTCTTCAAGTTATGGAATGGTTGGTACGGCTGTCGGATTGGCACTCAGCGTTGTAACCGGAGGTATTGGTGGTGCTGTTGTTGGAGGTGGTTTAGGCTTGGCAGGTAGGTATTTTGGGCAACAAAAATCGAATGAAATTCGTGGTGATTTGACGATGGAAGATATGTTTTTGCTTACCTATGCTTGTCCTCGTTGCAAAGAATCATTTCAGAAAAAACCTTGGGTTACCATTCAAGATTGTTTTAAATGCAAACTCAAATTTAAATAAGCATGCGTTACTTCAAATGCGGCAAATGTGCCAAAAATTATAAAATCAGTGAGGATTCAATTACCCGTTCGAAATTACTCGTAACATGCAACGCATGTGGAGCAAAAAACGCCATTGAATTTGGGCCTGTGTTGGTCATTCAAAACCCTCAATATAAAGGCACATTTTCTTTAAAGATGGGAGTTAATAAAGTAGGAAGAACGACAGATAACAGTGTTTGTCCTATTCAAATTAACGATGCTTTTATTAGCCGCGAGCATTTAGCCATTACACTTCAAGAACAAAAAGGAAAAATTTTCATCTTCATCGAAGATCTAGGCAGCCGTAACGGGACCTTTAATCGCGAAAAAAAGCCCATCAAGAAAAATTTAAAGTACCCTTTTACAAAAAACGATTTCTACATAGCAGGATTAACAAAATTATCCATTAACTTAGATTAACACTATATTATATAACCTATGAATACTTCAGAAAATAACGACGATAAAACACGCATTTTCTCTCCTGAAAATGAAACGAACGATGCGGATCAAAATTTTCAGAACCCTCTAAATACAGCAGGACAAAGTGAAAAGAAAGGAGTTCATCCGGGTATACTAGCAGCAGGAGTTGGAGCCGCTGCACTTGGTGGAGTGGCTGCAGGCACCGCTTTTTCGCAAGAAATAAAAGATGGATTAGGTATTTCACATGCTGAAGATCATAGTTCGAATACTAATACCATTGAGCTCGCATCTAACGCTTCTACGGGAACAGATACCTCTACTTCTGAAATTGCTGTTCCACCCCATGAAACGGTCAATAACGCCCATTTAGATGACCATGCATCTTCGCAAACGTCATTTCATGGTTCTCACTCTATGCACGGAAACGAGGAAATATATCACGTTAACGCCATGGATCACGGTTCCAGTAACCCCAATGGTATCGATTCTATACACATAGAAGCAGAAATGGTGGATGGTAGCCATGTTGAATTTACAGCCTCAGGTCCTATACTTGATAGCATGATGTTGGAAAACAATGCTCAATATGCTCATGGTACAGAATACATCGAAGCAGCCAATGACGGTTCCGTAGAAGGATACAGCACGACAACAAGTGGGGGTCATGATTATGAAATTAAGTATGGAGATACACTAAGTGAATTGGCAGCAGAGCACAACACCTCCGTAGCTCGTATAATGGAACTTAATCCTCACTTGGAAAACCCGAACATCATCATGGCGGGAGAACACATTGTACTACCTGAAAACGACCATATTTCAAATCCCTATGAAGGATGGCAGGCAGAATGGAGTGAAACACCGCATCACCATCACCATCATCAACAACCGATCGAAGCGACCTACGATGAAGAATACAGTGATTCGGAAGAAATTGCCATGGATGATACAGAAACTTCTGGGCAGTTTGATTCCATGGATTGGGAATCGTTCGAAGATCAACCCATGGATGATTACTCAAGTCATCTAGAACATACCGATTTCAATGCCTACGACGACCCCAATGCGTATCTTGACCAATCAAACGATATCGACAGTTCAGAATTTTGCTAAATGATTCAATTAAAACACAAAGTTTCGTTCACCGATCGATGTAAACGCGACAACAACGAAGATTTTGCAGGCTCCAATCGAAACCAAGAATTTGTAGTTTGTGATGGGGTTGGAGGACGACAGAAAGGTGAAATAGCCTCCGAAATCGTTGCCAAAACCTTTTTAAAAGCCTATCAATTAGGTGAAGTACCTATAGAGAAAACCCTTGCCGCAGCGGAATCAAATATCACCGATTTTATCCGAGAAAACCCGGACTCAATGGGTATGGCAACGACCCTCGCCTATTTAAAAGTTTTTGATCACGGCGTTCTTTTGGCATGGATTGGTGACAGTAGGATTTATCAATTTCGCAACAACCGCATTGTTTATCAAACACGCGACCACAGTTGGGTGAACGAGGCATTAGACCAAGGAATAATTACCCAAGCAGAAGCACCTAATCACCCTAAATCCAATGTTATAACCCGAGCAATTGTTGGATCGCATAATCCCACCGAAATTGAATCTGTTTTTATAACCGATGTTCAAGCCGATGATTATTTCTTTCTTTGTTCCGATGGGGTCTTAGAAACTTGGACGAATGAAGAACTAATTGCATTATTCGCTGAAAACCAAGGTACCGAAGCCATTGCTCAAAAAATAAAATTAGAATGTCAATCCCATTCTAAGGATAACTCCACAGGCATCGTTTTTCAAATAAGTTCAATTACGAAGGATAACTCAGAACCAATCGCCCCAAAACCAAGCTCAAATTCGAAGGATAAGGTCAACAAAACATCCATATTGAGTGGTATTAACAAAAAAACATGGTTAATTATTGCTGCTTGCGGATTATTTGTAATCGCCTTAGCGATCTACCTTATGTCGGGTAAAAAAGCAGCCCCAAACACCCTCCCACCAACAACAGAACAACCAGCAGAAACAACCCCGCCACCTTCAGAAAGTACGACTCAAAACGTACCAAAGGAAAAAGATACGGATGGTGATGGCGTCATGGATGCTGAAGACCAATGCGTTGATGAAAAGGGTACGAAATCAAATCGCGGATGTCCCGAAAAAGAACCATTAAACGCTGAAAATAATGACTTGACTCCGGACAATCCTTTGCCAAATGAAAACACCAACGCTTCTGGAAACGACAATGCTCCGAAAGGTTATAAATTAAGAAAAACCGAATATGCTTCGGTTTTAACCGATAATGGTTACGAGAACTTTTGGGGAGAGGAAGCTAAAAAAGCGGGAGAAAGGTATAAATTCGTTAAAGGAAAGCTCTACATTAAATTCACTTCGAAAAGTAATTGGAAAGCGACCGAGAAAGACTTTGAGTTTATTCGTGCAAAATTTTTCCAGAAAGTTCCAGAGGCCCCAGCTAACAATAATGCTTCAGGTAACGATAAGACTCAATAGCCGCTTTTCCTATGTTTAATTCCCCAAATAACCAACATCTTTTCAAAGCACTGGCTGTAGTTTTTATAGGCATTCAAGCGGTTTTTTCACAATGCATTCAGGGAAATTGTACTGACAGTATTGGGACGTTTGTATACAAAAACCAGGAACGCTTCGAAGGGCTGTTTGAAAACGGCACAAAAAAAACAGGGAAATACACGTATAAATCGGGGGCTATTTATGAAGGAAGTTTCAAGAATAACCAACGACATGGTTATGGAAGTTACTCCTATGTAAATGGAGATGTTTTTTCTGGTGAATTCGAAAACGATCAAAAAGTATTTGGGACTTACACCTATAACAACGGCAATGTCTATTTTGGCCAATACCTCAATAACAAACCGAACGGTTTTGGAAAAATGTCCAAATCGGATGGTTCATTTATTGAAGGATTTTGGGTAGATGGAACTCCTACGTTTCAAGTGGCTCCAGACACGCTGCACATTTCCGATTCGGATAAGAATTTTGTGCCTTCAGGAGATGGGCTGCTCAAAGGTTCAAAGGCAGTCATGCCCCGTATTTTTGGCGTAATTGTAGGAATATCCGAATATTCAAGTGGCACGGATTTAAACTATGCCGACGACGATGCCCGCATTTTTTACCGCCATTTACTGGACGCTTTCCCCAAGGAAACAGCCGCAGGTGAGTTATCGTTGCTCATTGACTACGATGCAACCCATGATAAAATCATCCAAGAATTAAACAGGGTTTTCGCTAAAGCGAATTCAAACGACTATATCATTTTCTTTTTCTCTGGGCATGGAAACACGGGAATATTCGCCCCTACCGATAACGATCAAAACGTTATCTACCACCGTGAAATCAAATCCATATTTAAGGCCTCTCAAGCAAAATACAGGCTTTGTATTGCTGATGCATGCCACGCTGGGAGCATAGGCGGTGGTGCTGCAGATAACGACTACAGCTACAACGACGTTTCCGAACTAAACGATGCACGTTTAGCTGTCTTGTTGTCCTCTACCTCCGAACAAACCTCCATGGAACAAGCCCAATATGGGCAAGGATTATTCAGCTACTTTTTAATGAAAGGCATTCGAGGAGAAGCTGATTTAAACGGAGATAAATACATTACCGCTGGAGAATTATTTATCTACACCCGTCGGGCAGTGGTTAAAAAAAGCGGTGGACAACAAGTTCCTACGATCATTGGTCAGCAATTGGACAAGGTACCTTTAGCTCGTATAAAATAGTCTTGAAATTCTAACAGAAATATAATCGAACAAAAGAAAACTGTTTATGCTTCAACAAATTGGAAAATACAAAATATTACGCCTAATTGGCGAAGGAGGGATGTCATCGGTCTATGAGGCTGAACATGAAATGCTCGGTAGTAAGGTTGCCATTAAGGTTTTGAATCCAATACTATCTTCCAACGAGCAAATTAGAACTCGTTTTAAAAATGAAGCCAAAGTAATGGCCGCTTTGAACCATTCAAACATTACCAAAGTAATCGATTTCGATGAGCAACCCCACCAATTATCAATCATCATGGAATATTTGGAAGGCGAAGACCTTAGCGACTTCATTAAACGTAAAGGTAGCCCCAGCGACGATCAAATTTCCAAAATTTTCGCCCAAACCTTAGCGGCCTTTCATTATGCACACCTTAAAGGCATTGTGCACCGTGATATAAAACCATCCAATATCTTCTTGCTTCCCGACGGAACGGTTAAGGTGCTCGATTTCGGTATTGCCAAATTATACGAAGCCAACCAAGAAATGACTCAAACAGGTACGCAAATGGGAACCCCCATTTACATGAGTCCTGAACAAGTAAAGGCCGATAAAACGATTGATTTAAGGAGCGATATTTATTCATTGGGAGTGACCTTATTTTTTACGGTCACCGGTAAACCACCCTACGATGGATCGACTACGTCGCAATTCGATATTTTCAACAAAATAGTATTTGAACCCCTTCCTGGACTTCAAAAACAGAGCATCTACGAACCTATTATTGTTAAAGCATGTGCAAAAGATCGGAACGATCGTTTTCAAAACTGCAAAGAGTTTGCTATGGCAATCGAAAACCTAAAAGTACATGATTTAAACAATTCCTCCGACAAAACAATCATTGCATCAGTCAATAACTCCGAGAAAACACAAATCGAGACGTCAACGGATAATCCATTTCATCATCCAAACACTCAGCCTACAACCCCTACTGAAAACACCACAAATTCATTCAATTCAGAACCTGCACCTAAGAATAAATCAAAATTAATCGTCACCATAGTAGTAATTACCATGATCGTAGTTGGTGGCGTATTAGCATTGGTTATGATGAAGCGCAAAAAATCCTCATCCAATTCGAGTTCAGAAATCTCCGTCGATTCAACGAAAACGGAGCCTGAATCAGATTCTTCCGCATACAATTATGAAGATGACGAATCGAACATTGAGGAAACGCCTACTGACGATTATGAAGGCCAACCTTATGAGGAAGGTTTGGATGAAGGCTATGTCGAAGACGAATATACCGAACCCATCAACGAAGATGAATATTACGAGGAAGGCGATTATTAAGGAATGAATGTTTGGAGATACACACCTGAGATTATTATTTTCTGAAATTTTATATATTTAATAAGTCAAATTTAAATTTCATAACATATGATTAAGATAGGATTATTCATCATTGCTGCGGCTGCAGCGAGAGGTTGTGCCAGAGAAGCAGCTGTAGCTGGAAAAGCGGAGGCAAACGGAGCAAGAGCAGCTACCGAAGCCACTGCTGGAGCACGCGCAGCAGGTGCAGGGGTACGAGCCAACGGTGAAGGAGAAGAAAAAGAAGAATCGTCAGAGCACAGTGAATCGTATAACCCTAATTATCCCGCTGACTATTCAACGGATGATTATCAAGAAGGCTACGAGGATGCACCCGAGGATTACAGCGGAGATTACGAGGAAGGCGATTATTAACGTTTTTAAGACCTTTCCATTACGATCCAGCAATCGCTTTGGATAGCTTGTCGAGCAGAAAATCTTACAGAAGGAACTCTTAGTGTTTAAAGATTATTTCCTCGTTTGGAACTCTGAAGCGAGGCCCCCAAATTCCAGGTTCGGTCCCCTTACCTACCGCAACGATCATGTTGATTTCAACCCCGAGAGGTAAACCCAACTTTCTGCGCACCCTCCACTTATCGAAACCCTCCATAGGACAGCTGTGAAATCCTTCCGATGCGATAGACAACATAAAGGTTTGGGCTGCCAAAGCACACGATTTGTGCACCATGATGCGTTGATCCGTTCGACCACCAAAACGCATGAACGGTTTAAATAAGCCACCAAAAAAACACACCGATCGGCGCACCAACGTATGGATACCCAAAATATCACGGCCGTACAATAAGGGCATGACCTTACCATAATAGGCCAAACCGTTCTTTTCGAAAGCATTGGGCTCTCGTTCGCCGATATGTGATAAAATTTGAGCCTTATTCCAACGCGCCCTCTTTCGGTATAAATCTCTTCTCGTAACAAAAACCACGAGTTCTTTGGCCGTTTTAGCCGCGCTTTGACCTAAGCACAATGGCACAAATTCCTCCAATAATTTTCGATCATGAATCCAATGAAATTCCCAAAGTTGCATGTTGCTGCTATTGGGAGAAAGCGTAGTGCGTTCCAAGCTGCGCTGCATGACCTCTTCTGGAACATCAACTGCTGGGTCAAATTTTCGATTTGATCTGCGGTATTCTACGATGGATTGAAACTCATTGCTGTACATTGGAAAAATTTACTGCAAAAATAAGCCTTCTTAAGTATTTCCTGTGTTTTCGTTAACTTTACCTCATGATTGATACCCGAAAGCGCGTTGAGGTGTGTTTTACCCCTGGGGAATATGCTTATTTCAAGGATGAATTTGAAACCGTTGTGGTAATCGACGTGTTGCGTGCCACCTCAGCGATTTGCACGGCATTTCAATACGGTGTTGCGGCCATTATACCTGTTCCTACCATCGAAGAAGCAATGGCCTACAAAAATCAAGGCTATCTTGCGGGGGCAGAACGCAAAGGTCAAATTGTAGAGGGATTCGATTTCGGTAATTCCCCTTTTTCCTACATGAAAGAAGAATTCATAGGCCAAGAAATAGTCCTAACCACCACCAATGGAACCAAATCCTTGGACGTTGCCAAAGAAGCTCCGAACGTTGTCGTCGGTTCTTTTCTGAACCTTGATTCGATGTGTAAATGGCTCGAAAAACAAGAGGGAAATGTTCTTTGTCTTTGTTCGGGATGGCAGGATAAATTCAACTTGGAAGACACGATTTGCGCAGGAGCCATTTGCGATTTCCTTATTTCAACAGGAGAATACACCTCGATTGAGGATTCTTCGATTGCGGCCAAATATCTGTTTCTTTCGGCAAAAGACAACTATTTGGGATATTTAAAATCCAGTTCACATCGTCGTCGATTAAAAAACTTAAATTTGAACGAAGACATTAAATTTTGTTTAACCCCTAATCAAACGGATGTAATTCCGATTTTAAAAAATGGCAAATTGGTTAAAGCATAATTTCTGGTTGTTCCTAATAGCTGGGTTACCTTTTTTCCTCTCCTACAGAACCCCTGTTGAATCGAACAAACCAAGTTGGGGATTTTTCGGCCATAAAAGAATCAACCGAATTTCAGTTTTTACCTTACCCCCTCAAATGTTCGGATTCTATAAAGAAAATATTGAATTCTTAACCGAACATGCCGTAGACCCCGACAAACGTCGGTATGCTGTTGAAGGTGAGGCAGAGTGCCATTACATTGATTTAGACCATTATTATAAACCTGGAGAAGACCCTTTTTTAATCTTACCAAAATACTGGAAGGATGCCGTAGCAAAATATACCGAGGATACCTTAAGAAGTTATGGAATCGTTCCTTGGCATATACTTCATATGAAATATAAACTTCAAAAAGCATTTGAAGCCAAAAACGTGGATTTAATACTCAAATATTCCTCGGAAATCGGACACTACATAGGCGATGCGCATGTGCCATTGCACACCACCGAAAATTACAACGGGCAACTTACTGGACAAAAAGGCATACATGGTTTATGGGAAAGTCGTTTAGTGGAAATTAACGCGGAGAACTACGATTATTTTGTGGGTAAAGCGACCTACATTCGCGACATTCAGTCCTTTTGTTGGGATGCTGTGAGAAACTCCCATTTAGCGTTAGATTCCGTCCTAAGAATGGAGAAGGAACTGAGCAAAACATTTCCTTCCGACCGAAAATATGCCTACGAACAGCGTGGGAATACGACCATATCAACCTATTCAAGAGAGTTTTGCGAAGCATACCATCAATTGCTCAACGGCATGGTTGAAAGACGTTTAAAAGCTTCTATTTTAGCCGTTGGTTCGGTTTGGTATACCGCTTGGGTGGATGCCGGTCAACCGGACCTTCGTGAATTACAACAGCAAAAACCAAGCGCAGAATTGCTCAAAGAATTTGAAAGTTTGGATCAGCATTTCCACAACGACAAGCACTTCGGACGCATTTGCGACTAAAACTAGTACTTCATCACTTTCATTCTTGACCTACCTTTCGCGGTTTCTACCTCGATAAAGTAAATCCCTTTAGCCCATGAACGCGTGTCCAAATTCAGGACGCTCAACCCATTTACCTTTCGATCATGAATTTGGGTTCCGTTGGCATGATAGACGGTTACGGCATGGACCACATTTGAATGATCCCTGATCGTAAGTTCCAACTGATCGTTGAAAGGATTGGGGTAAACCTCGAACAGCTCTTCGTCCAACTCTTCCATTCCAACCCCCGTTAGGGTGCATGCACATTTCTGCTTTGCCACTGCCGTGTTCACCGAAAGAGGCGCGGTGTAATTGGCTTTTACCCAGCATCGTTGTCCTGGTTGAACCGCCGAACTGTTGCGTATCCGTAAGGTGTGCCAACCAGCATACGAAACGGCATGGGTATAACTCAAGGTCCCGAAGGCGGAGATCGTGTCAATGACTTCACATTGTGCATTCAGCACCTCGAGGGTAATGGAAGCATCCGGATTTTCCGGATATATATTAACGGTTAAGGTGCTGGAAGAATCGGGAAAAACCCTACCTACCACGCGGCAATCAGTACTATTGTTCGGCAGCGCTCCACCTTGTTGCAAAGACGAGGCATGGCTATCGCCCAAGTCATTGGCCATTTCCCATTCTTGGGTAATGCTCTCTGATGGCCGAACGTAATTCGTGGAAATCCCTTCGGGTGCCCAGACTGAATATCCCCTCCTACCCTCCGCTGCAGAACCATCGCAGGGTGGAATCGAAATGTTTACCTGTCCTGCTGCATTGACCACAACCGTGGCATTTCCATTGGCGCCTGAATAGTCTTTTAGCACCGTTCCAGCAGGAAAATTCGTTGGTACGTTGGTTAAATTTTGCCATGAAGAATAATGATCGTTCACCGCAATCAGCGCTTTGGCTCCCCTCTCGATCACCAAGGCGTCCTGCGCTTGCCAACGGACGAAATATGCGCCGTCTTTGAAATGCAAATTCTGATGGCACCAGATTAAATTTTCCACGTCGGAATGGGTTGTTAATTCGCTGGTATCCTTGGGGTCATGGTTGAAACGGTTACCCAAGTAACCTATATTGAAAAGGTCCTCAAAGAAAATCTCTGGAGCGCCATCCACCGCCAACGCAATCGCGTAAGCAACTGAAGCTCTTGGATCAACGATTTCAATCTGCTGTCCTATTTGAGAGCCCGTGTTCCACCCGGTGATGTTCCCATTGGCACCAACCTGAGGTCGATAGGTATCGTGGTTGTTGACAAAAGGTACCGTTCGCAATCGATTCTGTTGTTGCGCTGCGGGTATGTTCCCAAGGTTATAATTTCCACCTTGTGTAATAATGTCCTGAAGTGCGAAACGCAGCGAAAAATCGAAAGTTCCTGCGCGGTTTTGAACTGCACCGCACCAGTTGTCCAACTCCGCCATGTTCCCGACGTATTCTCCCACAGCGAACATATCGTTGGAACCGCTTGCCCACACGGCGTTGTTCTGAAGGTTCCACAAAAAATCTTCGGTTGCATAGGCTGGAAAATGCTTTACCGCATCAATTCGAACTCCGTCCCAACCCATTTGCTTTTTATACCAAATCAACCAATTTCTCATACCCGAACGCATGTAATCGGATGTTTGTGCGGGGTTATAGGTGGCATTGCTGCTCAAGCCAAAGGCATTGGATTCATACGACACGTCCGGCCCCCAAAAGGGAGAATTGATGTCATTGGTGCAACATACATTGTTATTGTTGGGGTAAAAATTCTGCCAATTTTTAGCGAATCTTCCTGAACGAGCAAAATAATTCGTTGCGGTCTCCGAGGTGGCCGGAGTCACGTAGGATACGTATCGAAAATTCTTATAGCGGTTGTTTTGACCGTCGTCCATGGCTGCTGGATCTTGCCCACCATGACCGAATGCGGATCCCGCATTGCTAACATGGTTCAATACGATATCCTGCAGCACATCGATGCCGTTCGCTTTGAGAACAGCCATCATTCGCAGCACCTCGTCTTTGTCCCCCATGCGTGTTTTAAGTGAATTCTTTTGAAATTTATCACCTAAATCGTAATGATCAAAGGGGGAATATCCAACGCTGTTCGTGCCAGAATTTTTGATGGTCGGTGGAATCCACACTGCATCGATACCCAATTCACGTAAACGGGGCGCTAATTCGGTCAGGTAATTCGCCCAACCGTTGGGATAATTTGCATTCCAGTAATCCCACCAAAAGCCTTGAAGAACTACTTGGCGTTGGGTTGGGTTAACTTGGGCATTTAATGGTTGCATGAATAGCAACCAACCGCAAGTAATCAATGAACTAAGAAATAATGCTCTCATAGGGCTCTACCGTATATGTTTTACCTTTCAAATCCAAGGAAAGCTGTTGATTTCCTGCATTAGTAACCGTCGTGTGTTGTTGGCTCACCTCAATCCGTAAAGGTTGATTCTTGTAGAGAATTTGAAAACGATAAACGTTCCAAGAACTCGGAATTTTTGGATTAATGGACAATCCGTCATGATGAATGCGAACACCAGCAATCCCTTCTACCAAGCTCAACCAGGTACCCGCCATGCTCGTGATGTGTAAACCTTCATCGGCCTCGTGGTTGTAATCGTCCAAATCCAATCGAGAGGTACGCAAATACAACTCGTAAGCCTTATCCATTCGGTCAATCAGGGCTGCAAGGACCACATGAACGCAGGGGCTGAGTGACGACTCATGCACTGTTTTGGGTTCATAAAAATCAAAATTCTCTTGAATTGTTGCTGCATCGAAATGGTCTTCAAAAAAATACAATCCTTGAAGCACGTCCGCTTGTTTGATAAAAATGGAGCGTAAAATTCGGTCCCAACTCCAATGTTGGTTGATCGGACGTTCTAGGGCAGGAATATCGGCAACGGAAAGTTGTTCTTTGTCCATGAAACCGTCTTGCTGCAAGAAAATTCGGGTACCCTCCAGTTTTGGGAAATAAACCGATTTTACCAAGGCACTCCAAGCCTCGATTTCTTGTTCCGTGAGGAAGGATGAAGTCGTATTCGCAAAGGAGGCCTCGCATTCTAATGCGTATTCAATGCACCATTTAGCGATGTAATTGGTGTACCAGTTATTGTTAACGTTGTTTTCGTATTCGTTGGGTCCAGTAACCCCTAACATTACATAACTTTGTTTTACCTCCGACCAATTAAACCGTTGTGCCCAGAAACGTGCTATCCCGTTGAGGACTTTACGTCCTTTATCTTTCAGATATTCCTGATCACCCGTATGGCGAACATAATTATAAATCCCAAACGCAATGGCGCCATTTCTGTGAATTTCTTCAAAAGTGATTTCCCATTCGTTATGGCACTCTTCCCCGTTCATGGTGACCATGGGATATAACGCCGCTCCGTTTTTAAATCCAAGCTTCTCGGCATTTTCAATGGCACGATCGAGTTGATTAAAGCGGTATACTAAGAGTTGTTTGGCAACTGCCGGTTCGGCTGTTTTTAGGTAAAAAGGAAGGCAATAGGCCTCGGTATCCCAATAGGTTGCTCCCCCATATTTTTCACCCGTAAACCCTTTCGGACCGATGTTCAATTGGGCGTGTTTTCCAGTGTAGGTTTGGTAAAGTTGGAAAATATTAAAACGAATCCCTTGCTGAGAAGCCACGTCGCCTTCAATTTCAATATCGGCCTTATCCCAAATGTTTTTCCATGCGAGAACATGAGCGGAAAACAAAGCATCAAAGCCCTTGACATAGGCCTCACGCACTTGATTGATAGCCCTTGGAATGATCGAAAATTCTGAATGGTGAACAGTCGATACGATACTGATGTATTTCTTGAGCGTGTAGGAATTTCCTTGTTCTAAAAAATGATCGAAATGATTATCTACGTAGAACTCCCGGGCATGACAATTGGGATGAATCGTTAGTAACTCTTCGTTCTTCCAGAAGGAAAATCGCATAGCGGTAGCAACGCTGAACTTGGTTTTTTTGGTGGTGTTGCACAGATATCCTTTTTGCACATCGACTTTATGGCTATCCTCCTCCCAAAAAAACTCATCGTAATTGGAGTCATGGTTGTGAACTTTACCATCGAGGTACGGAGTGAACTTCACATTCCCATCAAAATTCAACGGAGTAACCGTGAATTTGATAGCGGCCAATTCATCATTATCCATGGAACAAAATCGGACGGACTCCACTTGCAGTTCTTTTCCCTGTTGGAATTTGACCTTAAACCTACGGGTTAAGGTTCCTTTTTGCATGTCCAGTTCACGGTAGAATACACTTGGTTTTTGGATATTTAAGTCCAATAATTCGCCGTCCACCTCGATGTTAATGCCAATCCAGTTGCAGGAATTAAGCACTTTGGCAAAATATTCTGGATAACCGTTTTTCCACCAACCAACTCGGGTTTTATCCGGATAATAAACGCCCCCAACATAGGACCCTTGCAACGAAGCCCCTGAATACGTTTCCTCGAAATTTGCCCTTTGACCGAAGGCGCCATTTCCTATGCTAAAAATGCTTTCTGCTTGTTGTTGCTTGGATGAGTCAAACCCATGTTCCATGATTTTCCAGGCATCCACCTCAAATAAATTACGCATACGCTTCTAACCTAAATTCTGTCAAATTATTCAAATAAACATCGGCAACATGTTGCAATAGCGGGTTACCAACACCGATGCTTAAAAAACCTCCTTCTTTCGCAGCGGTCACTCCGCTCAAAGCATCCTCGAAAACCAAACATTCCGATGGATGAAAACCCAACGCTTTTGCTCCGTTAAGAAACACTTCTGGATGCGGTTTAGGATGGGTAACCCCATTGCCATCAATGATCACATCAAAGAAACTTTTAATACCCAGACGTTCTAGAATCATTGGGGCATTCTTGCTGGAGGATCCAAGGCCAATTTTCACCCCCATGGATTGAGCTTTCCGTAAAAGCGCGTCAACACCCGGCAACAAATTTGCTTCAGACAAAGTGCTAATGGAGTCGAGATATATGTTGTTTTTAAAAACCAACAAGGATTCAAACGCTTCGCTATTCACATTTTTATTTCCCAGCTTAAGAATTTGTTTTAGGGAATCTACCCTATTCACCCCTTTTAACGCTTCATTATCCTCTTCCGAAAACGAAATTCCTAGCGTTCTCGCTGTTTCACGCCAAGCAATAAAGTGATTTTTCTCAGTGGAAACGATAACCCCATCAAGATCGAACAAAAGTGCTTTAATGTTAGCCACGAGCAACCGATTTATCCGTAATCAATAAGTTACATAATCCAGCGATAACCAATGATACGCCTGCCAAAAGCATGGGGGCAATGGGCGAATCACCAAAAGCTTTGGATAAAATATTGACCCCTCCAAGTGCTGCTACAATTTGAGGAATTACAATAAACACATTAAAAAGGCCCATCATTAACCCCATTTTAGTTTCATCCACTGAACTCGACAACATGGCGTAGGGCATGGACAAAATACTACCCCAAGAAAGCCCGATTAATGCAAAGCAAATCCACAAATAGGATGCATCTGGGATATAGCGCATCGAAATAAAACCTATCCCTCCAAGCACTAGGGATACAAGGTGAATCCATTTACGATTTACCGTTCGTTTTGCAGCATAAAACGTTAATAAAAGTGCAAAAACCATCGACGTTAAGCCATAAACCCCCATGTTGGAACCCACCGAATCCGAGGCATGTTGGTACGCCACATTCATGGCTTCAAAGGTGGATTTCTCGGTCGCAACATTCATATTAAACTCCGATTTGATTGGAGCAGGTGCATTGTAAAGGTGCGCCGTTAGTGCTGGAGTGGCCATGCTCCACATGGTAAAAAATGCAAACCAGCTGAAAAACTGAACAATCCCTAACTTCAACATGGTAGACGACATGGTTCGAACTGAATCCAAAAAGTCTTTAATGAAATTACCTTGTTTCTTTTGTGCCTTGAATTGATCTTTATCTGCCGGCGGATATTCTTTTGTAGTTAATACCGTATAAAGAATGCTTAGCAGAAAGACCAAGGCACCAATTCCAAAGGCTACTTTAACATTATCAGGAATTATGGTTTTGTCATCGGATTCAGGAAAACCTAATTGCGTTACCATCCAAGGAAGGTTGGAAGCTACCCACGTTCCTATTCCTATAATTAGTGTTTGCAAAATAAACCCATACGAGCGTTGACTTTCTGGCAATTTATCCGCCACCAAGGCTCGAAAAGGCTCCATGCTAATGTTTATTGACGCATCCAGCACCCAAAGAAAGCCCGCTGCGATCCACAATTCAGGAGAATAAGGAACAAATAACAACGCAAAGGAACTTAGAATTGCCCCTATCAAAAAGTAGGGTTTACGACGTCCAAAACGCACGGACCATGTTCGGTCCGACAAAAATCCGATGATTGGCTGAACAATTAATCCTGTAAGAGGTGCAGCAATCCAAAGCCCCGGAATTTCATCCGGAGATGCACCGAGGGTTTGAAAAATGCGGGACATATAACCGCCTTGCAAGGCAAATCCAAATTGAATTCCCATGAAACCAAAGCTCATGTTCCAAATTTGCCAAAAACTCAGCGCTGGTTTTTTCGATGTTTCCATGGATGCTATTTTTCGATGACCATGTAGCCCCATGGAGCTAACTTAAACGGCTTATTTACTTTTTTAAATCGTTTTCCGGAAAACACATTCGTCCATTGCGCTTTGCTATCCGAAGGACCTTTAACGGTTTGTTTTTCGGCTGAGAGGTTCAAATAAAAAACCACTTCAGCACTTGGATATGTATTGGACAACCTTCTAATTGCAATGACTGTTCCACCGTTCAATAATTCGATCTTCTCGTAAGCTTCATACCTGTCGGCTGCCAGAAGCACATTGCGATGCTTAAGAGCGTTTAGAGTGGAGTAAAAAGCGACTAAGTCCATTTTATCCCAATTGATTTGATCTTTTTCGAAAAACAATAAGCGACGGTTCAGCGACGTTTCTTGGCCGTTATAAATCAGTGGCATGCCGTTCATGGCATACGACAACACCGCCATTACAAATCGTGCATCCCCCATGCGCTCCATTTCCGTTCCATTCCACGAGTTTTCGTCGTGATTTGAGGTGAAATACATGCGAATGGCTTTTTTCGGATATTCCTTGTCCTTTTCCTTGTAGGTTAAGATTTCAGAAGGTTTCGCTTTACCTTGAGCGATTTTATTCATGATGTGATGAAATTCCCAACCATAGGTCATATCGAACGCTTGGTGTTGATCAGCTCCTTCGGATTCTGCCAACATGAACAGAGGTTTTACCGTTTCCAATTCCTTTCTTGCCTGCAACCAAAAATCCATCGGCACCCATCCTGCAACATCGCAGCGAAAGCCATCGATATTGCATTCTTGCACCCAATATTTCATGGAGGCGATCATCTCTTTGCGCATCGCTTGGTTGTCGTAATTTAAGTCTGCCACATCCCACCAGTCGGTGCCAATGGTAGGTTGGACATTCCCCATTGAATCAAGGGTATACCAATCCTTATGGCCTTGATCGAGCCAAACGTTATCGGGAGAAGAATGATTCGCTACCCAATCTATAATCAATCGCATGCCTTGATTATGCGCTTCATTCACCAAGGATTTAAAATCATTCAGCGTACCGAACTCGGGATTTATTCCTTTATAATCTTTTACAGCATAATAACTACCCAGACTTCCTTTTCGATTTTTAACCCCTATGGGGTTAATGGGCATCAACCATAAAATATCAACTCCCATAGCCTTTAATCTCGGAAGGGCTTTTTGCACTTCGGCAAAGGTTCCTTCCTTCGAAAATTGTCGAACGTTCACCTCATAGATCACCGATGCTTTAATGGGTGTTTGTGATGTTTGTGCCAAAGGAGATGAAAATACCCCTAATGCAATCATTAAAACCTTAATATACTTCATATTATCCTTGGGTAATTTTGTCCTTTAAAATGTACTTCAGGTGATAATTCACCAATCCTTCTACGGGTTTACGAACTACGCTAGTTACCGAAATCCCTAATGAGGCAGCGGCTCGATCAAGAGCGGCTCGAAAAATTCCGGCAAGGCTACCAACGAAGTGAATATCAACCGACTTGTAATTGGAGTAACAACAAACGTGGACTTCCATAAAGTGCTTGAAGCCTGCTTCAATCATGGCTTGAAAGAAGGGCTCATCGCTGTGTTTGGCGATGAAGGGCATAAACGAAGCAATGAAAACATTGGCGTTAGGCTCGCGATATACTTTATCGACAATTGCTTCCTTGTCCAAACCGTACATTTCTTCAAAATCAGCCGACAAATGAGAAGGAAGATTGTGATATAAATACGCAGCAAGCAATTTTTTACCAAAATAACTTCCACTGCCCTCATCACCCAAAATATACCCTAAGGCAGGAACCTCCTCCGAAACCACTTTCCCATCGAAGTAACAGGAATTAGAACCTGTACCGATGATGCATGAAATACCCGGACGCCCCAAATAAGTTGCATACGCGCAAGCCACTAAGTCGTGATCCACATGGACCACGGCGTTGGGGAAAACCTTGGATAAACCGTTTTCAACAATTTGATTCATTTTATCACTGGAACAACCAGCACCGTAGAAATAAACTTCTGTAACTTCAAATGCCACGAGCATCATGGGAGAATTTTTCTTCAATTCTTGTTCAATCAATTCCGAGGAATGGAAATAGGGATTGAAGCCCATGGTGGAATAAAAAGATTGGTTATTTTTGCCATCTAACAAAACCCAATCGCTTTTGGTAGAACCGCTTTCAACAATAAAAATCATAAACTCAAGGTACTTTATCGGTTGCTTTGTGTCATTTTAACACTTTCAAATATACGAAATACCCGAAACGTGAAACAAGAAATCAAAAAAAATGCTCCTCAAGAACTGAACCCCAATGTTTCGGTAGATTGTGTCATCTTTGGATTTGATTTTGACAAGCTCAATGTTTTGGTGATCGATCGTGCTGACGGAACTTCGGTTCCCTTGGCCTTACCAGGAAACCTAATCTATAATCATGAGCATCTTGATCAAGCTGCGATTCGAGTTTTGGAAGAATTAACCGGTTTGAGAAACATCTATCTTGAACAAATAGGAGCCTTTGGAGATCCCCAACGCATTTCAAAAGCATCGGATCAATCCTGGCTCCAAAAAGTACGCGACCAACCGGAAGCACGTGTCATTACGGTTGCTTACTTTTCGCTCGTTAAAATGGAAGATTATATTCCACAAGCGTCTTCCTTTGCCAAATCTGCGGCCTGGGTACCATTGAACGATATCCACGAATTAGCTTTCGACCATTTGGAAATATTATCGGCAGCGAAAAGGCAATTAAAACAAATGATCAATATCCGGCCCATAGGATTCAACCTCCTCCCCGAAAAATTTACCCTTGGGCAATTGCATAAGCTTTATGAAGCCATTCTCGATAAGCCCATGGATAAACGTAATTTTCGAAGAAAGATCCAGAAGCTTAACTTGGTTAAGTCTTTGGAGGAAAAGCAATTAGGAGTGCCTCACAAACCTTCTCAACTTTTCATGTTTGATGAAAAAAAATACCAAAATCTTATGCAAACTGGCATCAACAATTTTGGATTTTAAAAACTATTTTTCCGCCATCAAATTTTCACTCGTTGACCTCATTTATTCATTGAAAAGCCATTTATATTCAAATCAAAGGCTGATTTAAGTTAAACACTCTTGGTTTATGTAACTTTCAGGCTTAGAGAATTGTTTTTAATTGAAACTGCAAGTTTTGGAGCAAAACGTTTACACGAATATCGTTAGGGAAAATCAAACAGGCCTTTTGAGGTATGCCCTCAATTTCTTAGGCTCTGCAGACGATGCCCGCGATGTGGTGCAAGATGTTTTTGAAAAGCTTTGGATTCATGCTGAACGTATTGAGTTAGATAAGGTGAAGGGCTGGTTGTACACTTGCGCCCACAACTCGATGTTAAACTTCATCAAACGTCGTAATCGCCTGACCTATGTTCAATCGATTCAGTTGGATGCTGGCAGCAGTGTAGACCGTTTTGATTTCGAGTCCAAAGAAATCATTGAAAAGACGGTTGGCATGCTCCCTCCCTTGCAAAAAAGCATCTTGCTCTTGAGAGACCTCGAAGGCTATAGCTATGAGGAAATTGGTTCTATGCTAGAACTCAACCCATCTCAAGTGAAGGTGTACCTTTTTCGTGCGCGATTGAAGGTTAAAAATCAATTAAAAACCGTTCAATTCTTCGCTTGAATACCCCCAACCACGATAATATCGATTATTGGATCTTCGATTGGATCGAGGGGAATCTCTCCGCAGAACAGGAAGAACAACTACAAATCTTCTTGTTATTGAACCCTGAATACGAAGCTGATGTTGAGGCATGGAAATCTACTAAAATAAGCGTTGAGCAACCTTCGTCTCACGTTGATTATACGGCAACATTGCATCCTGAAAAGAAAAAGAAAAAGCGTCGATTTCTTCTATGGATTAATGCCATGTTGATCCCATTGCTTTTCATGTTGTCTGATTCAGACGCACCCAATATCAAACCATCACTCGTAAGTAACAAAATGTTTATAGCGAAGAATGACCATGAGAATGCACAAAATTTCACCCCAAAGCAAGAAATTCTTGATAAAATCAAGTTAAACACTAAGGCATCGAATAAATCCCAAACAACGCAACATATAGCAGAAACTCCTGTTGCTGTTCCAGTTTATACTCCGTCGCGACTTTCGTTTTTTCAGGATCATCAGTCCGATAGTTCTTTGGATTTAAGTGTTAAAAATGAGGTTGGAGAGCATTTAACTCCAACACTACCTCTATTGAAAGCCTCCTTGATTGAACAAGCTGCCTTAGACTCCCTGGCGCTAAGCAATACAAACATTAACTCATCTGAGGAAAGGGAGATAGAAGCTTCGAAAAAACGTGAACATCGATTCCGAAAAATAATCGATCATTCAGCACTTAGCAGTTTTGTCAAAAAAGCCTCGGTTAATAATACCCAAAAAGATCGGGTATATGTGCTTCAGGAAAAAACGCATTTGGACTTACATGAGTCCACGGCCGGAAATCTTTCTCAAACGCGTTTTCAATCCGCTACTTTCCTACGTGACCTCAATACAAGCAATGAGAAAATTTCCCAGCAAATAAGTATTGATGGCTATTTAAGAAGTATGAAAAGTGGCTTAGGCGTGGTGGCCAACTTTTCAAATTTCAACAACGGGGCAATAAAGGATTGGAACCTACGTCTGATATACGCACCAAAAATTGCTTTGAGTCGATACATAACCTTGGAACCATCCGTGTCCTATTTATTCGGAAATAAATCGTTAAATTCTTCAAAAATCCTTAATCAGACCAGTTTTACCTTCCAAAGCAATTACGTCCAAGAATTTACTTACAACCCGAACTACCCTATTGGTGATCAATTATTTTACCGAGACTTAAATGCAGGGTTAATGATGAATATTGGTCCTATTTACCTTGGAGCTTCAAGCAAAAATCTATTCAGGCACCAAGACAATATACATACCAACGACATCTCCACCATAGGGCGGTCACTCATGGAGCATTCAGTCATTCTCGGAACAGATTTTTCCGCACATCGCGGAGAACTTAGATTCTCACCGAGTCTTTTACATGAATTTAACAGCGCCTATAAAACAACACAAATTGGTGCATCCATTCAATGGAAAGATTTAGTGGTTGGAGCAAATATTGGAACGAGAGAAACCTTTTCCGGCTTAATTGGGTACCATAAGGAAAATGTTTCAATTTTAGCCCAGAGTACCCGTACAACCCAATTAATTAGCCAAAAATCGATGTTCATTCATCAATTAACTGTAAGAATAAGTTCAAAAATTAGTCGAAAGTCAAGACGTTATATATCTTTGTAATCATGAAAATTAAAAATTTAGCATTTTTCATCGCCACAGCTCTTATCGCTGTTGAGGGTTTTTCTCAAGATCCTACCTTCACTCAATTCTATGCCAACCCAGTGTATTTAAATCCTGCACTCGCCGGTTCAACGGGTTGTCCTCGAATTGCAATGAACTACCGCAACGAGTGGCCGCAGTTAACTGGTAATTACGTCACATACAGCTTGTCGTACGACAGTTATGTGAAAAACATTTCTGGGGGCTTAGGTTTCATTGCTTTACACGATCAACAAGGAAGAGGTACTATTTCCACCACCATGGTAGGTGCTATTTATTCGTACAACCTCAAATTAACTCGCAAGTTTTCCATGATGGCAGGGGTTCGTGCGGCGTATTTTCAAAAATATTTAGATTGGAGCAAACTGACTTTTGGTGATATGATTGATCCTCGAAGGGGCTTCATTTATCAAACAGGCGATGTCCCAAGAGGCAATGGTAGACGCGGATTCTTCGACGCCTCTGCAGGTCTTGTTGGTTATACCGACATTTTCTATTTTGGCGTTGCTGCTCACCATTTAAATAGACCGGATGAATCAATGATCTTAGGTAGCAGCAAGCTGCCCATGCGATTCACGGGTCACGCAGGTGCTAACATTAAACTTGGAAGAGGTAAATTCACCAACTCCACCTCTATTAGCCCGAACGTAATCTACCAATACCAAAATGGTTTTCAGGAGTTGAGCATCGGAACTTATATCCGCTACGAGAATTTTACTGCTGGCGCTTGGTACCGAAACCGCGATGCCTTTATCTTGTGCTTAGGTATCCAAACCCCGAAATTTAAAATTGGATACTCATACGATGTCACCGTTTCAAAACTGGGTAACGGGGTTTCCGGTGGTTCACATGAAATCTCTTTAGGACTTAATCTAGCTTGCAAGAAAAAGGCGAAGAATTTCCGTAAGATTTCCTGCCCATCCTTCTAATTTTATTCGGCATTCATAACACAAGAGCCCTTGACAAAGGTTTTCCATGCATAATTACGTGTGTTCAACGTCTGGAGCGAAATAGGCTTCGCTGCTATGAAAAACGTAGCCTCCATTCCTTCCGTTAACTTTCCTTTTTTAGACTCTTGAAAGGAGGCTACTTGAGGCCAAATGGTCATCCCGCGCAAGACAAGATCCAACGATAGAGCTTCGGAAATATTAAATCCTTTCTTTGGCTTACTCTCAGCATTAGTTCTGAGCACAGCGGAGCGAATCGTTGCAAAAGGGTCTATCGACTCAACGGGAAAATCTGTTCCCAAAACAATCATCCCCAACTGTTCATAAAGGCTTCGATAAGCATAAGCACCCTTCATACGAGCTGCACCTAATCGATCAAGGGCCCAACGGCAATCAGTGGTAGCATGAGTCGGTTGAACAGAAGGAATAACAGCATACTCCATAAAAAGCGGCAGATCCTTAGGATCGACTACCTGGGCATGTTCAATTCGCCAGCGATGATCAGGATTTTCGAGAAATACATCTGCCATTGAATGCAGCGCAAGCGCGTTAGCGGAATCACCAATAGCGTGAACATTTAATTGATAATTCAGATCCAGCGATCGCTGTATCCATTTCTTATAATTTTCCCGAGACGTGAGGAGCAATCCATTCTCCGTGGGGGCATCAGAATAATTGTTTTTCAACAAAGCACCTCTGGAGCCTAAAGCACCATCTAAATACAATTTAAAACTTCTGACAACCAAATTTCCCTTATCCCAAATTCCCATTTTCTTGGCCAAAGCATAATTCGCGTCATTCGCAGCCAACATAGCGTACACCTGAATTTTCAAGGTTCCAGCTTGGTTCATTTGCCGTAATATGTCAAATTGAGTATCAGTAATTCCAGCCTCATGAACTCCTGTGATACCCAAGGACAATAACTCCTCCTGAATCCCTACAAGCTTTTGCTTGTAGGAAGAAGCCTTAAAATCGCCTAAGTAATTCTCGATAAGCCCCATGGCATTATCCAAGAGAATACCCGTACACTTCGAATTTTTAAGCTCAACTTTTCCGCCTTGAACTTTTGTTTTTGAGGAAATACCTGCCTTTTGCAGTAAAAAATCATTCACCAAAACGGCATGACCATCAACCCGATATAAAGCCGCGGGAATATTCGGAAAGAGCCGATTCAGTTCGGCATTATCAGGCAATTGTGCGTTTTCCCAAAGTGTATTATCCCAGCCGCGAGCTAAGACAAACGCCTCATTCCTCGGGTGTTTCATTAATTGCCGAATCACACTTTCCCAAGAAGTAGCACCTGTAAGATCAATGCCTAATTTTTGTTTAGCATACTCCATTAAATGACCATGCGCATCCGTAAACCCCGGATAAATATCCCGTTGTCCTGCGTCCAAAATTTCATCAGAACGGTATTTATTTAATATCTGTCGCTCTGGACCAACCTCTACAATTTTACCATCTTTAATTGCCATAGCTTCTGCTACGGTATTTGCATCATCCATGCAATGGATTCGGGCATTATGAACTATCAAATCAACTTCTTCTCCTTTATAACATGAGCTACAAAGCAAAATAACCGTTGAAAAAAGTAGGGTAATAAGAATTCGCATATTAGAAAGGTAAACCAATGCCAAAATTGATGCACGGGCGAAAAGGCTTTGGCATTATTTTCATTGCTTCCGCAATGTTCTCTTCATTCGTCCCTACGTTTAAACCATAGTAATCAACTCCCTTATTGTAGTATGCATCTCTACTGTCAAATATCCAGCGAGACTTTTCTGGAACGGAAGGATTATATATAGGGAATCCAAAATCTAAGCGGAAAATTAAAATCGTTAAATCAATTCTAATACCCGCGCCAAGCGACCACGCTAATTGCTTATAAAAATCTTTTGAAAATTCCGCACCAGGACGATTAACATCCTTTTTGGAAGTCCAAATATTGCCGAAATCAGAAAATAGACACCCACCAAAAATAGATTTAATAGGAAATCGAAACTCCAATGAACCGAAAATACGAATATCCCCCAATTGGGTCTGAGTACCAGAAGAATCAACCGATCGATTATAATTACCCGGACCTAAGGACCTGGGCTTCCACCCTCGATTATCGTTGGCTCCACCAGCAAAAAAGCTGTAATCATATGGCATTGATGTCTTTGAATTGCCGTAAGGAACACCTACTCCCACGGCTAATTTACCTGCAAACTCTAAATTCGATTTCATTTTTTTTACGGCAGTAAATTGGTTGTCCGTTTTAAAAAACTGCGCGTAGGCGTTTCCAAAAACCGTATGAACTCCATCTGAAAGAGTATCTTGTCGATTTTTGAATTTCGCGAGTACATTCCCAGCAAATACTGTTGTATTGGTAAATCGGAGATCCGAACGAATTTTACGCACAGCGCTTTTCTTGTCACCTGAAAATTCCTTATTAACATTGGTCCACTGAAAGTCGAATTTAAAATCTTCCCATATTAATTGATCGCTGTAAGAATTCCTGAGAAACAAATCATTCAATGCATTAATTTGATTGGAGAACGTTTCACTTTTATCAAATTTTACAAATTTTAACGTAGAAATTCCGGGCAATCCCACGGTAAAAACTTGTGTTTTGCCGACCAGCCATTTCCAGGTATAGCCCATTTGCAAAACCCTTCGTTTAAAGATATCTCGTCGTTCGATGTTGGCCCCCACAGTTATGACTGTAGAGGGTTTTTGACGCTTGGATAATTTGGTGTAAGGCACAGGAATCAATCCTGGCAATTCCAGCTTAAACATTGGACCAATTTCAAACGTGTTAAACGTTTTTGATTCGGTAAGTCCATCGTTAAAAACGATCGGCTGAGTATCAAAACCTCCCCCTAAGGTGATGGATAATTTTTCACCTCCACGGAACAAGTTTTTGTGGGTATAGTTGAGTGATGCATTTAAACCTAATAGACCAAAGGACGAAGTAAAACGGGGTTCAAAGGCGAAAGCTTGAATTTTTGAACGAACGCAATAATAGTGCACATCCAATGTTCGATTGTTCTCAACTAATACGGGTTTAACCGTACTGAATAGATTCAATTGATTCAAGTATTGATAGCTTCGTTCAAGGTACTTATCCTTAAAAATGTTAGTCGGCTCCAGAAAATTCTGCATTTCCAGTAAAGAAGGTTTAATTCCCGGTTCTTGTCCGTTGTAATTTAGCTCAATAATTCGATAGGGATTAAAGTCGTTTTTAGTTAACTTAAATCGCTTCATAGCAGGCTTATCGCACAAGATCTCCTTGTACAACAGCTTTTGATAGGTCGACAAAAACCCTAATTCGTTCGAAACTTCCTGTTCGACAGCCTGAGAATTACGGTATAATTTCCAAGGAGTTTTTAATGAATTAGTATCGCACAAATGAAAAATGACACGATTAATCGTATATGCTTCAAAGGGTTTGGTAATCAAACTGTCCTTGATACTCGGGTGTTGTACTTTCCTAGGGAGAAATTCAACCGTTAACACATTTTTTTTAGGATAACTAAAGGTATCCACGAGATAAGCCAAGTTCTCGGCATTAAAACCATAAAATCCAAAGTCCCTTACATAACGGGCTGCTTTATTAGAATGATCAATTAAGTGATCTTCGTCTAAAGCCCTCCCCAAAAGCGGATGTAAGGAGGTTCTTTTTTCTTCTACCCTGAGATACTGCTTGTATAAATCCAATAAGTTCTTCGGACCTTTAAAAATCAAAGAGTCAATTTTAAGTTGATTCCCTGAAGAAACAATAAACTGAGTGTAGGCGCATCGTTTAATACTATCCAAGGAAATTGTGGCTTCAATTTTAGCATCATAATATCCTTTTTTCTGAAGGAACAAATGCAATTGCTGCACTGTTTTATTAAACATCGTGGAATCATAAAAAACTGGAGCCTCACCATAGGAGTACTTTAACCACTGTCGTAGAAATTTCCGCGGATTCGTCGCATCTTTCAATGGTAGGATTTTTTCCGAATAATAGTCCTGACCTAGTTTCCTCGCCTTTTTAATTCGTCTGGTATTAATATGATCCATCCGTTGCAAACGATGCTGGTTGTACGATAAAATCTTCGCATCTTTTTTTTCCCTTTTTTGAGCAACTTTTACAGAATCGATCGCATCGAAAACTAAAAGCCGTAGAGGAATTCCAATGATTTTTTGATTCGGCTTTGGATTAACAACGGTCAATAAATCGCTTTCTGAGATGGTCGAATTGGAGTTTTTAAGGGCTACCTTATTTCCTCTTAATAAAAACTTGTCTTTAGGAATTCTTTTAGAAACATTGCACGACGTAATACTTGCCAAGATCAGCAGAAAAGCATAAAAAAGAATACCTTTGTTCATCGGGTATAAAGTTAAGCAATTCAACCCATGCAACGATTAACTAAAAACGAACTTCACGACCTTAAATCGCTTCATCATAAGAAAGGGAGAGAGGAACAAGGCAGGTATTTGATTGAAGGAAAAAAAATCGTTGAAGAGGCACTTAATTCTGCGTTAGCTGAAATCGATTGTTTATTGCATACAGCATCTTTTGATACATCCATAATCCCGGACACAATTAATTCATTTCATGTTTCTCCGTCCGAAATGCAACGGATTTCTACCTTAAAATCACCGCAAGAGGTCGTGGCTGTGTGTAAAATTCCGCACTCCAACCCACCTAATGGAAAGCGTATTTTATGTTTGGACGGAATTCAAGACCCAGGAAATTTAGGAAGTATTATACGAATAGCAGATTGGTTTGGTATCCCAGAAGTACTTCTTTCCAAAGGAAGTGTGGACTGCTATAATCCTAAAACAGTGCAAGCATCCATGGGTAGCATTTTTAGAACAGCCATCCATTACACGGACCTAGAAGTGTTTCTCCAACACACTCAACTGCCCGTTTTCGGCGCAGTACTTGAGGGCAAATCGATTCAAGACTTGGATTGGCAACAAGAAGGTATTTTGGTGATTGGTAGTGAAAGCACAGGAATTTCCTCATCCATCATACCCTTAATACGAGAACGTATTACGATTCCGAGGTTTGGTAACGCTGAATCCCTGAATGCTGCTATCGCTTGCGGTATTTTGTGCGCTAAATGGAGCGGAATCTAACCTTCCGATAACACAAGTATGGCAAAAGCAATGTACTTTTGCGTTTTACGCCGTTCATGATTGACACCGACCTATACAAAGCCAAAGAGCTTTATCCCTTTCAAGCCGCAACGGTTGAACAAGTACTTCAGGAATTGAGGAGCAACGGGCAACCCTTTAACCTACTCTACCAATTGCCAACAGGCGGAGGAAAAACGGTGATTTTCTCGGCGATAGCCAAACAGTACATCCAAGAATGGAAAAAACGGGTTCTCATTTTAACCCATCGAATAGAGCTTTCGATTCAAACCTCCCAACAGCTTTTAGCCATTGGTGTACCCAATAAAATCATTAATTCAGGGGTTAAAACCATTGAAGACCAAAAGGATTGCGATTGTTACATTGCCATGGTGGAAACCCTCAACAACCGACTACAAGACGATCAAAATTTTATTGAAGAGGTAGGACTCGTTATTGTGGACGAAGCTCACTATAATAGTTTTCGGAAAATCTTTCAATACTACAAGGAAAGCAATATCCTCGGCGTTACCGCCACACCTCTCAGCAGCAATAAAGCGTTACCGTTGAAAGACCACTACCACAAGTTAATCCATGGAGAAAGCATCAAGGGCCTCATCGAATTAGGGTATTTAGCAGATGCCGAAACCTATAATTACGACGTAAACTTACACGGTTTGAAAATTGGAAACAACGGCGATTTTACGATAAGTAGTTCCGACGTAGTTTTCAGCAATTATTTCATGCAAGAAAAGTTGCTCTTTGCTTATGAAGAAGTTGCCCTAGGTACAAAAACACTGATTTTCAACGCGGGAATTGAAACATCCATTCAAGTTTTTGAGTTATTTAAAAAACATAAGTACAACGTGCGTCACTTGGACAGTACCATGGGTGAAAAAGAACGCAAGGAGGTATTGAGTTGGTTCAAAAAAACTCCGAATGCGGTACTCACCTCGGTTGGGATTTTAACTACCGGGTTCGACGAGCCAACCGTAAAAACCATCATCATAAATCGCGCTACACGCTCCTTGACGCTATATCATCAAATGATTGGCCGAGGCTCCCGCAAAATACCCGGAAAAGACAACTTTCAAGTCATTGACTTGGGTAATAATGTACGCCGTTTTGGTTATTGGCAAGACCATGTGAACTGGCAGGACGCCTTTCGTTTTCCTGACCGCTTCTTGGAATCTCGCATTTCGGAGTTGGAGGATCTCGAGTTTGAGATAGAATTCGAATTTCCCAAAGGCTATGAAAAATACTTGGACCTCGAGGTTTTGAACCGCTTCAATATGAAAGAAAACTACTACGAATGCCTCGACGCAGGAATCAAAGGTAAATTGGCCGTAGAAAATTCTCTCAACAACCACTTTGAGGCCATAACTGGCAAAGCAACCAATCAGGACGAAGGCATTCGATGCGTTGAAATGCTGCAAGAACACATCAACCATCGACTTAAAAACTATACGCGCTGCATTTCGAAATCAACCGAAAACTACCTAAAATATTTAGTCGAGACCTATAACCGACAACTCGCTCAAAAGATTAGATTGCATTTTGATGAGTAAATTTTATACTTTTAAGGGAATGCAACGAATACTTTTTTTTGGAATCATCATTTTTTGTTTGAGCCATAGCCATGCTCAAAAAAAAACGGTTCGCGCCTATTTCAACACGGTCCAATTTTATGACCCCGAAATTGGCAACTACCTGGAACTTCATTTTCAATTCGACGCCAGAAGCACCAAATTCAAAGCCTCGAAAGACGGATTACAAGCAACGGTTTTTCTCAGCATCGAGATTAAAGACAGCATCAAGACCGTATTCAATGATGCCTACTTATTGAATAGTCCATTGTTCATCGATAGTGTAGTGGAAGATTTCTACGAACTTCGAAGAATACCTCTTCCGCCGGGTATTCATCAAATCAACCTCAAAATTGCAGATCAAAACAACGAAAAATCAATGGTGCAGGGAAGCCAGTTATTGGAAGTATTGGATCTTTCCAAAAGTTTTTCCGTTTCGCAACTTGAAGCCATAGAACTTGCGGTACCCGACACGAGCGCTGGAATATTTCAAAAAAACGGATTTCAGATGGTGCCAAAAATTAATGCCTATTATGGAACACAGCTGAGCAAAATTCCTTTTTACTATGAAATTTATCGGAATACGGGAACCGGTCAAAAACGGATGTTTTTGGAAGAACGCCTCATCGACACCGAAGAGCAAAAAGAAATCTACGCGTATCATCAAAGCTACGAAATCAAAGACCAAGATGCCGTTATTCCAAAGTTAAAAACCATTGATATTGCCCCGCTTCCGAGTGGATCTTATGCTTACGAAATTGCTTTAATCAACGAAAAAGACAGCATTATTCAAACAAGCACTTATACCTTTGAGCGAGGTAATTTCTCAGCGGACGACACCCTTGATTTCCATAACGTTGTCATGGATCCTGCCTTCCAAGCCTCAATATCAGACGACAGTGTACATTTTTACTTAGGAAGTATACTTCCCATTACCAAAGCAGCTGAAAACCGCAACATTCGCGATTTGTTAAAATCTAAGGATATTGGGTCGATACGAAAATACCTCCAAGCCTTTTGGCTGCAAACCGCTCCAACGGATGCTTACACGGCTTGGATAAAGTATAAACAACAAGTACTATACGTTCAAGGTCTATACAAAACCAACTTTCAACAAGGGTATGAAACCGATCGAGGAAGGGTGTACCTTCAGTACGGAGCGCCAAGTACCACCAATGTCAAAGAAGGTTCTCCTTCCGAATACCCTTACGAGGTTTGGTTTTACAATAAAATTGGGAAATTCAGCAACCGACGCTTCATTTTTTACAATCCGGACCTGACCAACAACGCCTTTCGTTTGCTTCACAGCGATTTGATCGGCGAAGTAAAAAATCCGGGTTGGTCGCAAGTCTTGTCCAGGAGAAATACGGTTAATGGAACCGTTGACGACCCCAACCTCTTCAACCAACGCAGTTGGGGACAAAACAGCAACGATTTATTTCGTCAGTACTGATCCATGAAAGAACTTGCGATTGTCATCCTGAATTTCAACGGTAGGGAGCATCTTTCAACCTTTCTTCCCTCCGTTATTGAACACTCAGAAAACCATGCTGTGGTAGTGGTTGACAACGGATCCACCGATGACTCCCTGACCTTTCTTGAATCCGAGTTCCCTAGGGTAGAGCAAATCAGGTTAAACCAAAACTGGGGGTTTGCTAAAGGCTACAATGAAGGATTAAACAAACTTCGCGGAAGATTTCAGCATTACCTGCTCTTGAATTCCGATGTACAAGTTACCGCAGGCTACTTACCCCCGATGCTCGAGCGTTTGAAATCGGAGAACATTGCCGCGGTGCAACCAAAAATACTCAGCTACCTTGAACCTGCGAAATTTGAGCATGCAGGAGCTAGCGGAGGATTCCTGGACCGCAACGGGTTCCCATTTTGCCGAGGACGTATTTTCTCGGAGTGCGAAGTGGACCAAGGACAATACGACGAGGCGGTTCCGGTTTTTTGGGCAAGCGGAGCGTGCTTGATGGTAAAAAGCGAGGTATTTCATCAGATGGATGGATTCGACCCGTTCTTTTTTGCCCACATGGAAGAAATCGATTTGTGCTGGCGGATGCAGCATGCGGGTCATCAAATTTGGGTAGAACCGAATTCCAAAGTATACCATTTAGGTGGAGGAACATTGGCTTATGATTCACCCCGCAAAACCTACTTGAATTTCCGCAACAACCTATTCATGTTAGTCAAAAACCAACGCGGATTTTGGCCAGGAAGGCTTTTTGTGCGCATGGCATGGGATGGCATCGCAGCTTGGCAATTTCTAGCGAAGGGACGAATTTCCCTTTTCTATCAAGTATTCAAAGCCCATATGGCCCTTTATTTTGCCTTGCCTAGGTTGTTAAGACAGCGACCAAAAGTCGTTTCCACTCGCATCCAAGGCCGGAAAAACATCAACCTCATCGTTCAATTTTTTCTGCTCCGAAAGAAATCTTTTCAAGACCTCAAATTATGAGATCCTTCTTTACGCTTTTAGTCAGCCTGGTATCAGCAGCCTTGTCTGCACAGGTTACCCCCTTAAAAATATCCTCGGATAAGGCCAGAAGTGTCTTATCTAACCTCCGAGATACCCCCTCCTCCATTACGCAATGGGTCAATCCATTGATCGGTACAGGAGGACACGGCCACACCTTTCCTGGGGCAACGGTTCCCTTTGGTATGGTACAGCTCAGCCCCGACACCCGCATGGAAGGTTGGGACGGTTGCGGAGGATACCATTACAGCGACTCAGTAATATACGGCTTTAGCCACACACACTTAAGCGGCACGGGTGTCCCAGATTATGCCGACTTATTGATCACTCCTGTTTGTGGAAAATACCCCAAAAACCCAAGGTATAAAAACGCACAAGGATACGGTTCCGCTTTCTCGCATTCCGCGGAAAAAGCCGAACCCGGTTATTATTCCGTTCATCTTACAGAGGGCGACATTGACGTAGAGCTTACCTCTACACAGCGCTGCGGAATACACAGATACACCTTCAACGGCGAGGGAAATCGCTACATTGTTTTGGACTTAGATTACCGTGACAAGGTAATCAACGCGGATTTTAGCCTTATTTCGCCGAATGAAATTCGAGGATTTCGTGAATCGGAAGGATGGGCGAAACACCAATACTTTTATTTTTCCCTGAAAACCTCGGTTCCCTATGAAAAAATGGAGAAGGTTACCGAGAACGGACAACATCGCCTGGTTTTAACCTTTCCAAAATCCACCAAGAATCTCGAGTTGTTCGTCGGTATTTCATCCGTAGATGAAGCGGGTGCGGCACGAAATCTTGAAGTGGAAACGGATGGATTGAACTTCCAGAGCATCCGGCAAAATGCCCGGATGCAATGGGAAAACGAACTTGGGAAGGTGAAAATCGAAGATGAAAACCCGCAACAAAAAGTCATTTTCTACACGGCATTATACCACAGCCTTTTAGCTCCAAACATCTTTTCAGACGTTGACGGACGTTACCGAGGTCGCGACCTTGCCGTGCATACCATCGACCAAGGAATGCCCCAATATACCGTCTTTTCGCTTTGGGATACCTACCGCGCCACCCATCCCCTGTTTTGCTTGATTGATCAAAAACGCACCCTGGCTTTCATCAACACGTTTCTGAGGCAGTACGACCAAGCAGGAGACTTACCCGTTTGGGAATTAGCTGGAAACGAAACAGAGTGCATGATCGGTTTCCACAGCGCTTCGGTCATTACCGATGCCTACGTCAAAGGTATCCGAGGGTTCGACGCAGAAAAGGCACTTCAGGCCATGGTGGCTACGTCCGAAATGAACGAGTACGGGAAAAAACCGTTTCGAGAACAAGGGATGATTGCCTCCGACCAAGAGTCGGAATCGGTTTCTAAAGCCTTGGAATACTCGTACGACCATTATTGCGTGAGCGAATTTGCTCGGCAACTGCATCTGGAGGCCAATACCCGAAATACCTATCATGAAGTTGCAAAACGGCATCGAAACTATAGCTATTCGTTCATCAACCATTTCGACCCATCGAACAAGTACATGCGGGCCCGCAGAGGTGCGCAATGGCTCTCTCCATTCGATCCTACGGAGGTGAATTTCAATTTTACCGAAGCGAACAGTTGGCAATATTCGCTTTACGCCCCTCAACATCCTGAGTTACTCAGCAACCTCATTGGAGGAAAAAAAGCACTATCTACCTGGCTTGACAACATGTTTAATAGCAAACTCCCCATGTCGGGAAGGGACCAAGCCGATATCACTGGATTGATTGGACAGTATGCTCACGGAAATGAACCTTCGCACCATGTCGCTTATCTTTACAACTACTCCTCTACCCCATGGAAAACGCAGAGGATGGTAGACTCTATCCAGCGTTCCATGTACCGTAATGCTCCTGACGGATTGGCAGGGAACGAGGACTGCGGACAAATGAGTTCTTGGTACGTATTATCCGCCTTGGGATTTTACCCAATAGCACCGGGAACGCCATACTACGAAATCGGTCATCCCATTTTTTCGAAAGCCACGGTGAAACTTGAAAACGGTAAATCCCTCACCGTCGTAAAAATAGGTCAAGGAATCTATGTACAAGAAGTAACATTTAATGGAAAAACCATCGAGCGAATTACGCATTCCGATCTCATGAGCGGCGGAACGCTAGCGTTTATGATGCGCGAAACCGCTTCAAAGGAATCCAGCGCACCCGACATGTATGAAATAACTTTACCCAATGACTGGGTTCCGTTACCATTTATTGCATCGTCCGAATCGATTTTTGAAGACTCGTTGCGCATCGAAATGGACGTTATCGACCTCGACAAAATGGAATTAACGGTAGAATATGCTTTATCAGGCGAGGAAGACAAACCCCTTTGGAGGACTTATTCATCACCGTTCTACCTCAAAGAATCGGCACAAATTATGATTCGCACGAGGCGCAGTGATGGGGGAATCCCACGCTATTCTGCGGCCATCAGTTCAAGCTTCATTAAAAAAGACAAGAATGTTAAGCTAGAGCTCAGAAGCACTTATGCGCCCTCCTATGCAGCCGCAGGACCCAATACCCTCATTGATAAGATTCGAGGAGGCAATGACTTTAGAACGGGCGATTGGCAAGGGTTCCAAGGAAAGGATGTTGAAGCGGTGATTAGCTTTAAAAAACCGGTATCCATTCAAAAAATGGGAGTTTCCTTTTTGCGAGACCTGAACTCGTGGATTTTCGATCCTTCCGAAGTAAGTATGGAGGTTTCGAGCAACGGAAAAGATTACACGGAGGTTGTAAACCATCGTTTTGACGCAATGACTGCTGAAAAAGCAAGCGTTGAGGAAAAAAAATGCACGAGTTACGTGCAAGCAGTCAACCTTTCAGGGATTCGATTCGTCCGTGTAAGGGTTAAAAATTCCGGTCCTTGTCCGTCGTGGCATTTAGGTAATGGAAACCCCACTTGGTTGTTTTTAGATGAAATAATAATTGAATGATGCGTAAACTTACCCTACTCCTGTTTTTACTGCTTGGAACTGCGAAATTCCATGCGCAATTGGACACCTTGTTCTGGTTTGTAGCCCCCGAAGTAGCTCAAAGTCATGGCGATCGCCCGATTGTATTTCGGTTTGCTAGTTTGGCGACTCCCGCCACGATTACAATATCTCAACCGGCGAATCCAGGATTTCCCGTTCAAACCATTAACCTCGGTCCGAACGCTGCCCAAACCCTGGACCTCACTCCGTGGATTGACATCATTGAAAATAAACCGGCAAATTCCGTATTGAACTATGGCTTTAAAATCCATTCCACGGCCCCCATTATGGCCTACTATGAGGTCGTAACCTCGTGCAACTGCAATCCGGATATTTTTGCGTTGAAAGGTAAAAATGCCTTGGGAACCAGTTTTATCATTACCGCACAAACCTTTTTGAATAATGCCAGTTATGCCCGATCGGGTTTTGACATCGTGGCGACGCAAAACAACACGAGCATCACCATCGTTCCTTCGAATGATATTGTAGGTCATTTAGCCGGAGTTCCGTTCACAATTGTCCTAAATCAAGGAGAAACCTTCAGTGCTGAAGCCTCAAATATTGGTGGAAACCTGCATCTTTCTGGATCAACGGTCATTGCCAATAAACCGATCGCTGTGACTATAAAAGACGACTCCATGTCGGGTGCTCCATACGGCGGATGTGCCGACCTCATGGGGGATCAAACCATACCTGTTCCGGTGACTGGGAAAGAATACGTCACCTTAAAAGGATACCTCAACGGACCTGACAAGGTTTACGTCGTTGCAACGCAAAACAATACCCAAGTGACCATTGACGGAGTCAATGTTGGAACGCTTAACGCAACCAACCTGTACGTTCACACGCAATCCAATCCAACGGCCTACATCCAAGCCGATAAGCCTGTGTACGTATTGCATACAACAGGATTTGGATGCGAAGTAGGTGGTGCGGTTGTTCCTCCCATTGTGTGCACTGGATCGAATACCGTGGCCTTTGTGCGTTCCACCAACGAGTTTTTTGCCATGAACATCTTGGTTCCTGCTGGAGGAGAAAATTCCTTTACACTGAATGGATCACCTGCTAATGTTGGCCCTGGAATTTTTCAACCCGTTCCTGGAACCAACAACAGTTGGATGTATGCGCAATTGGACGCAAGCGGATTCATCGGAGTACAAGCAGCAAGCCGTTTGGAAAATCCGAACGCTAAATTTCATTTAGGAGTCATTCACGGTGGAGCAAATTCCGGTTGTCGTTATGGCTATTTCTCGGATTTTGCCGCGTACAAATACGAAATTGATGCGGCGAATGACTTGTTGTGCAGCGGTGACACCTTGGTATTAACCACCGATTCATTGCCTGGAGCCACGTATAATTGGACGGGACCTTTAGGCATCGCGACCAATGGAGCAACCTTAACCCTGTACGGGGTGGTTCCCGCACAATCGGGGAATTACATCATTTCAGGCTTTAACCCCGGTGCTTGCGAACTTATTCCGGATACGGTGGCCATCACCATTATTTCCACGCCAACAGCACCCGCCATTATAAGTAACAGCCCGCTATGCTTTGGCGATACCTTGGAAGCGCAAACCCCTCTGAACGGAGCCTTCACCTTTCACTGGGAATTCAATAACGCACTCCAAGTGCAAAACGATTCCATTGCGGTACCCAACCTCACCCCAGGAACTTATCCTATATCCCTCTATTCCAACTTAGGTTCCTGCATTTCACCCACCACCTATGATACGCTGACGGTCTTCACAGCACCCGACGTGCAATTCACGGGCGTGCAAGAAGTATGCGGTGACCAAATCAATTTTGCGACTCCAAACTACACTACGGACCCGAACGACCCCCTCGCAACCTTTGAATGGTTCAATGTCAATGGATCTGTCGGAACGGGAGATAGCTTAATCAACGTTTCCTCGCCTAACGGTGCTTATGCCAACTTGAATTATTGGGTAACTCTTACCACGAACAACGGTTGTACGGTATCAGATACCTTCTCCATCACCTACCAACCCTTCCCTATTGCCCCCTTAACGGTGAGCACTCCGTGTGATGGGACAACGGCGCAGTTTGCTTCGCAACTGTCGTGGAACAGTACTCCTCCGCCCAATACCAATTGCGTTTATACCTTGGACTTTGGCGACGGTCAAAACGCGAATGTCGCCAATACAACGCATGGGTACGATACCACCGGGATGTATACGGCGGTGCTTACCGTAACGAGTCCTTGGGGCTGTACTACCAGCGATACGGCAACATTTACCATTACCGCGGTTCCTGGGATCAATCCAAATGTTGAGGCCACCTGCGGACAACTGGGAATTTTCAACGTGGAATTGACCTTTGACAATTACACCTACGATGTATTAACGTGGAATATACCGGGCGTTGGCGTGTTCAATGGCACAAACTTCGAGCATACGTTTGTCAATCCGGGCGATTACATCGCAAGTGTAGTGCTTGAGGGAAGCAACAACTGCGATTACACTGCCAATATTCCGTTTACCATCTTACCATCGGTCACGATAGAAAACCTCACCATACCCAATGTGATTACACCTAACGGAGACCAGAACAACGAAGAGCTACTGTTGGACAACCTGTTTGTCGATTGCACGAATTACGACTTGTTGATTCTAAACCGTTGGGGCAACGTAGTATATGAAGGAACAAACGCGAGTGCACCGTTTAACGGAACGGATCAAGACGGAAAAGCGTTGGAGGCGGGGGTTTATTTCTTCAAGCTCACCACCAACGACAACAAGATGGTTTCGGGTCATATCACCGTGATACGGTAGGGAGTTTAAAACGACATCAATTCATAGTTGGTACTTCGCCCACCGGATTGCTCTTGACGCAAGATTCCTTTATCCATCAAATCTTTGATGTCTCGAAGGGCCGTATCTGCAGAACATTTGGTCATTTTTGCCCACTTGGAGGACTTTAATTTACCATCGAAAGGCTCAAACAATTTGTTCAACATTTTCCGTTGCCGTTCGTTGAGCTCTGTATGCTCGTGGTTCTTCCAAAATTCATGCTTCTTTAATACCATATCCAGGGATGTTTGTGTACTCAACAAGGCATTTTTTAGGCACATCAAAAACCAGTGCATCCATTCGGTAACATCGCCCTTACTGTGCTGGACCTTTTGCAACATGGCATAATAGTGTTTTCGTTCCAGCATAATCTGACTCGACATGCTGTAGAAGCGATCGGGGGTATTATCGGCACGGGCCAAAAGCAAATCAGAGATGGCTCGAGCGATTCTTCCGTTGCCGTCATCGAAGGGGTGTATGATGATGAACCAAAAATTCGCGAGTGCCGATTTTATAACGGGATCCAAGCCTTGATCGGTATTGAGCCAAGCGAGAAAGGTTTCCATTTCAGCCTGTACATTGACGGCTGGAACCGCCATGTAGTGCACGCGCTCTTTACCCATAGCACCCGATACAATTTGCATTTCTTCGGTTCGATAGCAACCGACGTCTATTTTATACATACCACTATACCCCGTTGGAAACAAGGCTGCATGCCAACCGAATAAGCGTTCATGGGTGAGCGGATTCTGATAGTTCTGTGCAGCATCCAACATCATTTCTACCACACCATCCACGTTTCTTCGGGTAGGCAAATATCCACCCACATTAATTCCGAGCCGTTTGGCTATAGAAGAGCGAACATACTCATACTCCAAATGCTCTCCTTCTATTTCGGAAGTTTTTAATACATCCATAGTCATGGTAGCCAGCGTAGCTTCTTCTTTTGCGGTAAATCCGAGCATATTCATTTGCGCGAATAAGCGCCCTTGCAAGTTACGCACCTCCCCAAACAATGCACTTATTTCCTGTTCACGCCAGTAAAATTGGGGCCAATTGGGGTATTGATAGATGTATTTTGAACCAAAATGTTTCATCATGCGGCAAATATATTAATTATTCACCGCATTTTTGCGGATATTAACACATTTTTTCACCGCAAATCAAGATCTTAGCTAAAATCAACCTAGTTTCCTCTATTCATCCTTATAGTCGGTTTGCTCTGTAGGTTTTGTAAACATAATTCTATCCCCTATCCAGGATGTTAAGTTGCCAGCACTGTCCATGAATGAAAATTCTACTTCGTAATGCTTGCTGTCGTCAAAGACAAATGCCCCAGAGCACATGCCATGTCCAACTTTAATTTTGTCCTCCTCAGGTTCAATGTAATAGGTTGTTTCTTTCCCTGTTTTAGAATTTTTTACCGTGGTCTTTACAATGACATCTGAGTTATCTTTTGCTGGATTACTAAAAACAACGTGAATAGAAGGTTCGCAACCATAATAAACGAGTGTCTTTTTTAACTCCTTGGGTTTTTCCGAAAGTTTTGGTTTTTCATTATCTATTTCTTCGACCACTGTATACCTAACTGGTTCATATTCCTGAGTTGTCCTATTGTACTTTTCAAAACGTTCGTATTCCGGGAGGCTGTCAATGAACATGGTATATTCAAATCCTGGTTCTAATGCGGTTTCGGGTTTTAACACCGCTTGAGTCAAATAGAATTGTCCAACACAAACCTCGGTTACCAGCAGTTTTATTTTCTTATTCCCAGTTTTTAGGTAGATCGCGTGTTTTGTGTTAAGCCCTAAAATAACGTGTTGACTTTCCGCATAACCGGTAAGAACGAACATAGAATTTTGATTAATATTCTGACCGCTCGGGAAAACCCAAAGTCCGGTTCCTGCGCAATCTGCGTATACTGTGGCTGTCCAAAAAAGCCCGATTAATAATGTTAGTAGTTGTTTCATAAGGGTATATTTAACGGTTTGCAACTACACGAAGGGCGGGGATTTTCAGCACTAAACTTCATATAAAAGCACAAAGATTAAATTTAGCACTTCACTGTCATAGAAGCACGAAGCGCCCGCATTTGCAAAACGGCTGTTACCAGCTGGCGTCATTTCTGTTCTAATAGCCATTTTATTAATTCGTCATTGTCCACAATACTCCACGAATGCGGATGTCTACTATTGTCGGGCTTTCTGTAACCTTTATTCTGTGTCGTTATTAATAGGGCTTTTTGATTTCCAAGCCTATTCAATTCGTTAATCATTGCGGAACATTCAGTAGCATTCATACTCGTAAAGTCTTCTCCCCGTTCTTTTAACCACCAATTTATGTCGGGTTCAGTGTAAATTCGTAAAGGTATCGTGATTATCTTTTTAATTGCTGTTTGTGTGGTATCAGAAAATGAATAGGGCGAAAGTTTGTAATATTCAGAAAGGTTTGTTGTTGGGCTTCCGCCTGTTTCTTTTTCAAGTCTCTCAATCATATATATACTCTCTTCACTAGCTTCATTACTTTTCGATAGTCTAATGTCTCTTTTAGCAGAATTATAAAACCTTTCAAAGTCGAGTGGTGGGTCAATTGCGAAAACTGCCGTAGGTTTTACGGTAGAATTTTCAGCATACTTTAATGCACAACTGCCACCAATAGAATATCCGCCAACAAAAAATCTATGGTCTCTAAGTTTGTGCTTAGTAGTTACATCTTTTAATATGCTGTTAAAAGTTTGCTGGCTTAGACTATCTACTCCTAAAGATAGAACACCATCTTGTAAGGTTGGAATAATTGTCAAAATACCATTATGGGCTAACTTTTTTGGCAAGTCTGTTTGTTGTAAAACTCTTTCAGCTGTTTCTCCAAAACCCGGAATAAGGAACAAATAACTGGTACAAGGTAGTTTGGGAGGAGCTATAATTGTGTAAGAGTTTTTTGTTGTATCAGATTTGTCAAGAAAAACTTTTTCTATTTTGAGATTAGACACTTTCTGCCCACTACAATTAATTCCGAAAAGTGAAAAAGTTAGAAATATTAAAAAAAGTCTATTCATAATTTTCCGTTCTTTGTTTATGTTGTGTCGTCCGCTACGCTTGCAGGTAATTTGCTTATAAATGCCATTAAACCTTCCTAAAAAATACCTATGTTGGTACATAAGCGCAGGCTTGTTGTGTATGTACGAATATACGATTTTATTGATTTGTACGGCCAGATTTGTGTATAATGTCAATGGAAAACGCCGCATCCTACATCCACAAGCCGCCGTTCACGGAAAGGACTTGCCCGGTGATGGAGTTGGCTTCGTTAGACAGCAAGAGTTCCACCATCTTCACAATGCCGTCGGTGTCGCTGAGTTTGGCTACCGGTGTTTTAGCAATGATTTCGGCACGCATGGCCTCTGGTATTTCGCGGATCATGCCCTCGTCCATGTACCCCGGCGCTATGCAATTCACCGTGATGTTATTGGCAGCCAACTCGGAGGCCAAGGTTCGGGTTAAACCAAACAAGGCACTCTTAGAAGCTGAATACGCTGCAGTTCCCGGGATTCCGGTCTGCGCTACAATCGAGGAAAAAAAGACAATACGACCCCAGTTCTTGCTGCGCATGGAAGGAATGATGCCTTGAGTAATGAAAAAGGGCGCTTCGTAATTTACCGCGTTTACCTTGCGAAATTCTTCGGCACTCACCTTCCAACTGATGCCCGCACTCGGAATGCCCGCACAATGCAAGACTATATCGCACGCTGACGCCGCCTGAATTAACTGATCAAGTCCTACTTGGCTTGAAATATCGGATGATACCACGTTAATGTGTTCCGGATAACGTTCCTTCAAGGAATTGAGCGCTTCCATGTTTCGAAACCCATGGAGTACCATGTTATAGTTCGATAAAAGCATAGCCTTCGCGATGCGCAATCCTATGCCCCCACTCGCTCCCGTTATCAATACCGTTTTTTGCATTATCCGAACTTCCGTTTTGCCAACCAAGCCAAGGGCTTAGCCAACGAATTCTTTATCAAAAGTAGGTATTCTACATCCCTTGCACCAAATTTTCGGTTAAAATCTCCCAATCCTTTCGCATTGCTCCCCCCAAAATCCAACTGGGAACATGTTGGCATTAAAGCCTTCATTGCCTCCATGTGTAAATACACCATTCCCCCTACCTTCATGGCTTCTGGAGTAATAGCACCCTTTAAATACAGCGCCTGTCCATTTACCTCTAAATAAGCTGCTGCACCTACCAAATTGCCTTTTTCAATCAAGGAAAATTGCCTTAACGCGCCGCGTCGGTTTGCTTCCTCCATCAAACGCGCCAAGGTCGCATAATCAGTATCCTTCAGATGGGTAAACTCGGCTCCTTTCACCGCTCTAAAAAGAGCAATTAAACCTGTTGCATTTACCGTTGTTTCCAGTTCAAAC
>Ga0209770_10000060_pt1 | contig 62316 bp, 88 predicted proteins | sample LauGreSu1BDMLBDD_2_FD_187572 | JGI IMG/M metagenome (GOLD analysis project Ga0209770, IMG submission 187572) | Freshwater lake microbial communities from Lake Michigan, USA - Su13.BD.MLB.DD (SPAdes) (version 2) | ecosystem: Environmental > Aquatic > Freshwater > Lake | place: Lake Michigan, USA... | reverse complement strand
CAGGCTCGTGCTCGTTTCGGCATCCAAAACGTTGCCGCACGTATTGATGAACTTCGTCAAGAAGGTCATGTAATTTACACCAACACCAAATCCCGTGGTGATGGTAGCAAAGTTGCCGTGTATCGTGTGGGCACACCAACCAAATCTATGGTTCGTGCTGCTATCAAAGCTGGTTACAGCTTCACTGCCTAATTAGGTGAATTGTGGGGAGACCACTTCTAGTGGTACTCCCCTTTTTTTTATTTTTGGAGAGTAAATGGAAATTTCAATTAAAAAAGAAGAGCTTCAAAAGAAAAGTATTTTCGTTGCTACACCTATGTACGGCGGCATGAATCATGGACTTTATGCCAAGGCATGTCTTGATTTACAAGCAATCTGTATGCAATATGGTGTTCAAGTGAAATTCTCATTTCTTTTCAATGAGTCTTTAATTACTAGAGCAAGAAACTATCTTGTAGATGAATTTTTGAATCGTTCGGATTGTACACACATGTTGTTTATTGATGCAGACATTCATTTCGATCCTAAAGATGTGATTGCACTTTTGGCTTTAGATAAAGATGTTATTGGTGGCCCTTATCCTAAGAAAGCCATTAAATGGTCCTCTGTAGCAAAAGCTATGGCAAAAAATCCAACTATGGATGCTGGATCATTGGAGAAAGTTACAGGTGACTATGTATTTAATCCTGTACGTGGCACTGATAAGTTTTCTGTTTCTGAACCACTTGAGGTTTTAGAAATTGGAACTGGTTTTATGATGGTCAAGCGTGAAGTGTTTCCTAAATTTGCAGAAGCATTTCCACAATTGCGTTACAAACCTGACCATGTTGGGCAAGCACACTTTGATGGATCACGTTACATTCATGCTTTCTTTGACACAATCATCGACACTAAAGATTCTGCAACGGGTGGTGGTTCCGACCGTTACCTATCAGAAGATTATATGTTCTGTCAGTTGTGGCGTAAGATGGGTGGTTCTATTTGGTTGTGTCCTTGGATGCGTTTGGACCATATCGGCACCTACCATTTCAAAGGAGACATGCCTGCTGTAGCAAACTTTGTTGGAGAAATGTGATGATTGTCGGCCTTGTAGGTTTCATTGGTTGCGGTAAAGGTACCGCTGGTGATATTTTAAAAGATTTTGGTTTTCAACAAATTAGTTTTGCTGGTGGTGTCAAAGACATTGCAGCAGTTATGTTTGATTGGCCAAGAGATTACCTAGAAGGTGACACACCCATATCCAGAGAGTGGCGTGAACAACCAGATAAATTCTGGTCTAAAAAATTTGGTAAGGATTTTACACCACGATTAGCCCTACAGTTACTTGGTACTGAGGTTGGTCGTGGTATTTTCCATGAGAATTTTTGGGTTGATAGGTTGGAAAGACTTATTGACAAAGAGAAAAATTATGTCATCACCGATGTACGATTTCAAAATGAAATTGATTTTGTGCATAAGAACGGTGGTGTTATGATTGAAGTAAAGCGTGGTATTACACCACACTGGTATGACATTGCCGCACAGGCAAATAGAGGTTCACATAAAGCCGAAAGTTTTATGTATGAAAATGGTCCACATGAATCTGAATGGAGATGGATAGGTGGGCATATTGACCACACCATTGAAAATGATGGTACTGTGGAAGACTTGAAAAATATTTTAATGAAGTGCTTGACTCGTTCTTACGGATCGAATACAATAAGTGAATTGACTGAAGGAGTATCGTAATGAAATTATCCAATGAGACCTTGACGGTTCTTAAAAATTTTGCCAACATTAATCCTGGCATTGAGTTTAAGACTGGTAAGAAACTGACAACCATTTCTGCAACCAAGACTGTCTTGGCAAAAGCTGGAATTAAAGATGACTTTCCACAAGATTTTTGTATCTATGATTTGAACCAATTTTTGTCGGTTCAATCCTTGTACAAAGACGGTGAAATTGATTTTGATAACGAACATGTTATCTTTAAAGTTGGCCGTAAGAAGCTCAACTATCGCAAGACTGCAAAGAGTATGATTGTAACACCACCAGATAAAGAGTTAAATCTTCCTACTGTGGATGTATCTTTCACACTGAAAGAAGATGAATTGGCTTCTGTACTTAAAACAGCAAGCATTCTACAATCACCAAATATTGCCATCACATCTGATGGTGCAAAGATTTACATCACAACCTGTGATTCAAAAGATAACTCTGCACATACCGACTCTACAGAAATTGCAGATGGTAATGGCAAAAAGTTTAAGGCATTATTCTTAACTGAAAACTTTAAGATGATTGCCGGTACCTATGAGGTACAAATTTCTTCAAAAGGACTATCCTATTTTAGAAATACAAAAGAAGATATGCAATACTGGATTGCTATTGAAGCTAAAGAATCAGACCTAACATTTGGAGAATAATATGATTTGGATTACAGAATCAGCAAGCGGCAACAAGATTGCCATTAACCCCACATACATTGTGGCCGTTTTCACTATTACTGATGGTGAACAACAAGGTAAAACAGCAATCAACTTGACCAATGGTAATGTTGTTGTTAATGAATCTGATTATGATGTTGTTGGAATGATGGTTGCAAAATGACTAAAGTAAATACATTATTTGGATCCTTTGATGATGAAGCTTTGAAGAAACTCAAAGGGTATGTGGATGAAGCGGTTCACCATATGCATAAGAATGATTCCAACAATGCTGCAATCAAAGACATTATTGACCTTGCATATGATGAGTTGAAGATTCCTAAAAAGATTCTTAAACGCATGGCAAAAACACAACACAAGAATTCATTCCAAACTGAGGTTGCAGAATCTAAAGAGTTTGAAGCACTGTACGAAAGTATGGTTGAGGTTAAGTAATGCAACAGTTGGAGATTCAATTTTTTTATCCATTGGCGGAACAAACGACATTGGATTTGGATTTTACTCCATGCGAACAATGGATTGCTGAGTGGCAAAAGAAACAATCGGCCAATAGTACTGTTTACTATACACCACTTCTTATTTCTAATGGTGGTGTCGGAATTGGTTCAATCACAGCATCACCAGTAATGAGTTCCTTTGTTTTAAGACCTGATGCGAAAAAAAATGTTGGTAAGTGGGAAATCACAAATTCTATGTTTGTGTATATACCCACTAAGCCAAATGCAGTCGTAAGATTTTTTGCCAAACATTTGCTTGGCTTTAAATGGCACGATGAATAATGAATTTGGAAGTTTAGTCCCTTCCGAATGTGAAGCTCTATACCGCTTCATTTTTAAAAACGTAACTAAGGAGATAAAATGTTACACAATATCGTAAAAGTGGTGAATTCTCACCCTAATTTGACACCTAAAAAACTGAACTATTATCGTTCAACATTAAGCACACCATTAGATTCTTGCCCCTCATTACCGAAATATGAAGACCTGTTAACAGCAAAAGCTTTTAAACCAGGACAATCTTACGTTGTTTTAATTAAGGTAAAATTTCTTTTTGCTGATGATAAGTACAATAGAATTCGTGAATTGAATTTGATGAAAGCTATGAAACATTTAGATGCATGTAATGGATTCTCATATTCTTATGCAAATACGCTTGTTGCTTTTTTAAGACCCAATGGTAAATTAGTTTTAACTCAAGGAAATCATAGAGCTGCAAAACTTTATCTAACACAAGGCGGTGATGCTTATGCTGTTGTTAGTTTACATATTCATAAAAATTCCGATATTAATACTTGTGAACAAGTTGAAGCATTAAATTTTACCACAGATAATACCAAACGTTGGAACATGGTTCAAGAACACAAATTTAAAGGTGGTTATGTATCTGGTGAAAAAGAATATGTTGATTTGTATAATTTTGTAAAACCATTTGGTGTTTCAATTGCTAATACAAATGAAGGAGATTACATTGCGACACACACATTTGAATCTTATGGTAATTTATCTGAATCTTTAGGTTTTGATGATACTACAAATAAAGATTATGTTAAGATTGCTTTACAATCATTAGTGAATCATTTAACAGAAAAAGATATTAAAGGTTTCCTTTTTGTTGGCCTAGTAATGTTTCAAAAAGTTTTTGGTGAACGTATGCGTAAAATCCAAAAAGTTAATAAGAAAATTTCATTTGATGATTTTATTAAATATGTTTTTACCGAACGTAGGTTATTTAATGGAAACGGACCGTTAACCACTCAACAAGATATTGTTGAAGATTCTGGCGGCATCAAAATCCGTGAATTCTTTGCTTCACGATTTGTGGTGTTATTCAATGAATATTGTTGGAATAGAGGAGTTACATTGAACGGAACAGGTCTCAGAGGTAATGTTGCAATTCCAGAATCTTGCGCTGAATGGAACAATCTTGTAGATGGTGTTTCATCAGTGAAACGTAGGTTATTTTCAGCCGAACGTTTCTAATTGAACTTGACATGGCCTTCAGGCCATGTTATAATTTTATTTTATATTATGGAGTATTTGAATGTCACACATTTTATGGGTCGAGAAGTATCGTCCTAAGACCATCGAAGAATGTATTCTTCCTGATGGTATCAAAGCAACATTTCAGGAGTATGTAAATCGCAAAGAGATTCCCAATCTCTTGTTGGCCGGTTCTGCTGGTGTTGGTAAAACTACAATTGCAAAGGCTCTCTGTGAAGAAGTCGGTTGTGATTACATTATGATTAACGGTTCAGATGAATCGGGTATTGATGTTCTACGGAACAAAATCAAAAACTATGCATCGTCAATGTCCTTGTCTGGTGGACGCAAGGTTGTTATCATTGACGAAGCAGACTATCTAAATCCAAATTCAACTCAACCTGCCATGCGTGGTGCGATTGAGGAGTTTGCATCCAACTGTTCTTTCATCTTCACATGTAACTTTAAGAACAGGATCATTGATCCAATCCATTCTCGTTGTACTGTTGTTGACTTTAAAATCAATGGCAGTAAACAAAAGATGGCTGCGGCTTTCTTTAAACGTGCTGAGTGGATTCTGGAACAAGAAGGTATTACCTACGACAAAGCCGTGGTCGCTGCGGTAATCACCAAACACTTTCCTGACAATCGCCGTGTTCTTAATGAATTGCAGCGTTACAGTGTTAGTGGCACAATCGATAAAGGTATTCTTGCATCAGTTTCCGATGTGCAACTGAGTGAGTTAGTATCTTCACTTATGAACAAGGACTTTGCTTCTTGTCGTAAATGGGTGACAAACAACCTTGACAATGACGTTGCCAGAATCTTTAGAAACATCTATGATGGTTTGTATGAGAAGTTGAAACCAAATTCTGTGCCACAAATGGTTCTAATCTTGGCCAAGTATCAATATCAATCAGCCTTTGTTGCAGACCATGAAATCAATTTGATTGCTTGTTTGACGGAACTTATGGTTGAATGTGAATTCAAATGAGTCCGTTCGACTATGCTGATTTCATCCTAAGAAAAAAGACACCAGAAGGTGACTTAGATTTCAAGGATTATGCACCTTTTCTAATCAACCGGTCTCTTTCCAACCACCTAGACTGTGTACTACATGTCAATGAAATCAACATGTGGCCTGGTCTGGACAAGGACATGCAATACCAGTATCTTCTAAATAGTATCAGGCCCATGAAACGGAAGTTTGTTCCGTGGCAAAAAGCCGATTCTGATAGGGATATTGAGTGTGTGAAAATCTATTTTGGTTATTCAAACGCCAAGGCTAAAGAAGCCCTTCGTATTCTTACTGATGAACAAATCGCTGATATAAAAACAAAAATAGATACAGGCGGAGTGAAGAATAATGATAGACGTTAAAGACCTAGTTGAAGTGACATTGGATGAAAAAGATGATTTTTTAAAAGTCCGTGAGACATTGACACGGATCGGTGTTGCGTCCAAGAAGGACAAGACACTATATCAATCTTGCCACATACTCCACAAACGTGGTCAATACTATGTGGTACATTTCAAAGAGTTGTTTGCCCTAGATGGTAAACCAACCGACATTACCGAAAATGACCTATCACGTAGGAATGCTATTGCAAACCTATTGGAAGATTGGGGTCTAGTAAAAATTGTCAACAAGAAACAGACCGAGGTACCTGCACCTATCTTTCTTTCACAGGTAAAGATTCTTTCTCATAAAGAGAAGAATGAGTGGCAATTAACTCCAAAGTACAATATTGGTAAAAAACCACAACCGGCTTGACAACCTGTATAAATAATACTATAATAATGGTGCCGTGCTCTTTGAGGCGGCAATTTTTTAATCTTGCTTTTTAAGGAGAAAACTATGACAGGATTACTGTTTCCAAAATTCGACCAACTGTACCCAAACATGATTGGTCTAGACCAGATTACCGATATGTTGCAATCTGCAACCAAAGATATTGCGAAATCTGTACCAACTTATCCCCCATATAATATCAAACAAATCAAAGACAACAAGTTCGTCATCGAAATGGCTGTTGCTGGATTTGCAAAGTCTGATATTGAAATTACCATGGAAGGTAATAAGTTGGCCATCAAAGGTGCCTCTAAAGAGGATGACAACCAGGATTATCTATACAAAGGTATTGCCAACCGTGCATTTGAACGCACCTTCACACTGAAGGATACGATTGAAATTAAGAATGCTGAATTGGTTAATGGTATGCTTAAGGTGTGGTTGGAAAATATGGTGAAGGCACAAGACGCCATCAAGAAAATTTCCATTCAGACAAAGGAAGACTAATGTTTAAAAAACTATTTTCAAGTATATTGGAAGCCATAGAGGCTATCAAGAAACACAGGTCAGACCGTACCTTAAAAGGTAGATAACCATAAAGGGTCTTGACAGACCCTTTTTTTTGTTGTATAATGGTGTCATTATGAAAACTGTTAAAACTTCCATTCGAAAATTACGCAACCGCTTGAACCCAAGTGAAATCTATTTTACTCAATCTGATTGGGATCCCAAAGAGATTGATGGTGTATTGTTTCTGCCTGTGGCGGAACAGATACCAATTCCTAGAGGCCGCATGTTAAAGTGGATGCGTAAAGATTCTTTGGAATATGTCAAATAACGCCCGTATAGCTTAATGGTAAAGCAGGAAACTCATAATTTCTTGAGTGGTGGTTCGATCCCATCTGCGGGCACCAAATAAAAAGGAAAAATATGTCAGTAACATTAAAAAATCTTGAGAGTGCATTGGCCGGTGAGTCAATGGCTCATATTAAGTATAGATATTTTGCTAAGATTGCTCGGGAAGAGGGGTTTGAGGATGTTGCAAAACACTTTGAACATACCGCTGACCAAGAAATCAAACATGCATGGGGTCATCTTGAGTTGTTGATTGGTAAGCCTTCTACAAAAGAATGTCTACAGAAAGCAATTGATGGTGAGACTTATGAGTATACAGAAATGTATCCAAAGTTTGAAGAAGAAGCAGAACTTGAAGGTAATGAAGATGCTATGCTTGAGGCTCGTCTACAAATTGCAGAAAGCCAAGAACACGCAGAACAATTTAAACAAGTGTTAGCAAAAGCAGAAAAGCGTTTTAATGCTTTGAAGAAAGTTGAAGAACGCCATGCAAATGCATATAAACAAGTTTTAGGAGGTCTACAATGAAACCAGATCATGTATGTGTAGTTTGTGGCCATGTCCACGATGAAGAAACCGAAGGTGAATGGCACACTTTGCCGGCAGACTTTCTATGCCCAGAATGTGGTGTAGGTAAAGATGAGTATGAGGTTCTGTGAAACAAAAATTTCGTGATGCGTATATGAAGGTGGCGGAGACTTTTGCAGAATTGTCTTCCGCCAGACGCCTTCATGTTGGTGCAATTGTAGTGAAGGACGATAGAATCATATCTATTGGTTACAATGGTATGCCTTCTGGTTGGGATAACAATTGTGAAGATAAAGAATATATGGACCAAACCGCAGGTGGTTGGTTGTCACCTGAAGAAATTAAAGAACAGTGGCCATGGAGTGAACAACAGTTACCAAAAACTGAAGACCTTCCGTGGCTTCGTTATCGTTTAAAAACTAAACCTGAGGTACTTCATGCTGAAACAAATGCAATCGCTAAGCTGGCAAGATCGAATGAATCTGGCCTTGGGGCTCATCTCTTTGTTACTCATGCACCTTGTTTGGACTGTGCCAAGCTTGTTTACCAATCTGGTATCAATAGCGTTTATTATCGCAATAGTTATCGTATCCAAGATGGCTTACATTTCTTGGAAAAAGCAGGAGTGAAAGTGGAAAAGATGTAAATCTCTAAATAAGCCTGGGACATTATTGTCCAAAGGAGTTCCCATGCGTGTTAAGGTAGTGAATTGTCCAGACAAAGACTTCAAGCCTTTTGTAGAAAGAGCTGCCCAATTCTACGCCAAAGAACTTGTGCCTAACACCAGAATACGAAACAACTGTTTTACTGAAATAAAATTTGATGAATCCATACAAGAATATGGGTTTGCAAGTGTTGAAGAATACAATACAAGAAACAAACCAAGACAGTTTTTGATAGAGATTCATCCAGGCATTGGGTCCAGAAGAATACTAGAAACACTGGCCCATGAAATGGTTCATGTCAAACAGTACATACAAAACGAAACCAACGACCAACTAACCAAGTGGCGTGGTAAAAAAATCAACTCAGACAAAGTGGACTATTGGGTTCAACCATGGGAAATAGATGCCTATGGCCGTGAAACCGGACTACTAACAAAATTTGCCATATCTGAAAATTTATGGGAAATCTTTAGTGATTTCAAAAATCCAACAGACCCAATAAAACATACCCCCATAGCATGGAAAAAAATATAAAAAAAATATTTTTAAAAAACCGCTTGCCAAGGCTCAAAGTTTACTATATAATACAAACATATTTAATTTTTTAGAAAGAAAAAAGTGTCTCTCATATCCCATAAGCCCTTTACATTGCAACCAGAGTATCGCACAGTTAATTGCGCCGATAGCTCATGGGCGATTACAACCGGGTTTTGTGTAGATGAGGGATGGGACGGATAAAAAAGTTCTAAAAAAGACTCCAAACACAAGACCCTAGACCTAAAAAATCTAGGGTTTTTTGTTTGTTGTTTCAATACAACACAGTGGTTGCCAGAATCTTTGTTTCTGATACAATACACACTTGTTCTTTAAAAATTTGTTGTAGTTTATTCCCGAATGGTGTAGTGGTAGCACAGGAGCCTTTGAAGTTCTTAGTATAAGTTCGATTCTTATTTCGGGTGCCATATAAAAACGCATTATTAGTAACGCATGAGCAGGTTACTAACTTCCGCTGGTTACGTCAATCGTAAGTGAGTGAGGGATAGTGCGTTGTTATATGGTTAATGGAAGTGTGGCAGAGTCCGGTTTATTGCACCTGTCTTGAAAACAGACGATCCGAAAGGGTCCGTGAGTTCAAATCTCACCGCTTCCACCAAAATTCGGAGAGCGGGCAGGATGGTAATGCAGTGGATTGCTAATCCATAGATTTACGAAAGTAGGTCACAGGGTTCGACTCCCTGGCTCTCCACCAAATGCCAGCGAGACTTGGTAGTCAGAGAGGTCTTATACACCTTTTAGCGCCAGATTAGCGTTCTTGATAGGGTTCGATCCCCTACGCTGGTACCAGATTTTATGTTGGTGTGACCCGAAAGGCTAGGGAGCAGATTGCAAATCTGTTATATGCAGGTTCAAATCCTGTCACCAACTCCAAACATGTTGTAGAAATACAACAGTGCTGGTTGACAAAAGATGTGGTTGTGTTATACTTCATACATGAATTGAGAAATCAATCAAATGTTCTTTAAAAATTTGTTGTAGTTAATTGCACCTATCGTCTATCGGTTAGGACGCTGCCCTTTCAAGGCGGAAAGAGGAGTTCGATTCTCCTTAGGTGTACCATTTGTTTTGCTGATGTAAGCCATGGGCTAGATCAGGCCTGAGTAACTATGTATAGAAACGGTAATTGCTGCAGCTAATTCCGTTGAGCATAGCAAACAGTGCGTCAGCAAAACAAATGGTAGTTTATGGGGGTATAACTTAACGGCGAAAGTACCTGGCTTTTAACCAGATAATCAGAGTTCGATTCTCTGTACCCCTACCATATAAAAACACATTCAACTAATGACACGGGTGGTAGCCGTGTATCTTAGTGGGCTAACGAACTACTACGCCTGAGTGTGTTTCTATATGGTAAAGTTTTTGGAGACACGGCAAAGTGGGAGAGTTGCGGCAGACTGTAAATCTGTTCTTTCGGGTGAGTAGGTTCGAATCTTACTGTCTCCACCAAATCCCGTTACTATTTTCGTTAAAATAGCGTTTGATTAGCGATAGAGATCCGGTGGCAGAAAACCGTAAGCGTGAGGATGGAAACTACCCTTGCTGACTCTGATAGGCAGTATCTCACTGCACACAGACTCCGAATAAATGAGATGGACAGAGTAACCGCTCAATTAAGGGCTGGCGTGGAACCCAGTAGCTTATACTAATTTTGGTCTCAAAGTGTTCACGGACGCACGTATGCCTGTCACGCATAAAGAAGGGGATCGTTACCCCTTGGGACCGCCAGATTTTATTCCTCAGTAGCTCAGCGGTAGAGCAAACGGCTGTTAACCGTTCGGTCATTGGTTCGATCCCAGTCTGAGGAGCCAAGTTTTATGCAGTCGGATATTAACCGTGTTGGGGTCCACCCAATACCTACGTGGGAATCGTAGTGACTGCTCCAGTTTTCTCGGTGTAGTGAAATGGTATCATCCGTGCTTTGGGAGCATGTGGCGCAAGTTCGATTCTTGCCACCGAGACCAGTATTTTTGGGCTGATGGTATAATTGGGAACACAGTGGCCTTGCAAGTCACAGTTGGGGGTTCGATTCCCCCTCGGTCCACCAAATTTTGGTTCAGTAGCATAGTGGCAGTGCAGCATCTTCATACGGTGCCTTGTGTGAGTTCGATTCTCACCTGAACCACCAGATTATGGGTCTTTAGCTCAGTGAACAGAGCACTTGGCTACGAACCAAGCGGTCGGGGGTTTGAATCCCTCAAGACCCTCCATAAATACCTCAGATAGTTAAATGGCATAACGGAGGCTTGATAAGCCTTTATCACAAGTTCGATTCTTGTTCTGAGGACCAGTTTTTAGGATGCGTCCAGCAATTAAAAAAATTCAACTTGTAATTGAAAAATAAGCATCCTGTTGTTTTTAGAATCGTTTCAGCAACCAACTAGCGGATTAATACCCGCACCATAAGCTAGTGAGTTTCGAGTTCTCACTTAAATCAAAGAGTAGAAAGCGATTCTGTTGTTTAGTGTCTCGTTGGTGTAATGGTAGCACAAGAAACTCCAAATCTCTTGGCGGGAGTTCGATTCTCTCACGGGATACCAATTTTTATAAAGGTGATTGATATGAAAAATTTCAATGTAGAAGAAGTCAAAACATTCCTTGCAAAACAAGGAAAAGATACCAAAGTGTATCTTGGTGCTGACTCCGAACGTGTTAGAGTGAACGGTGTATGGTATGCTGACTATGCATTGGCAGTTGTAGTTCATATTGATGGTCGCCACGGTTGTAAAATATTTGGCTACGTTGATAGAGAAATGGATTATGACCATAAGAAAAGTAAACCTGCTATGCGGCTGATGACAGAAGTATATAAGGTTTCAGAATTGTTCCAAACATTGGCTGATGTGTTAGAAGATTTTCATGTTGAAGTTCATTTGGACTTAAACAAATCAGATGAACACGGAAGTTCTTGTGTTGTGCAACAAGCTATCGGTTATATCAAAGGTACATGTAACATGACACCAATGGTAAAACCAGATGCACCTGCTGCTAGTTTCTGTGCCGATAGATTGAAAAGAATCTTGGCCGAACAAGAAGCAGTGCATGTCTAACAGACCCCCAAAGTAATTAAGTTTACTTTGGGCAGTGCTTAGTGTAGTGGTCTGCACCTCTCGCTGTGACCGAGATAGTATGAGTTCGATCCTCATAGTGCTGCCCAAAGTAAATTTGCCTTGTTAACTCAGCGGTAGAGTGTCTCCCTTACAAGGAGAAGGTCGGCGGTTCGATCCCGTCACAAGGTACCAATATGCTGCTTTAGCTGATGTGGTCATAGCGCTGGTTTGAAGAACCAGTGAAAGAGGTTCGATCCCTCTAGGCAGCACCAATTATTATACCCAAGTGACGAAATTGGCAAACGTGTCTCTCTCAAAAGGAGAATTTTGTGGGTTCGAATCCCATCTTGGGTACCATGCTCTCATAGTATAATGGCATTACACATCCTTGGTAAGGATGAAAACCAAGTTCAATCCTTGGTGGGAGCACCAATATTTTTTATTTCATCCAGTACAAAAAGCTGTTGCCTTGTTTCAAAGGATGGTGTAAAATCATTGCTGTTGGTGAATGATTTTGTTTCTTGATATGGTTCCAATTTGTTGGCCATATCATATAGGTCTTTTACATAATTTTTTTCCATAGAAGTATTTATTGCCCCGGTGACGGAATTGGTATACGTGTTTGCCTTAGAAGCAAAATTTTAGGAGTTCGACTCTCCTCTGGGGCACCAAATTTCTGGCGTTAGTATAATGGATAATACAGTAGGCTTCTACCCTTCTAATGGGAGTTCGATTCTCTCACGCCGGACCAAATTGCGAGTATGGGGGAATAGGTAGACCCAGCAGACTTAAAATCTGCCGCCTTGTGCGTACCGGTTCGACTCCGGTTACTCGTACCAAATAACGCTTGACAAGTGATTGAAAATCATATATAATACACATTGATGCGGGTATGGTGCTAGTGGTAACACAAGACCTTGCCAAGGTTTAGTTGTGGGTTCGATTCCCACTACCCGCTCCAAATCGCCCTACTAGTACAATGGCAGTACACTGGTTTTGTAATCCTGTGATGGCAGTTCGATTCTGTCGTGGGGCACCAACACTTCTGGTATATTTGAATATACCGCTTGACTACAACAAATTTTTGTGTTAGAATACACAGTATTGAAAGATTGAAAAGGTTTTAGGTAAGGTACAGCAACATAATAAAACTGCTGGCTGCCCCACTGTTGGTGTTCACTGGAGTTTAATTACTTTGAAGGTGTGCATTGAAAACAAAGGCAGCGAGGTGAGTTAGCATTCTCACTTGAAAGAAAAAGGCAAAAACTTACCTGTTGTTTTTAGGTTCAGTTCAGCAAACAAAAAATTACTTTGGAATAGTAAAAAAGTTGAACCTGTTGTTTTGAAAGAGAGAAAATTATGAACACTTTTGTAGATGCCGTAGTTAATCAAGAAGCTCGTACCGAAAACGGTATGAAGGCTCGTAAGTCCACTGCTAATGCGGTTGTAGATTTATTCTACAACATCGGTGCAAGCCGTGGTAAAGACATTGTGCCAGCATTCACTGCTGCCTTTGTCGAAAACAAAGAATTGGCATTGCGTGTGGCCGCATGGTCCCGTGATGTACGTGGTGGTGCAGGTGAACGTGAAACTTTCCGTAACATCTTGCGTCATTTGGAAGATACTGATTTCAGATCGGCTGTTCATTTGCTAGCCAAAGTTCCTGAATTGGGACGTTGGGATGATGTGTTGGTGTTCAAAAATCCATTCTTAAAACAAGTGGCTTTTGAAATGATTCATCGTGCTTTAAAAGCAAATGATGGACTTTGTGCAAAATGGATGCCTCGTAAAGGACCAATTGCCACAGAATTACGCAATTACCTTGATTGGTCTCCAAAGTTTTACCGTAAGCGTTTGGTCGAATTGACCAAAGTGGTTGAAACTCAAATGTGTGCGAAGGAATGGGATTCCATTAACTTCTCTCATGTGCCTTCCGTAGCGGCATCCCGTTACAAAAAGGCTTTTAACCGTAACACTCCAATGTATGCAGCTTATGTTGCATCGTTGGTTAAGGGTGATAACCCTGAAGTTAAGGTTAATGCAGGTGCTGTGTTCCCATACGATGTGCTGAAAGGCCGTATCGGTGGTTACATGAAATTCGACAAGACCGAATTGGACTTGGTGCAAAAACAATGGGAGGCTTTGCCTAACTTTGTTGGTGCCGCAAACATCTTACCTTTGGTGGATGTTTCTGGTTCAATGTCCTGCTCAGCAGGCGGCAATGGTTCCAAATCAGGTCTAACCTGTATGGAAGTTGCAGTCTCTTTGGGACTGTACTTGGCAGATAAGAATGAAGGCAAGTTCAAGGACACCTTCTTAACTTTTTCTGACAATCCAGAATTGTTGCACTTGAAAGGTAACATCAACCAAAAGATTGACCAAATGGTTAAATCTGATTGGGCTATGTCTACCAACCTACACAAGGCATTTGCAAAAATCCTTGATGTAGCCGTAAAAGGTGGCGTGCCACAAGAAGAAATGCCAGCAATGGTATTGATTCTGTCAGACATGCAATTTAACGTTTGCGTTAAGCATGATGACTCTGCTATGCAGATGATTGCACGTAAGTACAAAGAAGCGGGATACACTTTACCAAAGGTTGTATTCTGGAACTTGAATGCCGTATACGGCAACGCTCCAGTAAAGTTCGACACTTCTGGTACTGCATTGGTATCTGGTTTCTCACCAGCAGTCGTAAAACCACTGTTGGCTGGTGACCTAGAAACCTTTACACCAGAATCTGTGATGCTTAAAACCATCATGGATGACCGTTACAAAGTATTGTGATGGTATGTGGATTCGCAAGAGTCCACATTTTAAAGTACATTATGTGTATTTTAAAATGATGTATATATAGTTATATGCGGGATTAGTTTAATGGCAAAACTAGAGATTTCCAATCTTTCGTCATCAGTTCGATTCTGATATCCCGCTCCATTTAATGCGGTCGTTATAGAACAGTTTAGGTGTCCAACTTAAGCAGTATGTGCGAATCATACAGGCCGCTCCATTTATTTTTGAGGTCATTATGAACATCACACCACTTGCAAATAAAATTGTTATCAAACGAATCGAAGGTTCTAAGAAAACAGAATCGGGCATCATTCTACATAGAACAGATGAACCTGATAGAGCAGAAGTTATGGCCATCGGTCCTGATGTTGATGAAGTTTCTGTTGGTGATATTGTTCTTTTGGATTGGAATGCTGCAATGAAATCCGGCGACTACTATGTTGCCAAAATTGATGGCGTAGTTTTCGTATACGGAGAATAAAATGTCTGATGGTGGTAAAGGTTCTAACCCAAGACCATTTAGTGTTTCACAAGAAACATTTGGTGATAACTTTGATGCAATCTTCCGCAAGCCAACACCAAAAGAAATAGAAGATGCAAAAGCCGAACAAGAAGAATTCGATAGAATCTTAGAAGATAATCTTAAACGCACCAGGCATGAATTCGATAAAAACGTTATTATGAAACCTGAATTTTTCGAATAAATATTATAGCGGGTTGGTGAAACAGTATCACAGTGGGCTCATAATCCTCAGTTCCGGTGCAAATCCGTGACCCGCAACCAATTACTCTCTATACATATTAGATAAGAATTCTGCCTCAGGAATTCTAGTTCTTGTATTCTTACTACCAAGAACAACCACAATTCTATTACCAATATTAGTGTCCAAGAATAATGTTATGCATCCACCAGATGCACTAATGTATCCTGTTTTACTGACAACAATATTTTGGTGAGTGCCAATCAATGGATTGGTATTACGAAAAACAAACCACTTATTTTTAACTTGTATTTTTATTTCAGACTTACGGCTAGCGTATCTGATGTTACCATAGAAACTTGCTTCTCTTGTAAGTTTAATTAATTGTCTTGCAGTACTAACATTTCTTGCATCTAATCCGGTTGGTTCATACACAACTGTATTTGTCATTTCCAAACTTCTAATTTTTTGGTTCATTGCTTGTACACATTCGACCAATCCACCAGGATAATGTTCACAAAGAGTTAGTGCAGCTCTATTGTCACTGGCTGTTATTGTTAGGTTTATTAATTCCAACCTAGTTAATTTTTGATTGTTTCTTGGTAACTTGTCGGCCAATTTTGTTGTCATTGTTATTTTTTCATCAACATTTTGGTTTGCATCTAAAACAACCATGACAGTCAATAGTTTTGTTATACTAGCAATTGGTCTAACAACATCAATGTTTTCACCATCAATAATGGTGCCTCTCATATCTGAAATTAACCAGGATTTTGCGGTAATAGATTTTGCTGAGACAACTTGTTGATTAAAAAGTATGGTGAAAAATAGCAAAGAAGTAAAAATTTTGTATAACAATCAAACACCTCATCAAAGTTGGATATCATGGCGATTCAATTTGTGGTTTACAAGCTCTAGCATTATTAAATGAGGTTGTGTATATGGATTTCTTTTCACCTTTTTGACTGGTGGTAACCAAACATTTGTATTCACAGACTTGTAATCCTTTTTCATTCGTAAAACTCTTTTGCAATTGACAATAATTCTTATCGTTAATTGAAGATGCTTTTGTATATATGACAGCATCCGGCATAAAATTTATATTGATGGTGGGATGGGTAATCATCAGTGTTGCACTGGTTGTCAACAATGTAAAAAGTAATTTATTTTTCATCTATAGTCTTTGGTATACCACCAGACAAAACTCATTAGTCCTGTTGCAATCAATAAAAGGAATACGTAAAAAAAGAGAATGAATTTACCGAAACCAACTCTATCAAATACCCATTCCAAAAATGTGTACTTATTTTTCTTCATTTGGTGTTATTAATTTTTTGTTCTGTTCTAAGTTTTTTTCATCAAGATATCGGATTGCTTCTATTATTTTTTCGTTACGCAACTTTCTTTCTTTTTCCAATTCTTGCTGATATGTTTTTTGTTCTAATTCTGGCCATCTTTTCTTCTTATCAAAATGTATCCATGTAAACAGAAGTCCCATTATGACAAAAATCATTATTATTCCAACAATCAATGAAATTTCCATTGAAAGGGCTTCCATTCTTTTTCTGCGTTTTGCCGCTTTGATTGCATCTTCTTTCTCTTTGACCAATCTAGCAACTTTTTGTTCCTGAATGATTTGCCCACGCATATCTTGGAATCGTGTCCACAAATCTTTCAGGTCTGCTGGTACATGGTAAATCATTTGCTCACGCAATTCAACTTCCATCTGTTCAAGCCTGGAACGAATAAGAACCCGTTGCAATGCTCTGCGACTTAGAGACACATCGCCGCTGTAAACTTCTTTGGCTTTCTTTTCTTCTTCATAAAACAATTCTTCAATCTTATCCATAGCATCAAAGAATGTTCCCAACTGGTCTCCAATGATTGACATAATATCATTTGGATCCTTTGATAGGTTTTCCTTTATCTCTTTTTTCTTTTGCTCAAACTGTTGCTTTTGTTCTCTGGTAACAGGTTTGCCTTCATGCTGTTTGGAGAATTGCTTGTCCAAATCATCCAAAACGCCCTTTACGTCACCAGCGGCGCTTTTGATATCTTTGTAGAGTTGGCAACCTTTCTTTACGGCAGCCACAGCCCCATTTGCTAGAGCCAGAAGGGTTAACGGATCCATCTTTTATACCATTTTTGTATTGACTTTATGACAAAACAATGATATAATACGACCTCAAAACACACTATATACTTATTTATGTGGTATTCTTCTGTCTATCCCATAACTCATAAAGGTTTTTATTATGACTATAATTGTACTTAAATTAATCACCCACGAAGAAATCCTAGGTGAAATTAAATCCGAAACACCAACAACATATACCATATGTAATCCAGTAGGAATCGCTGTGGTGCGTGGCCAGGACGGTCAACCTAATGTCGGTTTTGCACCTTTTCCTATGCACGCTCCACAAATTAAAAATTCAACTATTGACATTGATAAGAAGAATGTAGTATACTATTATGTTCCTGCTGAAGATTTTATTGACAACTACAATCAAATTTTTGGTTCAGGTATCATTCTTCCAAACAAACAAATACTCAAAGGTTAATGGCTAATTTCTATACAAACGTTCAATCTATTGGTGGTAAAATTCTTTATCGTGGTGTCAAAGACGGTAAACGAATCAAACTAAAGATTGATTATGAACCACAATTGTATCTTCCTGCTCGCAAAGGCAATGGTACACATAAGTCTCTTGATGGTATAGACCTTATACCAAAACGATTCGATGGCATCCGTGAAGCAAGAGACTATGTAAAACAATTCGAAGATGTTGCTGGTGGTACAAAAATCTATGGCAATACCCGATTTGAATATGCATTTATCGCAGAACAACATACCGAAATGGTTGATTGGGATGCTGATAAAGTTTCTGTTGGTGTAATTGATATTGAGGTTGGTTCAGAGAATGGTTTTCCAGACCCATATCTAGCCAATGAACCAATCACAGCAATTGCCATAACCTATCTTGGTGGTCACACTTATGTTATGGGTTGTGGTGATTACACCAATGACGATCCAGACAATGTGACCTATTGGAAGTGCAGAGATGAATGGTCTCTCTGCAAAAGGTTCTTGGAACTCTGGACTCGCATGACACCAGATGTTATCACTGGTTGGAACACCAAGTTCTTTGATATTCCATATCTCGTAAATCGTTTTCGTAAGATTCTTGGTGAAGATGATACTAAGAAATTATCTCCATGGAATTTCATCACTGAACGTAAAACCATTATCAATGGCCGACAATTGATTGCATACAGTCTTGTTGGTGTTGAATCACTTGATTACATTGAATTGTACAAATGGTATGCACCTGGCGGCAAGTCACAAGAATCATATCGGTTGGATAACATTGCACAAGTTGAACTTGGTGAAGGTAAAATCTCATATGATGAATTCGATAACCTTCATGCATTGTATCGCCTCAACTTCCAAAAGTTTATTGAATATAACATCAAAGACGTTAAACTGATTCTAAAGTTGGAAGATAAACTGAAGCTTCTAGAATTGGCCTTAACCCTTGCGTATGATACCAAGTGTAACTATGAAGATGTGTTTGCTCAGACCCGTATGTGGGATGCACTAACATATTCATATCTGTTGAATCGTGGTATCATCGTACCACCCCGTGAAGTGCAGGACAAAGATGCTGCATTTGAGGGTGCATATGTAAAAGACCCACAAACTGGTATGCACAATTGGGTTGCATCGTTTGACTTGAACAGTTTGTATCCACATTTGATGATGCAATACAATATCAGCCCAGAAACACTAATTGAACCAGAAAACTATACGCCAGAAATGCGTGAAGTGCTTTCACAAGGTGTGTCTGTTGATAAACTCTTGAAATGTCAAATTGACACCTCAAGATTGGAAGATGTAACGATTACACCAAACGGACAATTCTTCCGTACGGACAAGATTGGTTTCTTACCTGCAATGATGGAAGAAATGTATCAAGACCGTAAGAAGTTTAAAAAGATGATGTTAACAGCTCAACAGGAGTACGAAAATGAAAAAGACGAATCTAAAAAATACGACATTGAGAAACGTGTGGCTAGATTTAACAACCTACAACTTGCAAAGAAAGTATCCCTCAACTCTGCCTACGGCGCTTTGGGAAGCCAGTATTTTAGGTTTTATGACCTACGCATGGCTTTGGGAGTTACTACCGCAGGCCAACTTTCCATCAGATGGATCGAAGCCAAAATCAACAAGTATATGAACAAGTTATTGTCCACAGATGATGTGGACTATGTGATTGCATCAGATACCGATTCTATTTACCTGCGCCTTGGTGACCTAGTAAACAAAGTGTATGGTGTTGATGGTGTTGTTAAAATGCCTGCACAAAAAGTTATTGAATTCATGGACAAAGTTTGTGAAGATAAACTACAACCATATATCGACAAGTCATATGAAGAATTGGCCAATTACGTCCATGCATTTGCACAAAAAATGCAGATGAAACGTGAAGGTCTTTCTGATAAAGGTGTGTGGACTGCCAAGAAGCGTTATATTCTAAATGTGTATAACAATGAAGGTGTGCAGTATGCTGAACCACACATGAAGGTGATGGGTTTGGAAATGATTAAATCATCCACACCATCTGCCATTCGTGAGAAGATGAAATTGTCTATTAAGTTGATGATGACTGGTACAGAACAAGAGGTGCAAGACTTTATTGCCAAGTTCAGGCAGGAGTTTAAAACATTGCCAGCGGAAGAAATATCTTTCCCTAGAGGTTTGAATGGGCTAAATACTTATTCCGATCCAGTGATGATGTTCAAAAAAGGCACACCAATCCATGTTCGTGGTGCGATTGTGTACAATCATTATCTGAAACAAAAAGATTTGACCAAGAAGTATCCATTGATCCAAGAAGGTGAAAAACTCAAATTTACCTATCTAAAAATGCCGAATCATTTCAAGAATGATGTGATTTCTTTTCCATCAAGAATACCAAAAGAGTTTGAGCTTGACAACTACATTGACTATGATGTACAATTCGACAAGGCCTTTCTGGAACCAATCAGTGTAATTTTGCGTTGCATGAATTGGTCTGCGGAAAAAACAAATTCTTTAGAGGACTTTTTTACATGATTTTCCTAACATTCCTGACAGCAATGGCGCTGTCGGGAGTTGCTGCTTATTATTCTGTCATTGGATTGGCAGCAATATTTCCAGGTTCGTTTTGGCCTGTTGTTCTTATGGGTTCTGTACTTGAAGGTGCAAAACTGGTAACTGTTTCTTGGTTGTATCGTAATTGGAAAGAAATTCCAATACTGATGAAATCATATCTGGTTACAGCCTGTTTCATTTTGATGCTTATTACATCAATGGGCATTTTTGGTTATTTGTCAAAGGCACACCTGGAACATTCTTCTGATGCTGCACCATTGGTAAATAAAATTGCACTCATTGATGAAAAGATAAAAGTATCTAAGGAGAATGTTGATGTTAATCGCAAGGCACTCAAACAGATGGATGAGGCTGTGGACCAAGTTATGGGTCGCTCAAGTGATGAAAAGGGTGCCGAGAAAGCAGTGGTTATCCGTAGAGGGCAACAAAAGGAACGTGGAAGAATCCTTGCTGAAATCGAAACCGAACAGAAAAAAATTGGCAGCCTTAATGAGGAACGGATGCCTATGGCCACAGAAGCTCAGAAGACCGCTGCTGACTTAGGACCAATTAAATATGTTGCAGAATTAATTTATGGTTCTGGTGATGCGGATGTGGTAGACAAAGCAGTTCGCCTGGTAATCATGTTAATCATGGTTGTATTTGACCCGTTAGCTGTGTTATTATTGATTGCAGCAAACATGTCGATGCAAGATAGGCGTGTAAAGGAAATTGTACAAAAGCCAAATGAAGAATTGCCACCTGCGCCACCAATCAAAGAAGAATTGGTAGAAGAACCTGAACCAAAAAAGGAAGAAACTGTAGAGATTAGAAAAGATAACATGATCGTGATTGATGAAGCTAGTGGTGAATCAATACCGCCTATCACTTCATCTGAGCAACAACTACCCAAAAAATTGGAACCTAAGTATGATTATGATGAACCATATTCGTTTCGTGAAAAAGGAAAATAAATGAGCATTCTTGACAAAATTAAAAAGAACAGTAGTATCAAAGATTCTGCTATTCTATCCAAATCAAAATTCTTCAATGAGAAGGATATGATTTCAACCGCAGTGCCAATTATTAACGTGGCACTTTCTGGTAAATTAGACGGAGGTCTAACACCAGGTCTTACAATGTGGGCTGGCCCATCAAAACATTTTAAGACAGCTTTTTCTTTATTGATGGCCAAATCTTATTTGGACAAATATGAAGATGCAGCACTATTATTCTACGATTCGGAGTTTGGTACTCCACAGTCTTATTTTGACAGTTTTGGTATTGACACAGACAGGGTGCTCCATACTCCTCTTACAGATATTGAACAACTCAAGTTCGACATAATGGCTCAATTGACACAACTTGAACGTGGTGATAAATTGATTATCGTCATTGATTCAATTGGCAACTTGGCATCAAAGAAAGAAGTTGAAGATGCCTTGGCTGAAAAATCAGTTGCTGATATGTCCCGAGCAAAACAGGTGAAAAGTTTGTTTCGTATGGTAACACCACACTTGTCCTTAAAAGATATTCCAATGGTTGTTGTTAATCACACATACATGGAAATTGGAATGTTCCCGAAAGCAATTGTTGGTGGTGGTACTGGTTCATACTACTCCGCTGATAATATTTTCATCATCGGCCGCCAACAAGAAAAAGACGGTACAGAAGTTACCGGTTACAATTTTATTATTAACGTAGAGAAAAGTAGATATGTCAAAGAAAAATCTAAGATACCTGTTAGCGTATCTTTTGACGGTGGTATTAGCACTTGGTCTGGTTTGCTCGACCTTGCTTTGGAATCCAAGCATGTGGTCAAACCAAAGAATGGTTGGTACCAACGTGTCGATGCTGACGGTGTGATTGAAGAAAAGAATTACCGTGAGAAGGACACCGATACCAAAGACTTCTGGATGCCTATTCTGAAACAGAAATCTTTCCGTGATTTTATTGAGGACAAATATCGAGTGGCATCCGGTGAAATTATGACAAGCAACATTGATGAAACATTTGATGTTGAAACTATGAATGGTGCAACATGACAGAAGGTATTGATTATTGTTTCATCTATCCAAAAGATGATAAGACTTCCGTTCATATTAAGTTTTTAGATGGACCATACAAAGATACCATCTTCAAGTATGGCAAGGTAAAGTTCAAGGAAGAAAATGAACAAGTCTATTTACTTTTTGCTTACGATGTGTTAGAATCGACAGTCAAGAAGCCAGCCAAACTGGAAAAAGATGGCGACTTTAAAAATTATATTGGTGACTTATTGGTAGAAATAATGTCATCTAACATGGAACAGGAAGTGATTGATGAAACTGGAACAGACGATTTTAAAGAATCTAATCTACAATGAAGAATATCTACGCAAGGTTTTACCATTCTTAAAATCAGAATATTTTACCGACAGAACAGATAAAACATTATACCATGAAATTGCATCGTTCACAGAAACTTACAATTCTCCACCAACGATTGAAGCGCTTGTATTGGCCGTCAAAGAGAGGCGTAACCTCACAGATGATGAAGTGGAGAAGTGTGAAACTTATCTCCAAGAAATTGCAAAAACTAAGGATGAAGAATCCAAGGTTCAATGGCTTACTGACAAAACCGAACAATTCTGTCAAGAGAAAGCGATATACAATGCAGTACTGGGGGCTATTTCCATACTTGACGGGAAAGACAAGACCCAAGACAAAGGTGCGATTCCCAAGGTATTATCGGACGCTCTGGCTGTAAGTTTCGACAATTCAGTTGGCCATGACTATCTAGAAAACTCGGAAGAACGATATGAATTCTACCATCGTAAAGAAGAACGAATCCCCTTTGATTTGGATTTCTTTAACAAGATCACAAAAGGTGGTCTACCTACTAAAACACTTAATATTGCTCTTGCCGGAACTGGCGTGGGAAAAAGTTTGTTCATGTGCCATGTGGCTGCGGGCTGTATGGTACAAGGTAAGAATGTACTTTACATTACCCTTGAAATGGCTGAAGAAAAGATTGCAGAAAGAATAGATGCAAATCTATTGAATGTTACGGTTGATGATCTAGTAAATTTACCGAAAGAAATGTATGATAAGAAGATTGCTAAACTCCGTGAAAAAACTGTTGGAAAACTCATCATTAAAGAGTATCCTACAGCATCTGCGAGCACCACTCATTTTCGCACCTTACTCAATGAGCTTAACCTTAAAAAGTCTTTTGTTCCTGATATTATCTTTATTGATTATCTTAACATTTGTTGTAGTGCTAGAGTTAAAGCTGGTGCTAACGTCAACAGTTACACCTATGTTAAGGCTATTGCCGAAGAATTGCGTGGACTTGCAGTTGAATACGGAGTACCAATTGTATCTGCAACACAAACAACAAGAAGTGGTTTTACTTCATCCGACCCAGGACTTGAGGACACAAGTGAGAGTTTTGGTCTGCCAGCAACCGCAGACTTGATGTTTGCTTTGATTTCTTCCGAAGAATTGGAAGAACTTGGCCAGATTATGGTCAAACAGTTGAAGAATCGTTACTCTGATCCAACAATGTACAAGAGATTTACCTTGGGTATTGACAGAGCGAAGATGCGCCTGTATGATGTGGATCAATCTGGTCAAAATGGCATCACTGATTCCGGTCAACCAGATAAACCACTCAACACATTTGGCAACAGAGAAAAACCACAAAAGAAATCATTTGATGGATTTAAAGTATGAAATTAGAATTTAATGATGCAGTGCATTGTGCCAAGGTATTTGAAGATTACTTTGGTAACTTTGACCGTATTGATGAATATATGCGTGACCAAAAATTAAATTCTTTGGCTGAACTACCATCCAATCCTTTGTTTCCAATTGAAGATGAATTGTTTCAAGATTTCACCATGCATCCAAAAGATATGAATTTTGAGGTTGTTGAAATTGATAATGAAACTTGGACTAATCTACTAAACATAACTTCATCTCATGTAAACATTCCACCTGTTGGTCGTAATGTCAAACTGGCTGTGCGTGAAACAAACACAGGAAAGTACGTAGGATTCATCCGTCTTGGTTCACCTGTAATCAACTGTAAGCCACGTAATGATATGCTTGGCCAAGTGTTTACACAAAAACCTGAGTGGGGTAAACGATTCAATAACTCTGCAATGATGGGTTTTGTTATTGTGCCTGCACAACCATTTGGTTATAATTATCTTGGTGGTAAATTGTTGGCTGCAATCTGTACTTCACATGAAGTACGTGAAATTGTAAATGCAAAGTATGGTATGAATCTGTGCCTCTTTGAAACAACAAGTCTGTATGGAAGTTCCAAGACTGTTTCACAATATGATGGTATGAAACCGTATATCAGATATAAAGGTCTAACTGATTCTGATTTTCTACCTATGATGCATGGTAAACCTTATTCCGATTTACGTGATTTTGTGCAAGACAAAGTTGGCCAATTGGTTGAAGATGATGCTTCCAGTAAGAAACTAAAAATCTCCATGAAGATTATTTCTCTAACTAAAGCTGCACTTAAAGGTACACCTGAAGGGGGTACATTCTTAGCAACGATTGAGAAGGCTAAGGGGTTGACAGAACAGAAAAGATATTACATCAGTGACTATGGTTTTAAGAACATGGTTGACTATGTAAATTGTAAGACGGCCGTGCTTATTCCTGGTGAAAACTACGAAAAACATAGTCTGGTAAACTTGATTGAATGGTGGAGAAAAAAGGCTTGCCATCGGTATGAAACATTGTACAATGAGAAACGGTTAAAAACCGAACTAGAGATTTGGACTTCTGGAAAGGAGATCCAAATTATCAGATAAATACTTTCTTTGAAGGTGTTCCATGGCTTACACATTTTTCCCAAAGACTGCAACTGAAATCAAACAAACTTTAAAAGGTGACAAAGGAAAGATAGAGGATATAATTAATGTCTTTGCTTACTTGAAATCGAAATTCAAAGCGGTTGAATCTCCAATCAATATTGATCCTGCAGCAATTGCTAAGATTAATGTAACAAGAGACTTACAGACTGATATAGACCTTGGAAAAATAAAGCGAGAAGCAAAAGTAACCAAAATAACAATGAAGTTTGGTTCTGGATCATCTGGTGGCCGAGGTGTACAGAACAAAGGTAATGCATATGAAGGTCAACTGGCAGAAGCATTGAGACAATGGTGGGATGGTAATAAAATTGCCGACACCAAGTTGGCTCAAGCAGTTGATGATATAGTAAAATTACACAAACTAGATAAGTGTAAGAAACTGGAAGTGAAAGAAGTTGGTGAATTGAATAATAAAAGACCTTTTATCTTTACACCACAAGTTTTAATTTCATCAAAAATTCATGTAAGTGATAACAATTTGGGGCCAGTTGTTACCGATATTACTTTAATCTGTGACGAAAAAGATATATATCTAAGCTTGAAAACCGGCGGCACAGTTACATTCTTTAATTCTGGTATACGTACAGTTCTTTCTCCACAAGAAATTAAAACTGGACGTATAAAAAACAAAGATGGTTTAAAAATTTTAGATATGTTCAACATCAATGATGCTTTATTTTGTGATATCTACAATGGTAAATTAAAAAAAGGATATGTTGAAGATGTTTGGAAAACAATGTCATCTAAACAGAAAAATGAGTTGAAAAACTTTTTAATTTCTGGTGTCGGCCATGGTTACACTATTGTGCATAAACTTACAGGTAAAACTGAGGTGTATGAAATTGATAAAAATTACATGACTGAAGCGGCTACACCAACATCATGTAATGTGTATTATGGTGGTAAATCTGGCACAGGTAAGCGTATTGACATGGAGATAGAAACCGGTCATTACATTCTTAAACTAAACATACGTGATACACAAGGTGGCGATGGTTATCCTACCCGTATGATGTGTGACTACTCTTACAAATAATGGCACTAACAGACTTTGATAAAATTTTAAAAAGTTACGAAGATTCTGAGGACGATTTCGGATTCTCAGCCGTTTCTGAACAAGAATACAACTCAGCAATTAAAGAGAGTGTTAGGACTGTAGAAACAGTTAAAAATACTTTATCTGAAACCGAACAACGAATGGCTGAACTAGAGAAGATGATTATCCCTTTCCTGAAGAAACTACATAGTACAGGTGATAAGGAATACATCTATTGGCCAAACCGTAAACCTGCAATTGAAAAACAAATAGAGAAAATATTAAAACTGACTAGAGGATGATTTATGTCTGCGACTGTGATTTTGCCAACTACTGGTGTTCCAGAGTTGAGAGGTGCTGTTCAGAGTGTACTTGAACAGACTTATGATACTAAATGTTATGTTGTTGCTGATGGTATCAAGTACCATTCAAAAACCAGAATAATAACAGATGATTTTTTAATCCGAAAAAATTTAGAAAGATGTTATTTACCAATCAATGTCGGTGCCAATGGCTTCTATGGCCACCGAACCTATGCCGCTTTCACTCATCTTGTTGATAGCAAATATGTCTTATATTTGGATCAAGATTGCTGGCTCGATCCTGACCATGTTGAGAATTGTATCCGAACAATTGAAAAAAATGATTTAGACTGGTCATATTCACTCAGAAAAATATATGACAAAGATGGTAACTTCATTACAAATGATGACTGTGAATCACTAGGTAAATGGCAATCTTATCATGGCATTAATCATATAGATACGAATTGCTATTGCCTCAAGACTGAAATTGCGATAAAATTAGCACAAGTGTGGCATGGCGGTTGGGGACAGGATAGAGTTTGGTTGCAGGCTCTTTCTCAATATTTTCCTAAGTTTGATTGCACCAAAAAATATACAGTAAACTATAGGGTAGATGGTAATGCAGGTTCAGTCAATGCAGACTTCTTTCACAATGGTAATAAAGTAATGAATGAAAAATATAATGGAGTTTTCCCGTGGCAAAAAACTTAATAATCGGTGCATTTACAGGTTACAACTACAATCAATTAAAACCGTGGGTCGAATCAATTGATTCTTGTGGTTTTGTTGGCGATAAAGTGATGGTCGTTGGTGATGCATCAAATGAAACCAAAGATGATTTGAAGAAACGGGGTTTCAAACTTCATGGTATGCCAAGAATTAATGCACCAATTCATGTTGCAAGATTCTGGTCAATCTATGATTTTCTTTACGACAACTGGGAAGACTATGATATTGTTGTGACCACAGATGTTAAAGATGTGTATTTTCAAAGAGACCCATGCAAATGGATTGAAGAACATAGAGGTGATAAACAATTAGTTGCTGGTTCTGAATCCTTGCGTTACAAAGATGAATCTTGGGGTGATGAAAATCTCATGCAGGCCTACGGTTCAGAGGTACACGAAAGATTTAAAAACAACATCATCTATAATGTAGGAACCTTTGGTGGTAGATCCAACTATGTTAGAGATATGTGTTTCAACATCTTCACCAATTCACTCAACAGGCCAATTCCTATCGTTGACCAAGCGGTCTATAATGTGTTGATAAACACACAACCATACAAAGATAATGTACTCTTTACTGACCATGAAGATGGTTGGGCAATACAGTTGGGTACAACAGGTGATCCATCTAAAATGGAACGTTTTCGGCCAAATTTGGTTGAACCTGAACCACTATTCGATTACAATAAAAAAGTAATCACAACATCCGATGGCACACCACATTGTATTGTACATCAATATGACCGTGTGCCAATTTGGCAAAGTTTGGTTAGAAACATGTTTAACCAGGAAGACCCCAATCAATTTTTTACATATAGGACTGCATAATGAGTGATATTATTACATTTAACACAGAGACACAGGCATTTAATGGATATCAAATGTGTTCTGGCCACGGGCTTGGAGCAATGATTAAAGGCATGGTTAATCCTGTCGGTTTGGAAATTGGTTGTGATATTGGTGATACAAGTAACTTTTTACTTGACTCCAATCCAACACTCAACCTAACATCAGTTGACCCATACACAACCTATGTCGATTGGAATGGCAATCACCTTTCAGGTAGAGAAGAAATGTATCAAGGTGTTGTAAAGCGATTGGCTGGTTATTCCAACCGATTCACATTGGTTCGTAGAACATCCGATGACGCAGTTGAATTGTTTGAAGATGACACCTTTGATATCATCTTTATTGATGGCCTACATACATACGAACAATTAACCAAAGATTGTGTGAATTATTATTCTAAGTTGAAATTTGGTGGCATCTTTGCTGGCCATGATTTCTCCGCAATCGAAGGTGTTAATCGTGCAGCCAAAGAATTTGCATCTAAGGTCAATAAAGATATTCTTTTGACTGAAAAAGATGTTTGGTATTGGATTAAATAATTAATGTAACTGGAGATTTTGTTATGACAAAAAATGTTTTAATTACTGGTGGTTGTGGATTTATTGCACACCATGTTATTGATTTGTTCCTTCAAAAGACTGATTGGAATATCACTACACTTGACCGATTGGATTATTCAGGTAATCTAAATCGTTTGAATGAAGTTATGGACAAATATGACGCACAAACAAAGAAACGTGTGAATATTGTTTTCCATGACCTAAAGGCTGAGATTAATCCTTTGGTTGGAAACTTCATTCACAAGAATGGTAAGATTGATACCATTCTGCACCTTGCGGCATCATCCCATGTTGACCGTTCAATCACACATCCAATGGAATTCATTCAAGACAATACCATTGGTACTGCACACCTTCTTGAATTTGCTCGTAGATTAGATGGGCTAGAAACCTTCTTGTATTTCAGTACAGATGAAATCTTTGGTTCTGCACCTCCTGGTGTTGCATATGATGAGCGTGCAAGATACAACTCAACTAATCCATACTCAGCATCTAAAGCAGCCGCAGAAGAATTCTGTGTTGCGTATGAAAACACATACAAGATACCTATGATGGTCACACATACAATGAATGTGTTTGGTGAACGCCAAACTCCTGAGAAGTTTATTCCATTGTGTATTGATCGTGTTCGCAAAGGTGAAAAGATTTACATTCACTCAAATGCGGCTCGTACAGAAGCTGGAAGTCGTTTCTACATCCACGCATCTGATGTTGCAGATGCATTGTTGTTCTTGATTACAAAGAAACCGGCTTGCCCAACAGACTATGGTCACGCCAAATGTGCCAAGTTTAATATTGTTGGCAAAGAAGAAACCGACAATCTGACACTCGCTAAACTTGTAGCACAAGCTCAAGGTAAAGAATTGAACTATGAAATGTTGGACTTCCACAATTCAAGGCCAGGACATGACTTGCGTTATGCATTAGATGGTAGTTTGATGCGTAATCTTGGTTGGGAACCAAAGATTGCATTTAGTGAACGAATTAAACAAGTAAGTGATTGGTATTTGCAAAACACAAGGTGGCTAGAACTATGATTAAAGAATGTGAAATAATTGATGAGTGTATTGCCTGTGGCAGTACAGATTTGGTGCCCGTATTAGATTTAGGTATACAACCATTGGCCAATTCTTATAAGAAAAATGCTGATGATGTTGAACAATATTTTCCACTTGCAATTAATCGTTGCAAACATTGTTTTCATGTGCAATTAACACACAGAGTTAATCCAGACTTGATGTTTAAAGATTACTTGTATGTTTCTGGTACAACAAAAACACAATTAGATTACTTTGATTGGTTTGCAGATTTTGCTGCTGAGAAGTATGGTACAAAACCAACTACAGTATTGGATATTGGTTGTAATGATGGTAGTCAATTAAACTCCTTCCAAGACAAAGGTGCCACAACTTATGGTGTTGACCCAGCAGAAAACTTGTTTGCCACATCCTCACAGAGACACAAAGTTGTCTGCGGATACTTCACGGGTAAAGAATTCACCCACGAAAAGTTTGATGTTATTACCTGCCAAAACGCATTTGCACACAACTTCAATCAGCTTGAGTTACTACAAAACATTAGAAATGTCATGCACAAAGACAGTCTATTGTTTGCTACAACCTCTCAGTGTGATATGATATTGAACGGTGAGTTTGACACAATTTACCACGAACACCTTTCTTTCTACAATGTTAAATCTATTGATGCACTTTGTAAACGGGCTGGTTTGAATTTGATTGATGTAGTTAAATCTCCTGTCCACGGTATGAGTTACATCTTTGTCATTTCAAAATTTGCAAAAGCACCACGCACAATACAAAATTTGATTGATATTGAAACACAAAAAGGACTTTATACTGAAAAAACTTATGATGACTATGCGGCTAATTGCTTGAATAATGTAAAACAATTTGCAGAAATCATTAGAGAAATGAGAAGTACAGGTATTCCTGTTGTTGGATATGGTGCACCGGCCAAGGGCAACACACTAATGAATTTTGCACAAGAAGGTCCAGATTTCATTATTGATGATAATCCTTTGAAACAAGGAATGTTTACACCAGGTAATTGTGTCCCAATCTATGGAACTGATTATCTAAAAACCAATTTTGAAAATGTGGATAAATTGTGTATCATTCCCCTTGCATGGAATTTCTTCAAAGAAATTAAGACTAGAACCAAAAATGTAAGACCCGGCAAAAATGATATTTTTGTTCGTTACTTTCCAGAATTTAAGGTGGAAGAATGAGTAATTTGATTATATGCCCAGTTGGTATGGAAATGCCACACGATCCTCGTTGGAAAGAGGAAGACCACTGGCGTTGGACAAACAACGATAGAAAATATGAAACTCTCCTTGTTGTATACAATGACTTCAATCCTGAACCAGGTTCTTATGACCATCTGATACGACACGAAGGCCATAAATGGCAAATCGTGCAAGCAATCGCAAGAGATATTCCTCTTGGTAAATACAACTACATTGGTTGTGTTGATGATGACTTGATTACTGGTTACCAAGACTTTAATAAAGGATTGGAGTTGGCTGAAAAGTTTAACTTCCAATATTGGCAACTTTCTATGCCACATGATTCTAGTTTGATTTATCGACCACTATTCAACGATCCGTCTTGTGATTTCTCGGAAACAAACTTCATTGAAATGGGTTCATGTTTCTTCACCGAAGAAAAATTTAGATTCTTGATGGAGTTTATTGGTCATTGGGACTTAGAGATTGCATGGGGTATTGATAAGACATTCTATGATTTGTTCCAATGCCCAGCCCATGTCGTACATTCTGGTATGATTCATCAACCATTCAGGGACAGTTACTACGATAAGCAAAGAGCCATGGATGAAATGAATGACTACCTGTACAATAAGTATCCTTCAATACTTAAACAACATTATGGTCGCCAATCCAATTTTATGGATAGACAAGACACATTAAAAAAGTTTAAAATGGCATGAAAAAATACTTATATTATCACATCTATTTGACAGAAGAAACTGGATGTTGGTATAACCATTTTTTGGAACAGGTTGTTTCAATTATTGATTCTGGCCTGTACACTGAAATGGAAAAGATGTTTGTCATTTGCATTGGCAAAAAGAGTGAATTGGAATTGTTTACGGGAATATGCAACACTTTTCCTAAGATTCAAATTCTAGAAACACTGTTCTTGGATGATGACAATGAAGAAAACCTTTCACTTGAACATGTTTCAACAATTGATTATAAGAATAAAAACTTGTATGATGAAACTTGGACATTAAAACATCTGCAAGACCATGCCAAAAGAGAAGATGCACACTTCCTATATTTCCATGCTAAAGGCATCACTGTTCCTTGGAGAATGAGAGAACAAAAAATATATCTGCCATATGTAAACTACTATTTCTGGAGAAAGTTTCTACAATGGGGTTGTATTGAGAATTGGAAACTCTGCACAGATAAGTTGTCGGATCACTCTGCATCTGGTGTCAACTTTGGAACCTGGCCCGTACCACACTATTCTGGTGGTTTCTGGTGGTCGAAGTCTGAGTACATCAATAAACTTCCTGACATTAAACAGAATGATTGGTGGGATTTGTTCAGGTCTGAAACACCATTAAACACTTTTGATTCAAATAGAAACAAACCAGAAATGTGGATCGGAACAAAACACAATGATGATTTTTTCAATATCATAAGTCATCCTATTATGCCACCACACGGAACACTGGTTCAAAACACATGGCCAAGATATTGTTATGAAGGAGTAGTACAAAAATGAAAAATATATTCTTAGTCACATCATGTATGCAACCAAAATTTGGTGTCATCAGCATGGAAGACAGGTATAAACAAACATTGGAAACATTTGATAGCATTCGTAATAAGACAGAAGATTCCTTTATTCTATTTACAGACAGTTCACCAATCCCGATTGAACAATATAAGTGGGATGTTATAAAGTCCAAAGTTGACCTGGTTTTGAACTTGAGTGATTATCCACAGGTACAACAATTCAATGAACATGAACAATTAAAAAGTTTAGGTGAAAGTAATCTAATATTGAGAAGTATTGGTTTTTTAAAAAGTAAATATGACTTTAAGACAATAGAAGGTAGAATGTTTAAATTGGGTGGTCGTGCTAAGTTACAAGACAATTTTAATATCAGAGATTATGACAACACCCATGGTAAATTCATATTCAAAAAACGATTGGCCAGTTGGATGCCTCCAGACGTACAAAGTCGGTTGGGGTCAACACACATATTGGAAACAAGATTATATTCTTGGTGTACATCTTTGGTTGATGAATATGAACAGATACTGCAAAACAATTTCCAGTTATTAAACATTGGCTTAGACACGGAACACTGTCATTTTTTGAACATACCTAAAGATAAATTGATTGAATTTGATATGATGAATGTTGGAATGGTAGTTGCCAGAAACGGTGACTACATGTTAGACTGATTTTTGTCAATATGTATCTAATCGAACATTTCAAAAAACTTTAATATAACTTAAAAAGTTATATAAATAACCTCACGGGCAACCAAAGTGTGTTGCATTTCTATAGGTAAACAATGTTATCTTTCAAGAGCTTTTTAACCGAACAAGAGGATCCCGAGGAGGGCGCCAGCCGCCAGATTAAACACCTGACGCATGTGGAAGACCGTCCCTTACAAACAGGTGAAAAGGGCACAGCACATGCTATCAAGTCATTGACAGCTGCAGCTGAACACATCAAGGCAGGTAAGAAGACTTCCGAACTTACCACAAAATATGATGGTTCTCCAGCCCTAGTTTACGGTCATCACCCAAGCACTGGTAAGTTTTTTGTTGCATCCAAGTCAGCATTCAACAAGACACCAAAGATTAACTATACACCAAAAGATATTGATAAGAACCACGGACACGCACCTGGTTTGGCGGCCAAGTTAAAAGATGCACTAACACATTTGTCCAAGACCACACCTAAACAAGGTGTTTATCAAGGTGATATGATGTTTGGTACCGACAAAGGTGACAAACAACAAGAGAAAAATGGTGGCCATTCTTTCCATCCAAATCCATCTGGTCTAACTTATACTGCACACGGACAACATGCAGCCGATGTTAAGAAAGCAAAAATTGGTGTTGTGACACACTTGTCATATCAAGGTAAAGACGCAGGCAATCTAAATGCATCACATGAAGTTGACCACGAAAACTTTAAGAAACATCCAGATGTGTTCTCAGTCGATCCAAGAATGGACACAGCAAAAGTTCATTTCAGTCCAGAAGAACAGAAGAAATTCAACAAACATATTGCAATGGCTCAATCAGTACATGACACTCATGGTGATGACATGTATGCTGGCACAAAAGCACATCATGGAGTTGGTGGTCCATTGGAAACCTATATGAATCATACAGTTAGAACAAGTGAAGAACCCAACCATCAAAATTTTAAGAATTGGTTGGAAACCGATACGAATAAAAAAATTGATAAACTTAAAGTTGAAAAGAATCGTACAGCCAAACAAGCTGATCTTAAAGCTGAACTTGGTAAAATTGAAAAAAATAAAAAACACTATAACAATGTATTTAAGATGCACGGTCACATACAGAAGGCCAAAGATACACTCATTGGTGTTATGAATCAACACCAAGAATTTCAACATACACACGGCGGCGAATCTGCGAATCCTGAAGGATATGTTTTCCATCACGACAAAGAATCGGATAAATTTGTCAATCGTGCGGAATTCTCTAAGAGAAATTTTGCTGGGATCAGAAACATATGAAAAAGTTTTTAGAAAAGTTACAAGAAGATGCACAGACACATACGCCTGTGGTGATGGCATTTGGTCGTATGAATCCACCAACTATTGGACATGAGAAGTTGGTTGATAGAGTACAACAGATAGCAAAAGACTATAAAGCACCCCATCACATTATTGTGTCACATTCTATGGATGCGAAGAAGAATCCACTAGAAACCGCAAGCAAAATCAAACACGCTAAGAGATTCTTTCCTGGTGCAAATATAACATCATCCAGTAAAGAGAAACCAACTTTCTTACAACACGCTGCAGCATTACACGCAGCTGGCCATGACCACTTGGTGATGGTTGCAGGTTCAGATAGAACCTCCGAATACGAACAAAAACTACACCAATACAACGGTGAAGGTCCAGGAAAGTTATTCAATTTTAAAAAGATTGAGGTTAAGTCCGCTGGCCAACGTGATCCTGATGCCGAAGGTGCAGAGGGTATGTCAGCATCCAAGATGCGTGAACATGCGAAGAATGGTGATTTTAATTCCTTCAAACAAGGTGTTCCATCACATGTACCAGAGAAACATGCAAAAGAATTGTTCCGTGATGTTCGTAAGGGCATGGGTATAAATGAGAATTACAATCGTGGGCTTTTCAGAGCCATATTTGTAACAGGTGGTCCTGGTTCTGGTAAAGACATTATCATCCGTGAAGCCATTGCAGAAGCAAAAGCTGTAGAGTTGAATTCGGTGCAAGCTTTTGAATATCTAATGGACAAACAAAAGTTATCCGAAAAGACAAGCGACCACCGCAGAGAAGCAATCCGCAATCGTGGTCCTCTAATCATCAATGGACCAGCAGATGACCACACCAGAATACTTACCATCAAGGAAGAACTGGAAGAATTAGGTTACAGTACCACTATGGTATTCGTTGATACCACGAATGAAGCAAGTAAAGCAAGAAACGAACGATTGACAAAAACTCTTGCCGAATCAATCAGATATGACAAATGGAAACTTGGCCAAGCCTGCAAAGAAGCATACATTCAAAACTTTCAGAATTTCATGGAATTCAACAATAGTTCCTCAATAGAAGAACTTGAAGAAGATATTTCTGATACTTACGAAAAAATAAATACATTTATTGAGAACAAAAAATTCAATGAAATTGCGTTCTCTTGGTTGGAAAGTCATGGTAAATATAGTATAACTGACTCTGTTTTTAAGGAAAATGAAAATGTTAAAAAGAATTTTAGATTTGTTGAAAATTACAAAACCAAGCGCACCGGTACAGGACAAACATCCACTGGACATCCAAAAGTATCAGCCGGAACAGGCCCCAGTGCAGACGGTCCAAGTGACATTACCCCAGACAATCGTGCAGGAGACTCCAACGCCGACAATATCAAGTGGGATAGAAACGCCAAGCGTGGAGGTTACACCTTCAGAACCTACACCGAAGACTCCGGCCCCACAGTCAAAGTCTTCCCAGCCCCGAAAGAAAGCAACTTCAGCAAAGACAAAGAAAAAATAAAGAAAAAAGGTTTGGTCGATTCTCCTACTGTTAGTCAGAGGATGAGGAATGTTTCCGGAATCAGCCAAGAATTTGATACTCGCCAACAGGGAACAGTATACCCTATGTCTGGTCTTGGCGATGTGACATATAGAGAAGAAGTTAATTTTAAAAGATTTAGAGAATCATATAATGATCCATCAGATTCCGAAATGGGAGTTGCTGGTGTTTTAGGTGGTTCGACAAACAAAGAGCCAATGGAAAATCCAAAGGATAAGATGGGTTACTTTAACAAGAAGAAAAAGAAATGAAAAAATTCACAGAGTTCGTCAAAGAATCCACACCAGAAACTGCACAAAATGATTCTAAAGAAGTTGCTCGTCAAAAGAAACATTTGATGGACAAAGCTAAAGAATACGATGACCAAGCAGACAGAGAAAAACATTTTGGCCACGGCGGCGCAGCTCAAGCCAAAGGTGAAACCATGGCAGCAGCCGCAAAAAACATTAAAGGAGTATAAGATGATCGACCTAAGAAAAAAAGATGACATGATTGCAGCAATTGAACAAATTCTTCAACAAGAAGCACTCAAGGGCAATCAACATTTAATTGATAAAAATAAAAACAACAAAGTTGATCCAGAAGATTTTAAAATTCTTCGTGGTGAGAAAAAAGCAGTTAAAGAAGAAGAAACTGTTGATGAAGGTATCAAAGATGTTGCCAAGAAAGCCTTCAAAGCTTTAACTGGTGGTTCAGATGAAGACCAACGTAAAGACCTACAACGCAAGATGGGTCTACCACAAACTGGTAAGAAACCAACTCCTCAAAAAGAAGAAGTTGAAATCGTTTATGAAGCGAATATTCAACCAACAAGCGCAAAGTCAAGATCACATATAGGCAATCTGTCAAATCCAACTGTAAACTCGGTGGAACATTCAGGAAAACAAATTGGTCTCATCACTAAGCAGTCAAATGGACAGTATCACGCTCACCATTCAGCTGCTAAGTTAGCCCACGCTGCTGGCAGCACATTTGATAATAAGGACAGTGCTCATCAGTTTATTCGTAATGCTCATGCTAAAGCTATTAAAAGTGGTACGTTGAGTGATAGATTTCTAAAAAAAGAAGAAGTTGTTGATGAAAGCCTACTAGGCCAATTGAGAGATCGTGGTAATGTTGCTACAGGTCAAAAACAACAAGATCGTAAGAATTTTGATACAAATACTGGTGCCGCATTAAAACCAAATAGCACAATTAGTGGTATTAGAGCTAAGATGCAAAACAAAGTCCAAGAGGAATCTGAACAAATTGATGAGTTGTCTAAAAGCACTCTTGGTTCTTATGTTAAGAAAGCAGCTGCCGACTCTACAATTTCTCGTAAAATTGGAGCTGATTTTGAAAATCGTGCATCCAAGGCAAGAAGCCCTAGTATGAAAGATGCAAATACTTCACTTGCTGATAAGTTTAAATCTGATTCACGTAAACGTAAAGCTGGTATCGACAAAGCAGTTGATCGTTTGGCCAAAGAAGATGTTGATGTTAGAACACCAAAAACTCTCCGTCAATTCAAAGAAGGATGGGAAGAAATGATGGCCGATGTTAAGAAGCGTGCAGAACCAAAACCAAATGGTGGTTCAGGTGTTAAACAAGGTTCTCGTTACGGTGGTTCTAAACAAAAAGACACACCAGAACAGGACACAGAAAAAAAGTAAATGAGGCAAAAGGACCAACCAGTCAGGAAGACGGACCTTTTGTCTCTAACATCAATGATGCAGAAGATTTGAAACCATTGAATCACGCAAGATACTTGGCCAAAAAATCTTTGAAAAGAGTTAAGAACGAAATGATGGGTAAAACAGGTACATCAGAATAAGGTAAAAAATGAGCAAAGCGCAAACAATAAAATCAATAGTCAAGAGTACCGCAGAAAAGCCAACTTTCGGTACCAATCCTAGAGATCCGTGGTCCGCAAAAGCAAACATTGCGGAAGATGCTGCTTTAAACACATATCTGAAATCTAGGGGTATCAATCCAGAATTTGCAACAAAAGACCAGAAGGTTGCACACTCTAAGACAGGACAATTCATCAAGTGGAAAAGAGACCACATGTTGGAGTCTATCACAGAAGCAATCGACAAGATGGATGTCATCATGTTTGATATTCCATTGTTGATTCGTATGTTGGAGTATGCTCGTGAAGATGCAAAGACTGATATGGATTTGCACAAGGTTGTTGAGAAGTTAATACACATTCGTAAAAAAGGTGTGTTGACTATGAAAGACTATACCTTTGTGACAAGGCTAAGAGAAAGCCTTGAACTTGATGAAAACCATGTTGCAATTGCAATGGGTCAAATGATGGACGATGAAGGTAGTATGGTTCTAAATCAGTTAGATCAGATGGAACGTGCCGTGAAGATGGTTCGTGATTTCATTGGTACCGATTATGAGAAACAACTACCTGCATGGGTTCAGTCTAAATTGACATTGGCATCAGACTACATTGACACTGTTGGTAACTATCTAAACAGTAAAAATGAAGATGTTAATGAGGCTGCATCTGCTTCTATTCGTATGTACAAGGCTTTACAACAAGCCAAAGAGAAACGTGAACGTGAAGAACGCCTAGGTAACGAACTGTTAAACAAGAAACCACCAGAACAAAAGCCTGTACAAAAAGAAGAAGTAAAAGATGAGTATGCTCGTAAGGTTGACAAATATTTAAAAAAGAAATATGCACCGGAACAAAAGCCTGTACAAAAAGAAGAAGTTGTGGCGGAAGTTGCACCTCCTGGTTTTGAAGGTACTGTCAAAGCAATGAAGAAGCACAAAGACATTGATAATCCTTGGGCTCTCGCATGGTCTATGAAGAACAAAGGTTACAAGTCACACAAGAAGACTGATGGTACACCAAAGAATGAAAACTATCAAGACCCAATGGCCGCATCATCTATGCCTAATGGCGGAGCAAACAGTCCGGATGATGTTGCACCAAAAGATAAAGGTAAGAAACTGATTCAAATGTCTAAGTCTGCTCGAATCATCAAGTCCATCTATAAAAGGAAAGGCATGAAAGAGGAGATTTATGACCATGAAAAAGAAGATAAATCCGTTGCAACTTATGGTAAGAAACCAAAAATTCAAAGAGCAACAGACAATTCCAATATGGAAAAACCACAGGCCGCTGCAATTATGACGGGTGGCACCACCTTGACTGGTGAAAAGAGAGATACCATCGAAATCGACCCTATGATGAAGATGCGTAGTAGACCTGATTCTGGAAAAAGATAAATACAAACATAACCCTCGGTTAAAAGGAGAATAAAATGTCATCTTGGGGAAATAACGATAACGCAGCTAACGCACCATACTGGGCCGTTAACTCAACAATACTAAATGCAGCTGATGTAAAAGCTTTTGCATCCGCACCTACAGCAGCAAACGTTGCATTACTTTATGGTAATACAACACCTCATGTGTATACAACCAATGCAACAATTGGTTTGTTCTTGGTAGACGCCGCAGAAATGAGTGCTGGTAGCGACAATGTAACCGCAGTATCAGTCTCAACTGGTGGATCTCGATACCTGGAAGGAGCTAATGTTACCTTCTCTGGCGGTGGAGGTTCAGGTGCTGCAGCTACTGCAACTATCTCTGGCGGAGCAGTTACATCAATTGCTGTTACCAACACAGGATTGAGTTACACTTCAGTTCCAACTGTTACTGTTGCTAAACCAAAACGCAATATTCCTACTTCTAGTGTTACTATTGCCACTGAGCAAATTGCTTATACTACTCACGGCTTAGTTGCTGCTGAATCAATCAAGTATTTCTCTAATGGTGGTACTGCTATCACTGGTTTAGTTAATGATACTGAATATTTTGTATCTGCTATCGGTTTAGCTGCCGGCACATTCCGTCTTGCAGCTTCTGCTGGTGCTGCAGCTGGTCGTACTGCTCTTGCTGGTGTTGCTATCGCTGGTACTGGCGGTGAGTTTACTTGTACTGCAACCACTCTAGCAGCTGGTGACCATATCGTTATCGGTGGCACTGTCACAGGTACTGGTTCTATCACCAGTCACACTGCTGGTAAGATTTATGAAGTTTCTGCTGTTACTGGCACTTCACCAAACGTAACTGGTTTTACTATCACTCAGGAAGATGGTACTGCTGTTGTTTCTACTGCTGGTAACGGAACTGGTTTGACACTTACACCATATACAATCGTTATGATTTCTGGCACTGGTAACGCTCAGCAGTATTTTGAAATCCAAGCAACTGCTGACCAAGCAACTGCAATTGCCGATCTTGGTTCTGGTGCTGGTGGTACACAAGCTACTCAGCCTGGTTGGGTACTTCGTACTGTTGGTACTGGTGGTCGTGCTGGTCGTGTTCAGTATGAAACATTGGTTGCTTTAGCAAATCCAATTGGTGACGGTTCAGACGATATCACTTTACCTGATAATTAAAAAAGGGGCTTCGGCCCCTCTATAATATGTTTGATGAATTGAATGAAGATAATTTTATGATGTATGCTATGAAATGTTATACATCACCACACTGCATTATGTCGGAATTTGAGGGAGATATTAAAAGAACAAAATATCTGAAAAGGTTGTTTCGTAGATACAAGATAACCAAATCCCTCAAAGAACGATTGATTATGAACCATATCATTTTATTGAACAATGTTTTTGGTCCAGAAGCAACCGCAAGAATATTGTTCTATAAGACTGATGTTCGTGACTATGATATTCTAAAAACATTTTTGGATTATCTTGATATCATGCCTGATTTTGTTTATGGAATAAATGGAAAAACTATAGTATCATCAGAAATACCATTGGACAAAAATGTCGCAGAGATATTAAGGCACATATGAAAACTTTTAACGAATATATCACCGAAATGGATAAAAGCCAAACGCCTCCAGGCCGTGATGGTAGTAACGATTCGGATGCCGGCAAAAAAGAATACACTGCTAAACCAACCACTGCTAAAAAAGTAGCCAAGGATGGTGAAAAGATTCTAAACAAAATCTTTAACAAGAAGAAATTGGATGAAGTTGCTGCATGGCAACGCAAAGAAGGTAAGAATCCAGAAGGTGGTTTAAACCAAAAGGGTGTCGATTCATATCGCAGAGAAAATCCCGGTTCAAAATTGCAAACAGCAGTCACAACAAAACCATCAAAACTAAAACCTGGATCGAAGTCTGCAAATCGCCGCAAATCATTCTGTGCTCGTATGTCTGGTATGAAGAAAAGACTAACATCTGCTAAAACAGCAAATGATCCGGATTCACGCATCAATAAATCTTTACGTAAGTGGAACTGCTAATGAAAACATTCAAAGAATACTTAGAAGAAAAAGGTAGATGTTGGACAGGTTACAAACCTGTTCCCGGTAAAAAACCATTCTCTCCAGGTAGTTGTGAGAAGGTATCAGAAGATGGTATGGCCGGCGCACCAGCCAACAATGTTGGAGGTGGAAACATCGCTGGTTCAGGTGGTGCAGGTGGAGAACCAGGTGTCTCCAAGAAAAGAAACCCTGTAATGTCATTCCTCAAGAGAAAACAACCAAAGATGTAATATGTGGATTCTTCAATGGCTGCCTAACTGGATCTTTTACGGAATATTTTTTGCAGGTCTATTAGGTCTGTTGGCCACTTACGTAATGAAATTTATACCGCTTGTATATGTGTATCGGACACCAATACAAGCGGTTTCTGTTTTGCTGATTGCATTAGGCACTTATATGTCTGGTGCAATATCAAATGAAGAAGCATGGCAAGCAAGAGTAAAAGAGATGGAAGCAAAGGTAGAAGCTGCTGCGGTAGAATCCGCACAAGAGAATGTGAAGATAGTTGAGAAGATAGTTAAGAAAACCGAATACATTAAAACCCGTGGCCAAGATGTTGTTAAATACATCGACAAAGAGATTGTCAAATATGACACCAAGTTTTTACCTGGTGGCCAATGCGAGATACCAAAAGAATTTATTGAAGCACATAATAGAGCTGCCGAGGCACCTAAATGAAAAACATTGAAAAACAACAAAAGATTAGCACTATCCTGTTTGTTATAATAACAGCAATATTCTTTTTTGCAATGTTATCGGGATGTTCAACTACAGTTCCAGTCACAGCTAAATTTCCAAATGCGCCAGAACAATTACTAGCTAAATGCCCTCAATTAGAAAAATTAGGTAATGAAGTAAAATTGAGTGATATAAGTAAGACGATTACTGCAAACTATACAACTTATTATGAATGTGCTGTGAAACATGATGCCTTTATTGAATGGTATAACGTACAGAAAAACATTTTTGAAAGTGTAAAATAATGGAACTATCTAAAGAACAACTAAAACAATTATTGCCGAAGAATCCATACATTGACCAGTGGCATCATGCCCTAGAGCAGTTGTTGCCAGAATATGAAATCAATACACCACAACGTATTGCAGCTTTCATTGCACAATGTTCACATGAATCTGGTGGTTTCACAGCATTACAAGAAAATCTAAACTACAAGCCACCAACTCTACGCAAGTTGTTTGCTAAGTATTTTCCTAATGATGAAATTGCAATACAGTATGCATCTAAGCCAAATAAACAAGAAGCTATCGCAAACAGAATCTATGCATCACGCATGGGCAATGGCGATGAATCTTCTGGTGATGGATACAGATACCGTGGTCGTGGTCTAATTCAATTGACTGGTAAAGATAACTATACCTTCTTTGCTGGCTCACTACAAATTTCTGTAGAAGAAGCCGCAGAGTATATGGCCACATTTGAAGGTGCAGCCCAATCAGCTTGCTGGTTCTGGGAAACAAATAACTTGAACCAATGGGCCGACAAAGGTGATATCGTTACACTAACAAAGCGAATCAACGGTGGTACCATTGGACTTGAAGACCGAATCAAACATTACGAACATGCACTTCATGTCTTAGGAGTTTGATATGAATGATAGAAAATTATTCTATGTTGCAATAGGTTTGCTTGTATTGCCGCTTGCATTAGCATTCTTTGGTGGTGATAGATTCCGTTATCCATGCCAAGACCCAGATAACTGGGAAAAAGATATTTGTAAACTACCAAAATGTGATGTGACAAGAACGTGTCCTGAACATATTTTTAAAGGTCAACGTGACCCTAGAATAGGACCCCCAAAAGATGGACAAACTCAAACAACTACGGCCGTGGTTCCAGCACCAGCTTGCCAAGCACCAACAACACAAGGAGCAAATTGTGGAAAATAATCAAATGTACACCGAAGACCAGTTGATGGCTAGATTGAAATTCTTTATTGGAATTTGTTTGGCTCTAACACTAACAGGTATTGTATTCGTTGTTCTATACTCAATCATTTTTGTTACACAACCATTGAATGCTATTAGTCCTATTGACCAGAAATTCTTTGAGTTGATTATACCTATCGCCACATTCTTGACTGGTACTCTATCGGGTATCATGCTGGCTGGCAATGATAAGGATGCTCAAAAAGCAGCCTTACAAGCGGCCAATAAAGGCTGGGATAAACCACCAACACCAATACAAAAAAATGAAACAACAACCAGCGCACCTTCCTTCTCTCCAGCACCTAGCGTTTCTCCAACAGTCACGAACTCGTTTGGAACACAATCAATGGGCAGCGGAAATAGCTTTGGAAGCGTATCTCAGCCCCAAGTTATCACAGGCTTCGGAGGCAAACCAGCTCCAGCGCCAGCCCCTCAACCAGAACTATAAATGAACTTCATACTAAGTATGTTATCAGACGGTACCAATAGTACCGTTTCTAGTAAAAGAGTGGTTACCCTTCTCGCATTCTTATTGTGCGGCGGAGGGTACATTGCTATGGTATATGGTTACCCAATAGATTCAAAGATTTTTGATTCTATGATGTATATTGTAATAGCAGGTTTAGGTTTTACAGCATCCGAAAAATTCACTAAAAAGGAATAAAAATGAAATCAGTAGTATTATCCATCGCTTTATTGTTTGGTATGTCAACAGCAGTTTACGCTGAGGCTGAAAAAACAAAAGTATGTGTAGATGTGAAAGATAAAGAAGGCAAGCCTGTTAAGGATGCCAAGGGTAACGTTAAACAGAATTGCAAGGAAATGAAAGTCCACAAGAAACTAGAGGGCACAGAAGTTCCTGTGAAGAAATAAATGGCATCCACTGTAGAAAGAATTGGTATCGTTGAAACTAAGGTGGAAAACCTTAGTGAGAAACTGGATGACTTGAAAGTTGATGTTAAGGAGATGCATGATTGCCTTGACAAAACCAGAGATAGCTTGACAGATAAACTAAATGAGATGTATAATGCATCATGTGAACAACATGCCGAACTGGCCAAGAAGATTGGTAACCTGGAACAAATCAGACAAAAAATGATTTGGATGGCAGCCGGTGCAGTTGCATTTGCCGGCATTCTTTCCGGTCATTTTGAAAAAATCGTTGCCTTTATCAATTGATTGTTGTATAATCTAGATTCTTTGCAATCTTTCTACTTTTTGTTATGTCCGTTTTTATTGATAGAACCTTTCTGCTGAGGGTATCCCCGAAGCTTCAAAAATTCACACAGAAGAAGACCGACCTGTATAACTTCAGGTGTCCTCTCTGTGGCGATTCTTCCAAAAATAAAACCAAAGCCCGTGGTTACATTTTTGCCAAAAAGAACAACTACTTTTATATGTGTCACAATTGTGGCGCATCCATCAACTTTTACAATTTTCTGGAAAAAGTTGATGAATCTCTTTGTAAAGAATATGCTTTAGAACGGTATAAAAATGCAGACACAGGAACACAAAAAGAAAAACCAACCTTTGATGAATTTAAAACTGAAACACCGAAATTCAGAAAGAAACTGGAACTTCCTTCCATTGAATCGTTACCAGAAGCGCATTTTGCTAAAGTTTATGTTCAATCCCGTAAAATTCCAGAGGCCTTCTATACGGAACTATATTTTGCGGAAGACTTTAAAGGCTTTGTTGAAAAACTCGGTATCGAAAAGGAAGGTCTCAAGGAAGATGACCCAAGATTGGTAATTCCTTTCTATGATGAAGATAAGAATCTAGTGGCCTTTCAAGGTCGAGCCTTAGGTGAATCTAAACTAAGATATATCACCGTAAAGACAGATAAAGACAACCACAAGTTGTTCGGCACCGACAGGATCAATCAGGAAGAGATGATTTATGTTGTGGAAGGTCCTATTGACTCCATGTTCCTGGAGAATGCTGTGGCCACTGCCGATTCGAATTTGATGGCTGCAGCCAAACACTTTGACAAATCAAAAATAGTTTTGGTGTACGACAACGAACCACGAAATAAAGAACTACATAAGCAGATGGACAAAGCCATTGAAGAACACTACAATGTGGTAATCTGGCCGGAAATGATTGAAGAAAAAGATGTAAATGATATGGTTTTGAATGGTTTCTCACCAGATGAAATACAAGATATCATAAGTAAGAATACATTCGTGAATCTGAGAGCAAAAATGGAATTTATTAACTGGAAAAAGACTTGAAATGGAGATTTTGTTATGAATGTAAAATTGATATCATACACACAGGGAGTAGACGGCAAGAATTTGTTGGAACAGGTTGCATATGCAGCCAGAGTCTCAAATCCCGCTAATCAAAATAATAGCGATACAGCTGAAAAGTTGGTTCGTTATCTTATCAAAAATCAACATTGGTCACCATTAGAGATGGTGAACATTTGTCTGGAGATAGAAACTACTAGAGATATTGCAAGACAGATTTTGAGGCATCGTTCCTTTTCCTTTCAAGAATTCAGCCAGCGTTATGCTGTTGCAGACCTTGGTTGGGAATTGAAAGAAGCTAGATTACAAGATACTAAAAATAGGCAGAATAGTATTGTGACTGACAACTTGGCTTTACAGACTTGGTGGGAAACACAACAAAAAAGAGTTATAGAAGCATCGCAAAGTGCATATGATTGGGCTATTGCAAATGGTATTGCTAAGGAACAGGCGAGAGCAGTACTGCCGGAGGGCATGACAGTTTCCCGTTTATACATGAATGGAACGCTTCGTAGTTGGGTACACTATATACAACTCCGCAGTGAAAAGGGAACACAAAAAGAACATCGTGATGTTGCATTATATTGTGCAAGTGTAATTGAACCAATTTTTCCTATGATTAAGGAGTATATCAATGAACAGTAAAGACGATGTTAAAACATTTATGATTGCATGTGGTCAAACTAAAAATGATTTTGGTCCTCAGGCAGAATTGTATGTCGATTTGGTTATTGAAGAATTCAAAGAACTTATGGCAGCATATGGCAACAGAGACAAAGTGGAAATTGCCGATGCATGTGCAGATTTGAAATGGGTCATTGAAGGATTGGAACACTCTTTAAATATTCCACAACAAGAAGTGTGGGATGAAGTATCAAGAAGCAATTTGGCCAAAATCAGTCCTAGTGGTAAAGTAGAAAAAAGAGAAGATGGTAAAGTGTTGAAACCAGAAGGTTGGACACCACCTAATATTAAAGCAATTATAAAAAGGTAAAAAAATATGGATTATATGGGTGTCAAAATAGACTTGGAAAAAGATAAACTATTTGATGAATTAGGAATAAAACGATTACAAGAATCGTACATGAAAGATGATGAAACCTCACCACAACAAAGATTTGCGTTTGTATCAAAAAGTTTTGGAAGTAATCCTGAACATGCTCAGCGCCTTTACGATTACGCCTCTAATCATTGGCTCAGTTATTCTACTCCAATTCTTTCTTTTGGTCGTTCTAAGCGTGGGATGCCTATTTCGTGTTTCCTTAACTACATTGAAGATACTGCGGAGGGTTTAGTTGAAAACTTATCTGAAACCAATTGGCTTAGTATGTACGGCGGTGGAGTGGGTATTGGCTTCGGCATTAGGTCTGCTGATGACAAGTCTACTGGTGTTATGCCTCACCTTAAAATTTACGATGCATCTTCTTTGGCTTATCGTCAAGGCCGGACTCGCCGTGGTTCTTATGCCGCTTATCTTGATATATCTCACCCTGATATTATTCCGTTCCTAGAAATGCGTAAACCAACAGGTGACCAAAATGTTCGTTGCCTGAATTTACACCACGGAATTAATATCACTGATGACTTCATGTCACTTATTGAAAAGTGTATGTTGGATCCAGAAGCAGACGATAGTTGGCAACTGACAGATCCACATTCAGGTGAGGCGAGAGAAGTGGTCTCTGCAAAACACCTATGGCAACAGATTCTTGAAATGCGTATGCACACCGGTGAACCATACATTCACTACATTGACACAAGCAATAGAATGTTGCCACAGTTTCTAAAAGACAAAGGTTTGAAAGTACACCAATCAAATCTATGTTCCGAAATTATTTTACCAACTAATGAACAACGTACCGCAGTGTGTTGTTTGTCCTCTTTAAATTTGGAACACTATGATGAATGGAAAGACCATCCTACTTTTCTTCGTGATGTTGCTGAAATGCTTGACAATGTTCTTCAGTATTTTATTGATAATGCTCCTTCCACCATTCAGCGTGCAAAGTATTCTGCCAGTCGTGAGCGCAGCATTGGTATCGGTGCTTTGGGTTTCCATGCTTATCTACAACGGAAGGGTGTCGCATTTGAAGGTGTGATGGCCAAAATTGCAAACAATCAAATGTTCAAACAAATTAGAAAGGGATTAGATGAAGCTAATATCAGTTTGGGAAAAGAACGTGGTGAAGCTCCAGATGCTGTTGGCAGCGGTCAACGTTTCAGTCATCTTATGGCTATTGCTCCAAATGCTTCTTCGTCTATCATTATGGGAAATACTAGCCCTAGTATCGAACCTTATCGTGCTAATGCTTATCGTCAGGACACGTTATCTGGCGCATTTCTAAACAAGAATCGTTGGCTAGATATAATCATCAAAGGTCTAACACAAACAGAGGAAGAATATAATGATATTTGGTCATCAATTATTGCAAATGATGGTTCAGTTCAACATTTGAATATTCTTGATGAAAATCAAAAAGCAGTATTCAAAACATCCATGGAAATTGACCAACGTTGGGTGATTGAATTAGCTGCTGACCGACAAATGTACATCGATCAAGCACAATCGTTGAATTTGTTCTTCCGTCCAGATGCACACATCAAGTACATTCATGCAATACACTTCATGGCATGGAAGAAGGGTGTGAAAACACTTTACTACTGCCGTTCAGAGAAATTAGCCAAGGCTGATAAAGTATCTAAGAAGATTGAACGTCAAGTTATTAAAGAATTGGATATGATTCAAGTAGCACAAGGAAATGATTGTATAGCTTGCGAAGGATAAAATGAAACCCACTATAGCATTGTTTATACATGATCCAAAGTGTTCGGTGCAAAGTGGAAATGGAATTATCAAAGCATTAAATTCAAAGTATGAATTCAAAATATTTTCAAAGAATGAACTAGAAGATGATTTCTTTGATGATGTGCAATTGATTGCTGTACCTGGTGGCTTTGGTGATTCCGATTCTTATGATAGATTACTATCACACAACTCCGAAAGAGTTGTAGACTTTGTTAAAAATGGTGGCCACTATCTTGGTATTTGCATGGGTGCATATTGGGCAGGCAAACACTATTTTAATATTCTGGGTGACGTAGAAGTTGAGCAATATATAAAAAGACCGAACACAGATACAAAGCGCCCACATGCAAAGAATATGCCTATCATTTGGAATGGTGTAGATGATAACATGTTCTTCTATGATGGTTGTGCATTTGGACCAGGACAGTATGATATCATAGCAAAGTATATGAATGATGATCCGATGGCTATCATAAAAGGACGAATTGGTCTAATTGGTTGCCATCCTGAAAGCCAATTGCATTGGTATGAAAGTTATAGTTGGATGAAAGGTAAATATCATAACGGTAGACACCACACACAGTTACTAGAGTTTGTAAACAAATTAATGGAGAAATAAAAAAATGAAAAAAATAATTATAAGCGTAATGGCTATGCTATCAATCGTAGCATTCGCACAAGGTAAACAGAAAGATGGTGTAATATATGATGCAGTTATCACCAGAGTTATTGATGGTGATACTGTAGCATTTCAAGCACCATTTCTACCTGCACCATTAAAGCAGGAACTATCTATTCGTGTGTTCGGTGTTGATACACCAGAAAAGGGACACAGAGCGCAATGCCCAAGCGAGGATCAAAGAGGACAGGCCGCATCGGCATTTACCAAAGCACAAATAACAGCCTCAACAAAGCGTCAGGTCATTCTGATGGACTGGGACAAATATGGTGGGCGTGTGTTGGGTGATGTTATTCTTGACGGTAAAAGTTTAAGACAGATGTTAATATCAAACGGTTTTGCCCGTGAGTACTACGGTGAAGCCAAACAAAGTTGGTGCAATTGATATGAGAATTTTAAGATTTACAGCATCATGGTGTGGTCCATGCAAATTATTAGCAAAGAATTTGGAAGAAGCCGACATTAGTATACCAATTGAAGTTGTTGATGTTGATGTTCATTCCGATGTTGCAGTTGAATACGGCATTCGTGGTGTACCAACATTAATTTTATTAGATGAAAATGATAATATATCTAAAAGACTTGTTGGTAATAAAACAGTTTCAGAATTAAGAGAATGGGCTACAGCATGATTAAGAAAACCACAAGCAGATTAACAGACGAAAGAAATAGTTTCAAACCTTTCAACTATCCATGGGCATATGATGCATGGTTGAAACATGAACAATCACATTGGTTACACACAGAGGTACCAATGGCTGAAGATGTGAAGGATTGGAAGAAAAAACTATCAACAGAAGAAAAACAATTTCTCACACACATCTTCCGTTTCTTTACACAAGGTGATATTGATGTGGCCGGTGGTTATGTGAAAAATTACCTGCCACATTTCCCACAACCAGAAGTTCGTATGATGTTGATGGGCTTTGCCGCAAGAGAAGCACTACATGTGGCCGCATACAGTCATTTGATTGAAACACTTGGTTTACCAGAGACAACATACAACCAATTCTTAGATTATCAGGAGATGAAAGATAAACACGATTATGTTTTGGATATCTCTAATAAGAATGGTGACCTTTCTAGTACTGCTACTCACATTGCTGTTTTTTCCGCTTTTACCGAAGGTATGCAGCTTTTTAGTTCTTTTATCATGTTGCTTAATTTTCCACGCCACGGGAAAATGAAGGGTATGGGCCAAATTGTTACTTGGTCTATCGTTGATGAAACAATGCACGCTGAATCAATGATTAAATTGTTCCGTACATACATTGAAGAAAATAAAGAAATCTGGAATGATGAACTTAAAGGTAAGATATATACAATTGCTGAGAAGATGGTTCAATTAGAAGATAAGTTTATTGATTTAGCATTTAGTATGCAAGCTATAGAAGGTCTAACGAATGCTGATGTTAAACAATACATTCGTTACATTGCTGACCGTAGATTGATTAGTCTTGGTTTGAAAGGCATCTTTAAAGTGAAGAAGAACCCATTGCCTTGGGTTGAAGAAATGATTAACGCACCAACACATACCAATTTCTTTGAGAATCGTGCTACTGACTATGCTAAGGGCGCATTATCAGGTAATTGGGGTGATGTTTGGGCCAAAGCAGCTTAAAGGAAAAACATGGGAACGAAAACAATAACAGCAGAGTGTACAAACTGTGAATCGAGCTATGACATGATCTATATGGAAGAATTAGTATCAGAAGAATATCCGGAGTTTTGCCCGTTTTGTGGTGAAACCATCGAATCGTTGTCCGAAGAAGAATATATAGATGAGGATGATGATTCTGATGAGGACAAATGGGAATAAACTGGACATACAAAGATAAAGATTTTACAGAGGATTTAATTGGCGACAATTATGGATTTGTGTATCTTATAACAAACAATGTAACAAGTAAAAAATACATTGGTAAAAAATTCTTCTATTCCTCAAAAACAAAACAAGTAAAAGGCAAGAAAAAGAAATTTAAAGTTTCTTCGGACTGGCAAACTTACTATGGTAGCAATGAGGAATTGAAAAAAGATGTTATAATGCATGGACAAGAATTGTTTAGCCGAGAAATCATACATCTATGTAAAAGCAAAGGTGAATGTGGTTATCTTGAAGCCAAAGAACAATTTGTCAACGGTGCGCTGGAAACAGATGACTATTACAATTCTTGGATTATGGTAAGAGTAAGAAAGTCACACATTAAAGGTTTGCAATGTTAGAATACTTGAAAGATATTGAGGAATATGATGCTTTGTTTTTCATGCCTCATCCGGATGTGGACATACACATACAATCAAATAGATACAAGAATCCTGGTACACCAGTAGATGTTAGCTCTATTGGGCCAAGTTGGCATGTTTTGTTGTTTACCTGCAACGAAGAAACCGACACATTGGAAAACCTGGATGCATTTGATGCTGTTCTGAGTGATCCTAGGGAATATATTTCAACATTAATACCACAAGGTTGGTTTGGAATAGTGGCAAAGAAAACAACCACATCCAACTCTTTTATGTCAGATGCGCTTGACAAGATCAAGAGTATGATGTAAAATACAATCTTTGAAACAGAAAGTTTATTATGATTCTCGTTGACCTTAACCAGGTATTGTTGTCTGGACTGATGGCTCAAATTGCCAGTCAAAAAGGTGTTAAGTTGGAAGAAGGTCTTATCAGACATATGATCCTGAACATCATCAGGACGCACCTAAAGACATTCCGCAAAGAATATGGTGAGGTTGTACTCTGTAGTGACAACCGCAAGTACTGGCGCAAGGAATTCTTTCCCTTCTACAAGGCTGGCCGCAAAAAAACAAGAGAAAAATCAGACCTTGATTGGCATCTGATTTTTGATATGCTTTCCAAATTCAAACAGGAACTCCGTGACAACTTTCCATACAAAGTGGTTGATGTTGAGGGAGCAGAAGCGGATGATATCATTGGTACACTTGTACCTCGTCATATCATGCATGAAAACATCATAATTATTTCCAGTGACGGCGATTTTCTACAATTACAGATGTATAATGGTAGAAGTGAGTTTACTGTGAAGCAATACAATCCTGCACAAAAGAAATTCATCATTTCGGAAAATCCAGTAGCTGAACTGAAAGAAAAAATCATTCGTGGTGATAAGGGTGATGGTATACCGAATGTACTGTCAGTGTCAGATTGTTTCGTGCGTGATATTCGTCAAACACCAATCAACAAAAGTAAATTTGACAAATTGATGGAAAAAGATTATGGTGAATGGGAAGATGAGAATGCTAGAATTGGTTATTCTCGTAATCAGACACTGATTGACCTCAGAAATATACCAGGTGATATCAGAGAGAAAATCATAAATAGTTATGAAGAAACTAAACCGGCATCCAAAGGTAAAATTTTGGATTATTTAATTGCCAACAAACTGAAAAGTTTAATTGATGTTATTGAGGAATTTTAATGAAACCGTTATATGAAATATTTGATGCAATTGATGATGCTCAAAGTAGAAAAGAGAGAATGGACATAATTAGCCAAAATTTGTCACAACCACTAGTTGATGTTTTTAAATTAACATATCATCCAGATTTTCAATGGAAGGTAAAAGAAATACCTGAAAATTATAAAGTACCAACTGATATGTTACCCGGTATCACGCATGATAGTCTAGCACACCAGTTGCGTAGATTGTATATGTTTCAAGAAGGCAATCAAATGGCCGAAACATTAACAGATAGAAGAAGAAATGAACTCTTGATTCAGATGTTGGAATCAATCGAACCAAGAGAAGCAGAAATCTTATTGGGTATATTCCAAAAAGATTTGGGAGTAAAAGGTATAAACTATAAATTTGTAAAAGAGGCATTTCCAGACCTTCTACCATAATGGACAAAGAAAATATAATTGTCGTATCCGGCGAATTTGATCCTATCTCTTATAATGAATTTAAACTATTAAAAAAATGCAAGTCAAAGTGTGATTGGCTTGTTGTTGGCGTACATTCTGACGCTTACATGAAGTTACTCAAGGACGGCTTCAAAAATACACACGACCAAAGAAAAGAAGTAATAGAAAGTTTTCCATTTATTGATGAAGTATTTACATTCAATGATATGGACGGAACATCATGCAATTTGTTGAGAATAATTAAAATGTGCTATCCAATGTCAAATATAATCTACGTGTCACAAACAGACATGACAAATATGCCAGAATCTCGTATTCGTGGTATAACCTTTGAGACTATTAAATAAGGAGTTAAATTAAAGTGTCAAAATTTTCCGGTAAGTTTCGCAATTACGATGATGATGAGAATTCTAATTTTCAACCAAGAAAAAAGAAAAAAGAACAACAAAAAACCACAAGAAAGAAATCTAATTATGATGATTATGATTATTTCATGGGCAGTGAGGATTATCAAAAACCCGGTAGAAGAAAAGCAAGACAATTCTAGTGTTGTTTTCCTGCAACACACATATTGACAAATATCCTGAATAGTGTATAATACACTCATTCGTTGGAGAAATTTTATGATGTTCTATGTACGCCCACCCAAGTCAAAGGCTAAAAAAGTGCCTAAGGCTAAACTCGAGCAGTACGAAAAATGGTTGCAATCACACCAACCAACAAAACCCCTTAAAATCCAAAAAACCAACAATACATTGAATGGTTATAAACTGTCAACACCTGTTGGCCGTGAAACCAAGCAATACAAATCATTAAATACCGGTGAAGTTGGTGCAACCAAAGCTGAACCAAAGGTTTATACTGGTACAAACATGCTTGGTATTGCAACAATGCACAAGTCCAACGCTGTTCCTGTGTTTAACAGTGAAGCAGCTGTAGAAATTTCAAACATGAGGCGTTAAAATGAGTAAAAAAATGAGTTTTGTTGTAAAATTGCAACGACCGGTGTGTCGAACACCAATCAAGCCTGTGCAAGCGCATAAAAATGTCGCAAAATACAGTCGTAAAAATGATAAAAAGACAATTTTGTCGCAAATCACTGAGCTAGGAGCATAAAATGTCGCAAATCACTGAGCCAAAACAAGAACCGATTGAATGGCAACCTTTGGATAAAGTTATACGTGAGTGGGCAGTCATGTCCCAATTCGAAAATGACCAAGATTGGTACAATAAACTGAAGGAACAGTGCGAATGAACAAAATTTACAACTACGAAGAAATTTTCGAAGAAATACCTGGCGATCCCGACAACATTTTGCTAAAATTTCCGCCGGAAATGTTGGAACAAACCGGTTGGAAAGAAGGTGACACCATAAACATTAAAATTGTTAACGGAAGTTTACACATTTCAAAAAATGATGTTGCAGAAAAACAACTCAGCCTTGATTTTTGATTGATAGTGTGATATAATAGAGTTATCACACAGGAGTTTTCATGGAATTGATTGAATCTAAATCGTTGCTGGCCAAATTGATGGCTACAGAGAATCTAACGATTGAACAACGCCCGGTACAAACAGCATCCTTTGATGTTCGTAACCGTGTTTTAGTTGTACCCATCCTCGACAAGAATATTTCAAATGAAATTTATGATTTATTCATGGGACACGAAGTTGGTCATGCTCTTTACACTCCGATGGAGGGTATGCTTAAAGTAAGAAAGTTAAAATTAAATAGTGATGTTGCCAATGTGGTTGAAGATTCCCGCATTGAACGCAAAATCAAATACAAATATCCTGGCCTCAAAAATTCTTTTGCAAGAGCTTATAAAGAGCTCTTTGAAAAAGATTTCTTTGGTGTCAAAGATTCTGACCTAAACAAATTAAATTTACTTGATAGGATTAATCTTCACTGCAAAGGTGGAGCTGGATTGCGTATTCAGTTTAATGATATTGAACGTGGTCTGGTTGGAGAAGTTGAAACAACTGAAACCTATGATGAAGTAATTAAAGTAACCAAGAAAATTATCGATTACATGAAAATGCAAATCGAAGAAGAAGAAAAACTAAGAATCAAATCAGATGAAGATGGTGATGATTATGATGATGAATCTGATGTATCAGAGGAAGAAATGGGCTTTGGTTCCGACTATGATGAGGACTATGAAGATTTCGATGGCAATAGTGAATCTGAGGTAAACGTAAACGAAGACGGAGAACAAGTACCAGCTTCTGGTTCAAAATCCGGAAAAAGTTTGGATGAAAAACTTGAAGAAAAAATCAAGTCACATACTAGTGAAGCATTTCGCCAAAACGAAAAGAAGTTATTTGAATCTAAACCTGGAACTTATGCATATGTAAATGTTCCACAATTAGATACAAAATATATTTTTGACCATAAAGAATTGTGGAAAAAATACAAAGAAGAGGACCATAAGGTTTGCACAGAATCTTATATAAAAATTCGAAATGAAAGTAACAAAGTTGTTTCTTATCTTGTTAAAGAATTTGAAATGCGTAAGAACGCAGACCAGTTAAAACGTGCTTCTGTTGCAAAGACTGGTGACTTGAATATGAAGAAAATCTTTTCATATCAATTCAACGAAGATATCTTCAAAAAGATTACAGTTGTACCTGGTGGAAAATCTCATGGTCTTGTGATGTTCCTTGACTGGTCAGGTTCAATGGTTGAACACATTGGTAATACTGTTAAACAGTTAATTAATCTTGTGTTGTTTTGCAAGAAGGTTAATATACCATATGAAGTATATGCTTTTATTGAAGATTCTGCTGGTAAGCATTACGTAAGACAAAAAGCTGTAAAAGGAGACCTCTATTTGAGAGGTTTTGGATTATGCAATTTGTTGTCTAGTAGAATGTCTAGTTCGGAATTTACTTATGCAGCTTCTGGTCTTGTGTATATGTCAGGGCTTTCGAAAAATTATAATAGACCTGGCCACACTCCACATTGGTTGAGTTTATCTGGAACACCATTGAATGAAGCAATCATTTATTCAATGACAATTGTTCCAGAGTTCCAGAAAAAATATAAATTGCAAATTGTTAACACAATCTTTTTGACAGATGGTGAAGGACACAATTTGCGTGAAGTGTATGATGATAATGGTTATGATTATATGATGCCGAAAGCCATCAAAGCAGAAACTTTGGTTATTCGTGATCCAATCACCAAGAACCAGGAATCTGTTGACCTAAAATCTTATGCATATGATGCACAATCTAAAGCATTGATAAAATTGTTAAGAGCTAGAACCAACTCTAATGTAATTGGTTTCTATATTATCAGTGGTCGTGATTTTGGCCGCAAAGTGCAACAATGGTTCCCGAAACAAAATAATCACGAATCATTAAAATTAGATTTCCGTAAAAACAAATTTATGATACTCCAGAATAGTGGGTATGATGAATATTATATTCTCCGTTCTGGTGGCCTAGATACGGAAGAGGATGCGACTTTTGAGGTTAAAGAAAATTCTACAATCAAAGGAATTGCATCTGCTTTTGCGAAACACAATGTTAACCGAATTGGTAGCCGTGTGGTATTAAATCGCTTCATTAAACTAGTAGCTTAAAAGGAATTAAAATGAGTAATTATTCAGAATTTATTAATGTTGACAGAAAAGCAACACTCACTCGTTTAGACCAAGGTCTTATGACACAGTGGGTTGTTGAAATGTATATTGATAAAAGAGTTATTCAAAAGGTAACATTGGGTGACCAACAAAAGGCCAAATCTTTGGCAGAAAATTTTGTTCGTAATGACGGTCAAGCAGTACAAACATTGCTCAGTGAATTTGTATGAAAATTGACAAGCAGACTAAAGAGGTTTTATGTATTGCACAGGAAGAATGTGCCGAAGTCACACAAGCCATTTCAAAAATATTCCGATTTGGCTTTGATTCGGTACATCCTGTAACCAATAAGACGAACCAACAAAGTCTGGAGGAAGAAGTCGGTGATTTACTGGCGATGGTTGACATTATGATGGAAAAGTGTATAATATCAGATTCTAATGTTAATGCAGCCAGACAGGCAAAAAAAGAGAAACTTAAAATTTGGTCAAGTATCGAGGTATAAAATGATTATGCATAAATTGATGGACAAAATTGGCCGTTATCGGTTGATTTTAGATAGAGTGACAAAAGAACCGTACATGCATCGGTACTATTTGTTTCTCAAAGATCGTAAATGGTTTCCTTTTAATGTGGTATTGCACAAAATTATGAAATCGGATGAACCAGTTTTCCATGACCATCCATGGCCATTCATTACTGTGATTATCAAAGGTGGTTATTGGGAACACACACCAGTCTTGGATGATAATGGTAGACAGATTGTAGACATTGCACGATGGTGTGGTCCAGGTTCTATCATCATGCGTGGTTCAAAAGATTATCATTGGTTGGAACTTCACAACAATGAACCAGTAACCACATTGTTCTTTATGGGTCCACAACTCCGTGAATGGGGTTTCCTCAGAGACAAGTGGATACATAATGAAGAATACTTGAAACAAAGATTGGCAAAATGAGTGATGAACAGGTGCTGGCCATGTACGAAAAATTGAAACAACATTTCGGCGATAAACTTCCAGACCCGGAACATCAACCAATGCAATTTGCATACTTTGTGAAGATATACAAATATTATCATGGAGGCACAATATGAGTAGATTGGTAAATGAGATAGAAGATTTGGGTCACTATATGAGAGACCGCCGTATGGACGGGTTCTCACAATTTGGTGCCAAACAAAAAATATATGAAGTGATGTGGGAATGTGAAAAGCAATTGAAAGATTCACCAACATTTTCTATAGAGGAAGAATGGCTCAATGAGAATCGAAAACAGAATTAAAGAGTATCATATTCAACAGAGGCGGTTACAGGATCGCCGTCAAGAAGAACATGTACAAGAGAAAAGAATTCTTGAAGAAAAACGGAAAGAGAGAATTCGCCGAATGGATAAACACCGGGTGGATGTGTACGCATAATTATGAGCTCAAGTGATTGGTCGTTTATATTATTTGTTTTCCTTTGTTTCTTTCTTTTCTCTGGTGAACCAGATGTATGGGACAAGGCTCACGAATACACAATGAAGAAACTAGAAACAAAATCTGAATTGTGACAGTTTTGTTACTAATTCCTGGAAATCTAGATAATGGTATGGGGTTGTCCCATATAACTTGAAAAGGAATCAAATGAAAAAACTAATCGCTTCCGTATTAACTATCATATCAATCACAGTATCAGCCGCAGATATCACAGGCGCTGGTGCTACATTCCCTTATCCAATCTATGCTAAATGGGCCGAAGCCTATAGCAAAGATACTGGTGTTAAATTAAACTATCAATCAATCGGTTCATCTGGTGGTATACGCCAGATTAACAACAAGACAGTTACATTCGGTGCTACCGATGCGCCAGTCAAAGGCGAAGACCTTGATAAATTGAATCAGATACAATTTCCTGCTATCATCGGTGGTACTGTGCCGATTATAAATCTTGATGGATTCAAAGCAGGTGAATTGCGTATCACTGGTCCTATTCTAGCAGAAGTATTCATGGGTGATATTGTAAAGTGGAATGATCCAAAGTTACAAGCATTGAACCCAGGTAAGAAATTGCCAGATACTAATATCACAGTCGTTCATCGTGCTGATGGATCAGGTACCACATTTAATTGGACTGATTATCTTACAACAGTATCAAAGCCATGGGCTGATAGAGTTGGCAAAGGTGCCGCAGTTAAATGGCCCGCCGCATCATCGGTTGGCGGTAAGGGCAATGAAGGTGTAGCGGCTAATGTAACAAGAGTGAAGGGCTCTATTGGGTATGTTGAGTATGCGTATGTAAAGAAAAACAATTTGGTCTTCATGCAATTGCAAAACAAAAATGGTAAGTATGTTAGCCCAGATGATTTGACATTTGCATCGGCTGCGGTCGGTGCTGATTGGTTCTCGGTACCAGGTATGGGTGTATCCATTGTGGATCAAAAGGGCGATAATACATGGCCTGTAACCACAGCATCATTCATTATCATGTACAAGGATCCAGTTGATAAGAAAGCATCCGAAGAGGTACTAAAGTTTTTTGATTGGTCCTTCAAGAATGGTAAGAAACTATCCGAAGATTTGGATTATGTCCACCTACCAGATGCATTGACTTCCCAAATCAGAGCAAAGGTATGGTCACAGATTAAATAACCTTTGGTGTTTTCAAGCGCTTCCGGGCTTGACACTCACATAGAGACATGATATAATACATCATGTCTTTTTTATTTCTATTATGAACACAGTATCTTTATTTTCCATTCCGTTGGCCATCTCTACATTAGACCGAGAGATTACCAAAAAAGAAGCCGACTTCATTATGACACAGGATCGGTACAGAACCAGGGGTAACAAGAGTACCTATAACAAAAATGTTCTGGATGAACCTGAGTTATTCCTGCTTCGTGACTTCATTGAGCAAGAGATCAAGACCTTTACCGACACAGTTATGTGTTACACAGACATTGAGTTATACATCACACAGTCTTGGATCAACTACAATGATCCCAAAGAATTTCATCACCAACACTATCATTCAAACAGTATAGTATCCGGAGTATTTTATATTGCAACAAATCCGGAAGATAAAATTCAATTCCATGACAGAAAACCCAAGGACATGTTGATATTCAACCGGTCATCATATAACCAGTACAATTCAATTACCTGGTGGTGGCCTGTCAAAGCCAAGGAGTTATTTCTATTTCCATCCAATATGGAACATGGAGTACCTTCAATCGAAAATGCAGAACAAATGAGAATCAGTTTATCTTTTAACACCTTCTTTAGAGGTAAAGCTGGCACCAAAGACCAAGCGACACTGCTTGAATTAAAATGAAGAAATTCGTGATTGCTGGTACCTCTAGTCAGTTTTATGATTGGATGCGAAACAATGGCCGTTCTCATACCGATTGGATTTATGTGAGTGGACTTGATACTATCAGAGGTACCAGTAATCCACACGGTATGTTCATTGGTACCTGGTATGAAAGACCTGATATGCTAGAAGTGGTACATATGCTCAGACTTTGTACACACATAAAAAATGAGAAACTGGATGAAGTGTTCCAGGTGTATATGAACTATAGATTGGGGTTAGAAGAATGAGAGATGAAGATGTACAGAGAATCATAGAGAACCTTGAGAGGTCCTTAGTGGAGGCCTCCGAGAAAAAAATTCAGGAATCAAAGGAAGAAAAAATCGAAATTCCTTTGGGGGCCCCAGAAAATAAAAAATTGGAATAAAGAGTTTGACCAGGTGGGGCTTTTTATTATAATCGCATCCCCATGGGGCCCCCAACCCTTACGCTACTGCTCCCCAGTGAGCCATAAAAAAAGAGGCAGCACCACTAGAGCACTGCCTCTAAACTCTCCCCTATCCAGCCGAGCCTCAGGGGGAGAGAAGCGAAAACCTAAACCTTAAGCGGCCACTGCCAACCGAATAACCTTTGCCATTTTGCGGCCGTGGGCGGGATAACCAACCACTGCTACGCTTTTGTCATAGCAAGCACGGCAACCAGAGCACTTACCATCATGCTCATAAGCACGGCAGAGCGTCACACCAGCAGGCACATTGGACGCATCGGGAAGGATAGTGCTACCATGGACGCCAGCAGTATATGTACCGTCAATAGCATCCGATGATGGACGCACCATGACATTGGGGAGGGCTTGCATCCGTGCAAGGATGGCCTGGTACTTGGGGAATTTATACATCCGGGTGGGCAACCAGTGCTGTACATGGGGAGTAGCCACCATGACCTCGTACATTTTAACGGCCAAGGACAAGCTATACATGTCACCGCTATCAAACCAACGGAAGTAGCTCTGCTTTTTGAGAGCAGCCACCATGGTGTCAACCCAGCCAGCCTCTTGCCATGCAGCCTTATTATCGGCACGGACTGCTTTCACGGCACCGAAGTGGTACATCCCGGTGGTAGCGTAGCAACCAGAGCAAGCGTCAACCAGAGCACCAGAAGCGGTGACGGAACCAGGACAGGTTTCGAGCGCCTGGAGGGACCAGGACAGGATGTTATCGAGCTTTGAGGTTTTTGAGAGCTTATTCATATTGTGCTTTGCTTTGTTTGTTTCAGTGGTTGTATTATGACACAACCAGAGAAAATGGCAACCATATACTATAGTATTCAGCTGCCCATCTGGACTATTTGACGCCCCAGGAGCATGATGCCCTGGCCGGCGGCAGAGCAACAAGCGGTTGCCACCTCTAGGACAGCTGTGTTAAAATAAGCGCCCACTAGGAGACCAACAGCGAAAATGAATACTTTTATCATATGTTACCTTTTGTTTTCAATCAACAGCAAGACCAATTCCTTTAAAAACCGGGGGGTTGTTCGCCCCGGGGGATTGGTCAGGCTGTTGCTTTGCGAGCCATGATGGCAGCAGCAATGGCGTTATCTTCAGCACCGAAAGTCACGCCCTTGGAGGGACGCTTGTTGGCCTTGACGGCCTTGGCACCCACGGCACCAACTTGCTTAGCTAGCAGCTTCTCAAGGCGAGCTTGTGCCTTGGCGATAGCGGCTTCACGTTTTGCAGTGGCTGCAGCGGCTTTCGCTTCAGCAGTGGCGGCCTTGGCAGCCTTTGCATTGGCACGCTCAAGCTTCACACCTTCAGCAAGGCGAGCAACCTCGAGCTTTGCATTGGCCAGGTCAATACGGGCTTGCTTCAGAGCAGAGGCCAGGGTGGAGAGGGTTTTCGACATTTTCATTTCCTTTTCAATTAACATGGATGAATTATAGGGGATTTTGATGGTTTTGGCAACTGTATACTTTAGTATTCCAGTGGCCTGCAGTGTTATTCTACTTGGTTTAGATGAGCATCGGAGTCCAAGTATTCATCCGCAAGCAGCGCTGCTGATTGGCGCTGGTCCTGTATTTCGGACAGGATGTATTTTGCAATATTAATCTGCTGGCGTGCTTGGTTTTGGGTCTGAGCGGTGTTGCACGCCATGAGCTCTTGAGCATCGGAGAGGATGCCCATGCACACCATTTCCAGACCAACGTGCTTGGCAGTAAAGCTTTTCATATACTGCTGACGGATCGCTGCGGTGGTCATACCGTAGCACTGCTTTTCAAATTCGGTCATTTTTTGTTCCTTTTCAATTAACATGGACGCAGTATACATGAAACCAGGGGGTTTGGCAACTGTATACTTTAGTACTCCATCGGAGCAACTGAGAACCT
>Ga0209770_10000059_pt1 | contig 62482 bp, 31 predicted proteins | sample LauGreSu1BDMLBDD_2_FD_187572 | JGI IMG/M metagenome (GOLD analysis project Ga0209770, IMG submission 187572) | Freshwater lake microbial communities from Lake Michigan, USA - Su13.BD.MLB.DD (SPAdes) (version 2) | ecosystem: Environmental > Aquatic > Freshwater > Lake | place: Lake Michigan, USA... | reverse complement strand
TGTGTTGCGGTGATGGTTGTGCTACCGGCTCCAACCACAGTAATCACACCAAGCGATGTAACAGTCGCTACGTTAGTGTTTGTACTGTTGCTATAAAGAAATCGTCCATTGCTGTTACTGGATGGCGCGGTAAGCGAGAATGGTGCAACACCAAAGCTCACATCAGTGATTGTCCATGCGCTAATAGATGGCGCAATAGGCGCAACAACAAATGATGTAGATACACTTCCACTTGTATAATTTCCACTCGCTTCCTGTGTTGCGGTAATGGTGCTTGTACCAGCACCTACGATTGTTATATAAGATTGCGTATTTACACTATTAAACCATTTGGTTTGAAGATATAACAGATTTGAACTAACGTCGGCATTTGACAGAGATGAATTATAATAAAGGATTTCGCCAATAGTGCTGTTACAAGATTCGTTATTATCAGATTTACCAACATATATACTCTTATTACCGGTTGCTATCGAAACACCAGTGCCACTTGCGAAACCCAATGCTTCTGTATCAGAGTATCTCCAAAACTCACGAGTGCTTCCATTAATACGGCCAATTAAAATATAATTTACGTTGTTTGTAGTACTTAATTCAGGAGGGCCATTTACATTATTCGATTGAAATTGTATGTTGTGAGACGTTAGCGCATTAGGCCAAGAATTACGTTCGATAGCCCAGTCAGTATCTCTATTACCGTGATGCATAAACGACCCCCAACTACCAATATTCGTGCTGTATTTTATCACCATGAAAACGGTGATTGCCGAACTTAATGGAACAGTTGATGCTCTTATAAGTCCTCTTCCACTATTGAAATCAAACGCAGTTACTGAATTGATTGTTGTTAATGTCGGTCCAGTTCCATTTTGTGTAAGATGATAACCATTACCAGTTAAATCATTCCATTGTGTAACTACACTTCCACTTAATGTATAGTTTGATGCTTGACTAGTGTCATATCGAGCGAGTAAAGATGTTGTCGTAAATGTATTCGGCGTTATAATTGCAACATTTGGATTATTCGATGAATAAGAAAAACGTCCATTGCTATTTGAAGTTGGTGCTGTTAATATAAAAGGCGCATCTCCGAAATTTTTACCAAGAACTGTAAATGTGCCAATGGTTGGCGCAATAGTTGAAGAAACTACCAGTAACCCAGATACATCTCTTCTGATGTAACTTCTTGTTTCTGCTTGAGACGCGGTAATGGTTGTTGTTCCGTTACCAACTAAATTTACAGTTCCACTAGAAGTGACAGTAGCAACCGCAGCATTGCTGCTTGTATATGTAAATGGTGTGTATCGTAAGGTATATGTAGTTCCGCTCACGTCTAATATACCGGTTACTATGTTGGAAGTTTGTGATGCCGTTATTGTGCTAGAACCATTTACTCCTTTAATAAGTAAGAGATTGCCGCATATATCGGCAACAGAAGAGTTACTACTTGAATAAGATATTGTATTTGTTGTTGGAATATTATATACACGAACATGCCCGCGGTTGTCACTTGTATTGCCAGTTGTTCCATCATTATATCGAGCGCCAATAACTAGGGTCGTTCCGTCCGATGAAAGAGCCACGCGCGTGAAGGAATCATTAGCAGCTTCTGCATCAAAATCTATACCAAGACGGGTCCACCCAATAGGACCAAATGATGCGTCAAGTTGATTTGTAACCGCCACTGACTTTGTTGGAGTATATTTATACACGCGAGCATGTCCAGCACTGGTACCCGACCCTGCATTTCCAGGAGCACCAATTGCAACGATTGTTCCATCTGCTGATAATGCAACCGTATCTCCGCTTTGGTCATTGATTGCTTCTCCGTCGATATCTTGCCCAAGACGCGTCCATCCAATAGGACCAAATGAGAGATCATTTTGATTAGTTACGAGGGCGTCTTTACCTGGAGTGTATTTATACACGCGAACATGACCGGTCATACTATTATTAAAATGCGATCCAATCGCAACTATAGTTCCGTCAGAAGAAAGTGCAATACCGGTTCCACTTCTATCACCAGCAGCTTCTCCATCAATATCTGCACCGAGACGGTTCCAACCAATAGGTCCGAATGATGCGTCGTTTTGATTTGTTACTGCTACTAATTTACTTGGCGTATATTTATAAACACGAACATGACCTGCATTATTTCCTGCGCCGTCATTTGCCCAAGCTCCAATTGCAACGGTTGTTCCGTCTGCAGAAAGACCTGCAGCCCATCCAGAATAATCTGTTGCAGCTTCTCCATCAATATCTGCACCGAGACGGTTCCAACCAATAGGTCCGAATGATGCGTCGTTTTGATTTGTTACTGCTACTAATTTAGTTGGAGTATATTTATATACACGAACATGACCTGCATCGGCAGCAGAACCACCATTCATAACACCTGTAATTGCAACAATAGTTCCATCTGCAGATAACTTAACTCCATCAGGGTTCCAGTCATTACCTCCACTTTGATTTCCACTTGCTTCACCATCAATATCTCCACCAAGTTGGTCCCAACCAGCAGGACCTAATGCATTCGCAAGTACTTTGCTTGGATTATAACTGAACACTCGAACATGACCAGAACTAACACCTGTACCATCATTATGATTTGCTCCGATTGCTAATGTCGTACCATTTGCCGAAAGACTAACACTTGTTCCGGAATAATCATCCGGTAATTCACCATCAATATCTCCGCCGAGCTTGTCCCAACCAGCAGGACCTAATGCATTTGAAATTATTTTACTAGGATTATAACGATACACACGAACATGACCAGAATCACCAGATATAAGTTGTCCAGCAGCAATCGCGTCATTCTGTGGCGTTAATGTATATGTGGTACTATTATAACCGGACAACCGACCTGTGTATGTTGTTACTGGATAATTTGATGTGGCTGTGAATGTGAATGTTCCAACCGAACCGTATGCCGTAAAAGCAGGGACACTAAAATTTTCACCATTTGTTGCTCTGGCAGCGTTTAACCAGTATCCGGCATAATAACTGAATTGCATAGCGATTTCGTTTTGTGGTGCAACATTAACATTATTAAATTGCGAGTCAGGGGTCCACCCGAGTCGGTTTGTAGTCGTATCTGCTGGGAATAACGGGACATAATCACGCCAGTTACTTCCGCCATTCCTTATATAAATTGCATCTGTCTGGATACGGCCTGCATTAATACCATCTGTTTGCGCCGTTAATGTATAAGTCGTATTACTATTATAACTAGTTAAACTACCGGTGTATGATGTAACAGGGAAACTTGATGTGGCTGTGAATGTAAATGTTCCAACCGAACCTTGTCCCGCAAAAGCGGGGACTCTAAAAGATTGGCCATTTGTTGCCCTAGTTGCGTTTAACCAATACCCTGCAAAATAACTGAATTGCTTTGCAATTTCGTTAGCTGCCGTTAATAATGTATAAAATTGCTCATCCGGCCCCCAAATTTGTAAGTTTATTGTTGTGTTGGCAGTTGATAATGGAATATAATCACGCCAATTACTTCCACCGGTTCTCAAATAAAATGAAGGTGGAGTTCTGTTATAATACCCTGCATTATTAAGCCGTGCACCAATTGCAATAATCGTGCCATCAGCAGAAGATGCAACACTAAATCCGCTTTGGTCGCCAGCAGCCTCTCCATCAATATCACCACCTAGTTTTCTCCACGAAGCACCATATATCAGTGCATTCATATCAGGTGGTTCTATCATAACGCTTGCGGTTGATGTTATTGTCGATGTGCTACCAACATTAGATGTCGGTGCTGTCAAGTTAAAAGGCACATCAGTGATGGATTTAGAAGGCACGGATAATGTGCCAATTGTCGGTTCTATTTTAGTAACTGTCAATGTTGCTGTGATTGATAATGATGAAAACGAAGATGTAGATGCTTGGGTTGCGGTAATTAACGTACTTCCGTTACTGAGTACATTTACATCATATTCTGGGCGTATAGAAACACCGCTTACCCAATTGGAAGATGAACCGGTAAGCGTAAAATTGCCGCTTAGTATGCCAGTATATCCGCCAATCAGGTCATTATTTTCAACGCGATTAATCTCGGTATTTGCGCCAGTGGCGATACCCTGATTGAAACGATTATACAAGATAAGCCCGGTTTCATTCCCCACCAATAACCGCCGGTAATTCTGGAAAATCTGTCCAGCTGAACGAGCAACATTCCAAATACGTAATTCACAGACTGCCCCATTGAAGAAATTTACAGACTCTGAATAATTTGGTTTTCCAAATATGAATGTTCCGACATTAAATGTATTTGCTGCATAAACAGCATATATAGAGTAATTTGTGCTTGTTCGATTGATACCATCAATATAAATTGCACCAGTTCCACTTGAACCGCCGGCAAATGACCAGGTTACGGCGATATGATGCCATGCGTTGTCATTTACTGCAACTGTGGAATAAATCCAATTACATCCAAAGCCAACAAAAGCCGGAATACCGTTTCCATCAATATACAAGGATTTCTCTCCGCTTTCCCATGTTGTATCACTATCCTGACAATTCAAAAGACCCATGCTTGTTCCATTTGTTTTCACCCAACATTCTATCGTGAAACTGGCCTGTCCTAACTCGATGATATTTGCTCCAAAATCCACGAAATTTGTAGTACCGTTGAATTGTAGTGCGTTTATGGTAATCGGAGGATTGATGGTTGCTACAGCTGTATTACTACTATCGAACGTAAATGCGCCACTACTGTTTGACACAGGAACCTCTAATGCAAAGGAATGATTGAATGTTCTCGTCATGTTGGCAAATGTTGTTGATAATGTAGGTGTGACACCATTCACTGTAAGACTTGCAGAACGCGAACCACTACTGTAATCCAGGAAACTTGCCTGTGTTGCAGTAACGGTTGCAGGCGTTACACCAGTGGAAGATGCTAGTGTGACAAGACGTTGGTTTGTTGGAACACTGACATTCACATACGAAATGGTTCCGGGGAAAATTTCTCCACCGATATTTTGCCAACCGCCGATTGTCACAGGACCTTTTCCTAACACGTTGGCGCCAACACTGAACGATGCGCTATAAGACGAACCAGCAACAATAGTTCCGATTTCAGTCGCAGTAAGCACCTTGTTATAAAATCTGAAATCATCAATGAGCGTACCATTTTTTACAAATAAGTCTCCATTTGTAAAGTCTCCTCCTGCTCCAATACGCAAAGGATAAGACACATTATTCGTATATGTTCGGGTTATCGTGGCTTGCAAATTGCCATTTATATATGCAACAACTGTATTTGTTGATTTTGAAAGAGTGAATGCGATATGGACCCATGTATTTATAGTTCCAATATTGTTTAATAATGCGTCGGCATTATAACTCCAACCAGAACCAGAACCGGTTATGAACTGTAGGTCGTTAGTTGGACCTATATAAATCATCCAACCTCTAAATGAATATCCATCACGACAGGTTGCAATCGATTGATAATTTCCAGCACTATCCACAGGTTTTACCCAACACGCAACTGTGAAATTGTCAGGAGAAAACCGACCGTCATTTACAATTTGAAAATGGTTACTTCCATTGAATGCTGCGGCAGCAGTTCCTCGTTTAAAATCACTTGTATTGTATGTTACAGAGTTTGTATTCGTAAGATTATTATTATTCGGAGATGCGTCGTTGGCATTGCTATCAAACCCATACCATCCAACTATGTTACTAATCGGTGAAACAATACTACTTACTTCTGTTGCAGTCAATACTTTGTTATAAATTCTAAAATCATCCATCAGGGTACCATTTCTTACAATGAAATCAGCAGAACCTTCATTCGCTCCTGCCCCAATACGTAAATTTGTTCCAGTATTATTTACATAACTCCTTGTAGTATTTAAAAATGAAGAACCATTAATATATAAAATAAACGAACCTGATGATTTATTCACAGTAATCGCAATATGTACCCATATATTTTGAAATAATGCTCCAAAATTACTATATACTGAACCTCCACTAAATCCACCAGGCGAACCAGTAAAAAATTCTAAATTATTGTTTGGTGCAATATATATAAACCATCCACTAAGATTTCCTGTAGCAGTTCGACACGAAGCAAGTGCTTGATGCGTTCCAGATGTAGCCTTGGGTTTAATCCAAAAAGCAATAGTTAAGTTATCCGGCGAAAATCGACCGTCGTTCGTCACTTGATAATAGTTACTACCATTGAATGCTGCGGCAGCAGTTCCTCGTTTATAATCGGTGGTATTGTATGTTACATTGCTTATGTTGGTAAGGTTGTTATTGTTCGTAGATGTGTCATTTGCATTATTATCGAAAAAATAGGATGCAACTAGATTACTTATTGAAGTACTAGTATCGTATGTATTCGCCATATTATTCAATGTAAGTGTTATTGTTCCAGAATTTTGTGCCGCAGTTAAGACGTATGGTGTATTTAAAGCAACAATCATTTGTGCTGGTTCTGATGTCACTGCCAACCATGACCAGTGAATTTTTCTGGGGGTACTCGCAGAAACCCATATTCCCCATCCTCGGCCAGGTGATACGCTATTATACATATCTCCAATCAATGCTCGCCATGTACCATCTCCACTTGTTACTGTAAAACTCAAGTCAATTTGCCAATTCGATAGAGACGCAATTTCTGGAAATTCAAATAGAGATAGTGTGGTAACCAAGTTGGCTGCAGATGTTGAGTATATTGTTTTCGTTGTCGTTGCACCATTTGTTATGGATGCAACTGAACTCGGAGTTAGAGCGTATGTAAAATTTCCCAAACTATTTGAAGTCGGGTCAATAAATGAAAACGTACTGCTTGTTAAATTATATACACCATTATTTGGCCCCAATGTAATTGTGGAAATCCTTGGTTGAAAGTTGATATTGCTTACGACCCAGCTACCTGAAGGCGTTGTTCCCATTCCTAGAAGCGTACCATGTGCGCGATTAATTGTGCTATCTATTGCGGTGGAATATGACCCCCAACCAGTCCCTAACCCCTGGTTCAATTTCCAGTATCCTAATAAACCGGTTTCATTACCAGCCAAACGCATTTGATAATTCGCCGCAATTTCCGCTGCCGAACGAACAACATTCCAAATACGAACGTCGGATATCGCACCACGAAACTGTCGGTCGGTTTGAGTATTTGGCGAAGTACCTGCGTCATCACTTCCGAACGTTAAACGCAGCGTTGTATTATTGGAAAGTAATCCATAAGTGGCATTAGTTCCACTATTTACTAACACACCATCAACATATACAGATGATACACCTGTGGCAGAGTTATATGTACCTACAGCATGATGCCAAAGCATATCTTTGTACGTAAGAGGACTGGTAACTTGAAACCATGTGCCAGCAGTATTTGTAAGTGCTAATGTTACAGCACCTGTACCCCCTACACCTAATAAAAACTGAGCTCCACCGGCAGAACCTCCAGTATTGTATCGACCGACCAGTGTCGCACTACCTTTCAGATTATTCGTATCGGTTGTCTTGAACCAACACTCAACAGTCATTGTTGTTCTAAACTGAGTGGAGTATGTCCATGCTGGAACACCAACATTAACAGCATCATCTACACCATCAAAATTAAGCACAGTCGATGACAAGTTCGTTATGGCTTGTGATATATTTGACCCAGTTGTTATTGCATTCGTCATTGTAGCATTTATCAAATACGCATTCGCAAAATTGGTATTGGTCAAATTTGCGTTTGTAAAATTGCACCCTGTTAAGTCAGCGCCTCTGAAATTTACGCCGGATAAATCCACTCCAGAAAAATCAGTATAGGTAATATTATCGAAATGTGTAAATGCGTTCAGAGGAGTTGAAGTATTGCTTGTCCTGAGAGAAAAACCATTGTTTATAAGAAAACCAATATTCGGTATTGTAACTGTATTATTCGACCAACGAGCAGAGTTATAGTTTTGTATGGTGGTATGAAGCGCATTGGCGCTTCGGTCATTGAAAGTACCTCCGTTGTCTGTGCATAAATAATTCGCAACAAGTCCGGTAGAATTTGCAGGTACGACCCGATTTCGAAACATTTGAATTTCTGTTGCGGTTCTTGCCACATTCCACAGACGTATATCATACAAGACGGAGTCAGTTTTTTGGCGATTACATAAACATGTATCTGGACTTTGCCAGCCAATTGCAAAAGTACTATTATTTGAATAAAGACTAGTTGAATTTGTTATAGTTTGTCTAGCTATACCATTTAGATAAAATGTGAATGCGGACCCTGATCTTGTAATCGCAACATGGTTCCACTGGCCTGGCGTGATTGTGACAGCCGTGGCAAGTATCCACCCCGTCGAAGGATTATACAGGTTTAAACCGCCACCTCCGATTGTCCGTACTTGAAATGTATAATTGTAATCACCCATATCTACAATCGTACCATTCGTTTGTGCGCTTGTTTCATAATACCATGCTTCAATTGTAAAGCTACTTGTTCCCGCCGCAATCTTGAGCCGCGCATCGTAAGCTCTCGTCGCATACATACTGTCGTTCCATCGCAGAGCATTAAAACGAGTATCGATATATGTGGCCAATACATATTTCCATTCATAGATTTTATCCGTGAAATAAACATTGGTTAGACTTACATTATTTGTTTCAAGAACCCAATTCCCATCGTCGGATGCTGAACCTGTATTATCGAGAGATGCACGGATTGTGATATTCTCTCGAACAGCAAGTGTATCTATTACGTATTTCCAATCAGGATTAGAATATAATGCACACGCCATCATATCCAACGTAGTCATCTGATGCATTGTTTTGAGAGTCTGGATAAATGACGAAAATTCTGACCATGACGAGAGGTTGGCATCTCTCATTTGAATGTCCTGGACAATTGCGCGCTGAATACTATCATCACTACCACTAACAAACTTGTATCCGATATAAGGTTCAACGGTGTGTTGTATGATACCCACGCAGTCAAACGCTGTATTTCCGCCTACAATCTCTCCAGCATTCTGGCCTAACTCGTAGAATGCATCTAAGTCGCCGACTAATATCATGGGCCGGGTTTTGTAATTCGACGTAACGGTCGTGAGCTCCGTAGTTCCATATGGTACAGTTTGTTCGGTGTCGCCTATTTTTGCTCTCTGAAAAAATACGGGTTTGTTTATCGTAATATTCGTGCTTTCACTATAAAATGGCCATACCCCCCCAGAAATATCAGCAGCCGACATCGTATATTCCAGATATTCATTTTGAAGCATACCAGGCACGAGTTGGATATCATTTATATCAAAATCATCACACGGTGTGCAATGGTTGCCAGATGCATCCATTCTTGTTGGCAATGATGGTGGTTCATAATAGAAATTGTCAAGTATATACCTGTTGGCGCCGCTTAAAAAACGTAGTTTCGAGAGAATTGACGCCGGTGTATCGTAAAAGTAATTGAATACAAGACAATATGTATCTTCATTCATCGAATTAATAATTACATCGATATCCCTGATACGATTATCTATGAGTATAAGCTTTTTTGTAACACTACCAGAACTAGTTGTAGTAGCCGGTGCTGTGTATAAAAGCCCATTGTAGTTCTCAATGCTCTCTGTGAAATATATACTTTTCAAATTCACACCAGTGTGTGTTTCAAGAAACCAATCCCCCCCGAGTGATGCTGCACCGGTATCATCTGTAGAAGCACGTATTGTAACACCGGTTTTCTCTGTCAGTTTGTCGATTACAAATTTCCAGTTTGGATTGGAATATAGTGCGCATGCCATCATATCAAAATATTGAATACCATAGTTTAGTCGCAACATCGTAATAAATAACGAAATACTATTCCATGACTGTAAATCCGGATCTGCAGACCCTACTGCGTGAATAATTGGTTTAACTAGGTCGGTTGTTCTCCCGAACATTTCATATGTGGGACTTGAATGATTATGCTGAACCAGACCAATACCTGTAATCGTTGGCACACCTAACTCGGCAATTTTTTCCTCTATATTTTTTATTAGTATTGCGGAATTTACCAGACGTTCTGGTGGGTTGAATACGATATGTGTCACACCGGGTTGTTTCGAATTTATGATTTCGTGATAATTTGAAACACGACCATCTATCAATAAAATATATGTTGAAGACGGTTGTTCTACATTTAATGTAGAATCCTGTGAATTATTATATACCGTAGTTTGTTCCGTCATATTCGACAGGTACAATATATATAATTTAATTATATATATTATTTACATTCATTTTTAATACATATATATATATTCTATAATTATTAATAATAATATTTTTGCACTAAAATCATAACGTTTTTTCTCTAAACAAAATGATATACTAGTTACTGTGTTTCATTACTACTTGAAACAGTTCTTATGAGTGTAATGATGGATTTTCGAATTTACTTGCAAATGTGATGACGTATTATAACTCAATTAGACAAAATTATTATTTATTACATACTTGTTTATAATGTAACTTCAAATGAGTATATGCTTTCATTTTTTTTTGCGTCCCAGAATTCAGTTTTCAGCGTTTTACCATCATTGATGAAAATATGTGACGTAAATCCGGTTACAACCTTGCTCCATATGCTTTTTACCGTATGCGGTGTATGTGTTTGGTTGTGATGTGTTGGCGTTTTTCCATCGCCGATAATTACCATTCCACCTGCACCGGTTGTCATATATTTCGCTTGTCCATTTATCGCGTAATGTTCTAGGTTGTGATTATGCCCATTCAAATACAGATGAACCCGTGGGTTGTCTAATATTGTCGTCTGGAAATTTGCTACATTTATTTCTTCTGCTTTGTGATGTCCTACAACAAAGACCCATTCGTTGTTACTTGATGATGAAATGTCTGCGAGTGTTTGGTTTGCCCATGTGAGTTGTATTTCACAGTCTTGCGAGAGAATATTCTCGTGAAATCGACAAGGTTCGGCAATTGGCGAACAATCAGGATATTGTGTTCCGCATGGGTCCCATTTTCGGCGGTCATTGCCACGATAATCTTTCACGCATGGATTTGTATCTAGTACGATGATGTTGGCAACTATGATGTTTTTTGTCTCATTGTTACCATATGGTACAACAATCCGGCGATGATAATAACGCCCATCCATAATCCAACCAGATATTGTTTCATTCAAAGCGAGTTGCGCTTCTGGTGAGAACCCGTAATCATGATTACCCAGAGATTGATACCACGGAATATCCATTCCACCGAAAAGTTCGGTATAATCCTCGTTAATTTGTTGGTCGCTTGTATTTTGAATACCACAATAATAGAAATTATCGCCGGTATTCAATATAAATGATGGGGGGTCTTGGCCATGTAACGCACGATTAGCAATATATGATTTCATTGCAGCAGAGGTGTCTTGTGCATTTCGCAAATGATATCCACCTAGAGACGCTGACCCCCAATCACCTAACGATAGAAATCCGGCAGAAGCCATTGCATAATCAGTGTTTAAAACGAATGACAAACAAAAAAGTTTGAAAATAATGGATAATGGCTTCATTCTAAATTAATTTATTTTATAATGATTACAAAATAAATTAATTGAATAATAACTTGCTGTTATTGGTTTCGAATATAGTCTAGTAGGTCTGTTGCGTTACCATCTACAGGGACAACATTTGTAGAGTCAGCCATAACTAATGATATTTTATATACTCTATTTTCAATACCAGTACGACCAGTAAGTGTATGTTGGCCATTGGCCGGGACGATTGTAACTTTAAAATTAATCGAATCGCCTGGTCGAAGTGGAACAGGGCGATACAAGTTAAAATTTCCAGATGCGTCACTGTATGAAGCATCATAGAACCGACTTGGAGCTACACTTGCAATCTGACGCATCAATTCACGGCATATATTGGAGTTACTGGAATCTAAGTTTGTAGTAAATCTATTACCGGAAACATCGGTCTGCCCCACAGCGATTGTCGTACCGGTAGTAATAGTAGTGCTAACAGCATTAAGAACCGACATAATATTACTTTTAATAGTTCGTCCTTTATTTGAAAGGTCCAAGTGTATAGCCTCTTCGTTACTAAATAAATCGACCCCATGTGGAGTGTTAAATAGCTTAAAAGCCAAGTAACGAGTAAAGTCATGCTTGACAAGGTTCTTATTGTTAGGAGTAGTAGCGTCTGTTGGCAAAATATGTCCGCCAGCTGCGCTCATTAAAGCATGTGCAGGGTTCAGAGATGCATCAAGTGGCCAATTATTCATGAAAACATAATACCGAACATCTTCACCGTTGCTTATATCAGTAATATCAATACTGTCAGTATAGTACCTAAATATGTTATGCATATAACCTACCTTAAAGTTATAAAAGGCTGTTGCACTGACATCAAGCATTGTTTCTGGAGCTTGTTGTAAAAGAGCTCCTGACACATCAAGTGCGATTGTTCTGTTAAGAGCTGGTAATGTAAAATGTATATTTGACATTGTTGGAGTATAATATAATATAATATAATATAATATAATATAATACAAACATCAATATGTTGTTGTCAGTTCAATCGCAACGGAATAATCATTATTTTGAATATCTAAAGTTTCTCCAAAACGGTTGACTAGTCGCAGATGTAATTTTTCAATTTTTACTGGTCCAAAATAATCTCTTTGTTTAAATATCATGTCACTAGGACTTGTATAGTTGATATTTAAAGCAGGTGCTGTAATTGGAATTCTTGCAATTATGTTATTTCCTAAATGGGTTCCGCCACCGGTTTCTGCAATAATCGCATTTGATGTAAAATTTCGATTGTAATCATCTAGTTCTAAAAAAAAATATTGTGTCGCGGAAGAACCATATGATGATTCACTTTCTACATAACGATTATATACGAGTGGTTTATATGTTAAAGTTTTGTCGAAACGGCTTTGAAATGCAAACGGTTTATCTACAATGTATATATCTTTATAAAACCCGATTGCCCAACCTGCATTTTTATATAAGGGGCGTAATTTTGTGTTTGAACGGGTTATTTTACCTGTATGAGGGTCTAATTTTGGTCTAAAACATTGTAATGTTTTTGATGTCATATGTACTCGAGCCGACATTGAGTTGGCGCATTCGTTACTGTTTGGGTCGGGGTCGACCATTACTGACACGGTTTGACCATTGAGTGACACGTCTTGGGTAGTTATATTTCTTACAAATATACCCCCTTCTTTATAATAATCTGTAAATGATTTGTCTTCTTGTATGTTGAAATCCAATTTGAAGGAGAAATTTGGTGAATATTGATAATTGCTAGTATAATTACCATAAAATGCACGATAAAATGGGTCAGATGCGGTTGGCGTTTCAGATATAGGAGGTACTGTGTCACTTTCTTCTCTTGAACGAAATATTGTTCTTGTTGAAAGGTCGCTTACTTCAGCAACGAGATATTTTAAACCATTGAATTTAAGTTGATTGGTAGAACAATCTATATATTGAGATTTTGCACGTGCCACAAACGTTTTTGTAGTTATACCATTACTTGATATATCAACTAAATCTGCGACAACAGTTCCTGCCGTCGGTGGAAGAGAGTTGATAAAATAATTACTCAACAATATTTGAAAATCAGATGAAATTAAATAACCTTCCGGGATAATAACCGTTTCAGTGTGGTTAATAAATACGGTTTTATCTACTCCATTATCAAGATATCTTTGAGGAACGTTATATAGATGAACTGTAAAAATATTGTTTTTTTTTGTATTTGAAAACATTTTTATCATATTCGGAATTTCCATCGAAACAATTTTCATCGAAAGTACATTATTAATAGGCGTTGGTAAATTCCAAATATAATCAGCCGATGACGTGGTTCCGTGGTTTTCTCGAAAGAGTGTATCGATACTAATAATACGCTTTATTGTTTGTCGTTCCAGTGGATTGATAACGCCTTTTGAAAATTCATGTATAATTGATGGCGTTGTGATGAGGTTTGGATTAATATTCTGAACCCGACTATCTTCTTTGGGCATCATTACAAGTTTATCCCCGTCGCTCAAAATAGACGACGGAGCGAAGCTCTGGATAAGGCGATTTTCAATTGTTGTTCCAGATGACGAAGAAGATAAATTTGCGTCAGTAATAAAAGAAACACCGGATTGTAAATATTGCATAATACGTTTTTGTGCTTCATTAAAAAACCGAACATATTCGTCATTTTCACTGTAATTAGTAGAAAATGTCATATCTTCACTCATACAGGTTGCATTGTAATTTTTATATTGTTGGACTATTTCTCTCGTCATATTTTTTACGTAATCTTCTGTAACATTGCCTTTTTGATGTTTTGGAATTTTGTAGATTTCCATCAAGTCTTCAATCGAATAACTATTGATATCAAGGTCGAACCCATTTCCGCGTTTTGTTTCACTTTCTTGTCGAGACATGGAGTATTCTTATTAAAATACTATATTTAATAAGAATGTATTTGTTTATATTTTTATGTTATTCAATGTTGGCAGAACTAATACTTGCAATAATAGCACCAAGTAAATCCGGGTCCCAAATACCGTTCTCTGGATAACCATATGTCTTAATATATGCAAGATATTCAGGTTTAATTTCAACAGGGATAACGGTGATATATTGGTCTGGAAAAAGTGATACAGAATTGCGCAACATATTCAATTGTGAAAGTAACTCATTTGGGTCATTGAATTTATCAGCAATTAGTTTGTAAGCATCTCGTTGGCTTGTAACATTTGTATTTGTATTATACAAATTAATAGATTGAAGCAGACCTTCTAAATTTGTGTTGATAAATTTTCTTACTTTTTCATATGTTGTATTCAATGGTCTTTTTGAATTGTACAATCCCTGTGAATAATTATTGTATAATGTTTGGTCGAGTTCTGTTTTAATTAAATCAAATGCTCCAGCTGCGTAATTATTATTAATTCTACTGATATTTCTAAAAACTGAACTGTTCATTAATGTTTCTATTTCCGAATCTACTCCAACGCCTCCACCGCCTCCACCGCCTCCACCAACACCAATTCCTGTACCTGTATTAACTCCTGAACCGCTAATAGTGGTTATTGTTGTACTAGTTCCACCGCTAGTTGCGGTGGTTAATCCACTATTTACTGTACTAGTTAAACTTATCATTGAAACACCACCTGCACCGAATGATGTACTACCTGTTATTTTTCTAAATACACTATTTGTTTGTCCTTTTCTAACAAATGCCATTTTGTGTGTTTATCTTTGGAACTTTCTACTGTATTATCGTAAGAATAAGTATTATTTATATTGGGCGTGTAGTTATAGTAAATGCGGTATTATCAAAACTGGGTGGTGGTGCGTTACCGATACTAATTGTGCCACCGTTTCCTGCTGTACCTAGAATATTCACAGCACCAGATACTACACTTGAAGCTGCATTTGATACTGGCGTAAGTTCAGCAATAATATCGATTTGCGCCACGCCCGTTCCAGAACCACCAATTCCACTAATCGTGCCTCCATAATCCACATTTGTCTCTGTATCACCACTGTCCGAAATGATTATTTGACTATTGATGAGCGGAGTTGCACCAATACGCGAGTTGCTTGCAATTACTGTTCCTTCCGAAAGATTTGGTGCTTGTGATGCGATTACACTATTCCACGTTATTCCGTCATCACTTGTTGCAACTACCGACGTGTTATTGTTAGTAACATCTGCGGACAGTATGCTAGCGGATGAAAGTTCTGCAACAACTGAAGTTGATGAATTGCGACCCACCGCTACCCATCGTTTGCCAGTCCATTGAACGTCATTTCCACCTCCTGCGAATAATGTATCGTTTCCAATATATGCTACACTATTTCCACCTGTAGTGAATAATGGTTGTGTGGTTGAAACAAAAGAAGCGTCGAGTGTGCTAAATTGCACAGTTGGAGCTTCCCATGTTACGCCGCCATCTGTGCTTACACTCAATGAATTTGTCGCCGACCGGCCTGTTGCGACAATACGACCAGTACCTTCATAGGATGGTTCAAATGTCACGCTTGTACCACCGCCGAATGTGTCATTGAAGGCTGGACCAGGTGTTGCAGCAGCAGCACTCCATGTACTACCAGAGTTATCTGTTGTAATAATTACACCGTTGCTCGTTCCTGTGCCTGAACCTGTTGCGATAAAACGGCGACCGGTGTATGTAATATCGGAAATTTGGTCGAGAACAGCACCGTGTGCAATTGATGTCCATGTTGATGTAGATGCATTGTCACTAGATGCGCCGGTTGTTGCCACCATTTTTCGGTTTATACCTTTTCCTGTTGCAAACCATTTATCACCTTTGAATGTGATGCCGGTACCTTCATTAGAGAAACAGAACGAGTTCGTTTCGCGCACACTTCGCCATGTTCCGGTACTGCCACTGATATCTAGTGAATAAACTATTGAGGAGAATAATCCATCGGCTAAAATGATAGTATTTTCACCGGTAGCAAGCCACATCTGATGTTCGGCATTCCATGTGATTGACCGTGTTGATGTGTCGAAACCTCCAGTGCTGGAGTTTGTACCTGCAATACCGACCCATCCGGTTGCACCCGTTGGGTCGGTAGTTCGCATCATACTGCTTGTACTACCATTGTCGGTGGCCGGCACTCCGCCCGCAATCCAAACCCGACCGTTATACGCGAGAGAATATACCTGTGATAATATAGCACCGGTTCCGGTGATGGGGGTCCAATTTTGTCCGTTAGTATCTGTAGATATATACAAGCTTATTGCCGAAGAACCAGACCCACTTCTCGTTCCACCCGCAAGCCAGCGACCCGATGATGACGCACTCACATCTAACTGGTTCCAGATGCATGTATTCAAATTAAGTGATGTATCTGTTGAAGAAACAACGGCGCTTGTCCATGAACTACCATTTGTGCTATAGAGAGCAGTTCTAGTTGGAAATGATGTAGTTCCTACTCCAACAGCCAACCATCCTTCTGTATGTGGAGAGAATGCAATGTCGTTGATTTGTTCCAAATCGATAATTCCATTTCCCCCGTTGAGAGATGTGCTTGTTCCTAATGTCCAACCAGTTATAGCTAATGGTTGTAATGTATATGCAATCGATGCGTTACCAGGTGTATTAAATAAAATTTCTTGTGGGTTTCGAATAAATTGATTTTTACCACCCGCAACCCACCATGCACGACTGGTCGCATTATAAGATGTTGCATTTATATTCGGTGTTACTGTGGCTACTGTATTGACGCCTCCATCGAACATGAAATTCTTTGTTCCTTGTACGGCGACCCACGACCGTAAATTCGTATCATTGGAATAATCTGCACACGCCAACGAGTAGTTGCAGAAGGAATTTACGCCAATCGATGCCACACCGGCAATTATTCCAGAAACAGATGAAAGATAAACAGGTGTCCAACTTATTCCGCCATCGATAGAGCGAGCAAATACAGTCGAATGGTCTGTATTATTACCTGCCAACCATACACCATTTGAATAACTTATTGAATTGCATATCGGAAATGGTGCATATATAATACCAGCAAATGGTCCTGGATCATTAGATGCAATAACCGTCCATGTTCCGCTTGTAATGGCGCTTGGATGAGAAGACCTTGCGAAAACATTTGTTCCGCTTCCACCGATTATCCAAATAGGTGCGCCTGCGCCTCTTTCACCAGTGCGTCCATAAGCCACTGTAAGAGCCGATGTTGAAAAAGGAGTAAATCTCGTTACGATATTAGTATATTGTAATGTATATGTAGTTCCACTTACTGTGAGTGTTCCTTGAACTGTGATAGGTAACAATGTGAATGGTGGTGTAGCTGCTTGGGTTGCCGTGATAGTGGTTGTTCCGCTTGCGCCTTCTTTGATTAAAAGAAGTGCATTACCGTAGATTTCTGCAATAGCTGGATTACTGCTTGTATATGTAATCTGACTGAATGTATCTACTTTATAGACACGTAGATGACCTGAGTTGTTTCCAGCTCCATCGTTTTGATTGGCACCAATTGCTATTGTAGTTCCGTCTGCAGAAAGTGAAACACTAAAACCACTTTGGTCGCTTGCAGTCTCGCCGTCAATATCAACGCCAATTCGGTCCCAACCAACTGGACCGAACGTCGGGAGTGTCGGATTAGTGGTATTGGAAACTCTTTTGTTTTGATTATATTTATATACACGCACATGACCGCGGTTGTCAGCAGCAGAACCAGATATACTATCATTTTTATACCCGCCAATTGCAACAATCGTTCCGTCTGCAGATAAAGATACACTAAATCCACTTTCGTCGCCTGCTGTTTCACCGTCTATATCCGCACCAAGCCGGTTCCAACCAGCGGGGCCTAACCCATTCTGCGTGAGCTTTATATCACTATATTTATATACACGCACATGGCCTGCATCGGTACCAGTAGCATCATTACCTAATGCTCCAATTGCCACGGTTGTTCCATCCGCCGACATACATACACTACAACCGCTTTGGCTTTGAAAGTAAGATAATACTTTTACATAAGAAATGGTTCCTATGCTTGAAGTAAAGTTTTCACTTGAAGAGTTCGCCCAACCACCAATTGATACTGGTCCAGTTCCAAACGAACCTGAAATTGTATGTGTAGTTGTTACTGATGTTTGGGTCGATAAATTTATAAGACGAACGTGAATAGTAGTTCCAATTTTTGTAATATTAGTTATATATGGGACATTGAGACTAACTCCGCCAATATGACTTTCATAGGTAGTTGTAGAAGTACTGAAATGTATTCCATTTTGATTAGATACCCATACACCCCAACCGCGATTTGTATCGGTTGCATTATACATACTACCTACCAAGGCACGATAGTTACCTTGACCACTTATAACTGTAAAACTAATATCAATTTCCCAATTTGTAATGCTATTTACTACTGGAAATGTTGTAATATTGAGGGTTGGTATAGCAAAAGGACCATAATTTTCATATAAGTATTCATCGCCATCAATATCATCGCCAAGACGGTTCCATCGTATCGGGCCAAAATTGGCGAGTGATGGGTTCATTTGTGCGACTGTCTTGTTTGGTGCGAATTTATAGACACGTACATGTCCGCGATTGTTATCAGTATTTCCGCTCGTTCCATCATTTTGATTTGCTCCGATTGCTACAGTAGTACCATCTGCAGAAATAGATACACTAAATCCGCTTTGGTCATTCACGGCTTCACCATCAATATCTGCACCAAGACGGTCCCATCCTACCGGTCCAAAATCTGTTCTACCTGGACCTGAATCAATTAATTGTGCGGTACTTTTCAATGGATTGTATTTATACACACGGACGTGCCCACTGTTTGACAATAGATTTCCTGAACCATCGTTATTAATTGCACCTATTGCAACAACAGTTCCATCTGCGGAAAGACTGACACTGTATCCACTTTGGTCTGGATTTGCTTCACCATCAATATCTGCACCTAATCGGTCCCATCCGGCTGGTCCAAAATTCACTGCATTTGGACTGAAATTTGTTAGTTGTGGCTCGGTTTTTTCAGCACGGTATTTATAAACACGAACATGGCCGCTATCTACTATATTTCCAGAACCATCATTTAAATTCGCCCCAATTGCAATAATGGTTCCATTAGCAGAAAGACTGATACTAAATCCACTTTGGTCAGGGCTTCCTTCACCGTCGATATCTCCACCTAAACGGTCCCATCCGATTGGTCCAAATCCTGGCAAATTTTGGTTGAGTTGTGCAATAGTCTTGAACGGATTGTATTTATAAACACGGACGTGCCCACTGTTGGATAATAAGTTGGCAGAACCATCGTTATTGATTGCTCCTATTGCAACAACTGTTCCATCTGCTGAAATACTAACACTTCTTCCAGACTCATCATTCATCGCCTCTCCGTCAATATCATTACCCAACATCCGCCAAATATTATTGTAGGTTGGGACTAGCATTCCTGTGCTCGTTGGTGGTGCCAACATCACACTACCTCGTGATGTTGCGGGGAGTGTGTTGGCTGAAAGGTCGATTGAAGTGAGAGTACGAATTGGAGACCATACCCGGCCGTTGAGAGAATGTGCAACCTGCCCACCTTGAATTAAAACACCAGTGAGAGGATCTGTGTAAGCAATACCGGTTGCAACCCAGGTTGGCACACCTGATGCATCTACACCCCACGCTACATCAGTTCCTGATGTGGAGAACACACCATCACCCTGTGCGGCTGCCCAATTTGCACCATCATAAGAGTAGAAAATGGTAGTATTTGCTGTTCCATTACTATTAAAAAATGCTGACTCTCCTAGATTAGCAGATAGTAAGCCATCACCTTGACCGACCGCTACCCATATTCCTTCTCCAAATTCATCCTGTCCATATGCAACATGATTTCCCTGTCCGGTGAAATTTGAAATATTACGTACTCCTGTCCATGTTGTCATATTATAGGAATATGCAATGCTAAACGCAGTCGAACCTGGTATAGAACCAACAAATGGCACACCGACGGCAACCCACATTGGTTGTCCGAACATGTCTGTGCCATACGCAACACTATTTACTGCGTTGAATAGCGTAGTCTTTGATCCGACCACACCGGTCCAATCGATACCATTAGATGAGTATGCAAGCGAATTCCCAGAAGCGTCAGAACCCGCTACCCAGTAGCCGTCGGTAGAAGCACCAGTTCCACTATTTCCGTAAGCCACGGTTCGAACGGTTGATGGAGTAGTACTTCCACCGGAATTATCGAGAACAGCCGGTAGGTAATACTGGTCATCCGGCATTGAATATGTGAAAATCGCACCGGATGCATCATTTGTTGTCGCGGAAATAGTGCTACCGTTTTCGGATAATGAAATAGATGACCATGCACGAGTTCCAGATGGGTCCTGTAAAGTAGTCCATGATACTCCGTAATTTTTGGAATAAAATATATTTCCAGAAGTTCCTACACATGCAACTTGATATTTTCCATTGGCCGACATTGCAACATCCTGCCATGCTCGATTTGTCTGTGTTAGTCCATTAATAGATATATCGGTAGAAGTCCATGATGCACATGAATTTGTAGAACGGTAAAGAAATCCGGACGTAGTTGTAGAATTCACACACGCTAATCCAAATTGTCCATTCGCTGAAACTGCAACGGCTTGCCATGACCGGTTTGTTGATTGTGATGTCTCTAGGTTTATTGTTATTGAAGATGAAATCCATGTTGAACCAGTGTTAGTAGAAACATACAATAAACCATTATTAACGCACGCTACTTGCACTATACCGGTTTCTGCAGATATGACAACATCTTGCCAATTTCGCGGCGTTGTTACGTTCGTACTGGCATTTCCATCAATAGTTATGCCACTGTTGTCCCATATTGTTCCATACTCTAATGAACGGAATATATTACCACCATTTGCTATCGCTGTCTGGATTTTTGCATTGTTAGTAATGGAGATGGAACGTATTTCGCCTCCATAAACAGAATTTAAATCATTGAACGTATTACCATAATCTGTAGAGCTAATAAATATATTATTTAGTAATGATGTATTGGTATTCCAAGTTAAGCTACTGAATGAAATTCCTGTCGAATTATTTCCATTTGAAGTTGAATCTTTAAATCCAGTAAGCGATGAAGGAAGACCTAATCCTGTAGATTGGTCTAATTTCCAGTAACCGGCCAAACCATTTTCACTTCCGAATAGTCTGGTTCTGTAATTATTTGCTATGTCAGTTGCTGAACGCGTTACATTCCACAATCGAACGTCTGATATAGAACCGCGAAATTGACGGTCTGTACCTCCCGCAATTCCAAAATGGTCGCTTCCAATTACTAAATTAATAGTAGTATTATCTGAGAGAAGTCCAAAACTGGCATTCGTGTCTGTTCTTGACATAACGCCGTCGATATATATAATTTTTGTTCCTGTTGTGGAATTATAGGTTCCTGCGACATGATGCCATAATGAATCTCTGTAAGTAAGTGCCGTAATATCATTCATAAAAGAACCAGTATTGTTTGTTAATGAAAAACCAACTTGTCCGGACGAATTCAAATATAAAGAAAATTGTGATAATGACGAAGTACCACCAGTTGAATTTCTCGATACAAGCGTGGCAGTTAATTTAAGCGTTGTATCAGTTGTTCTAAACCAACATTCTACTGTAAAATTAGACCGAATATTGAATGCTTGTTTATACCCTAAGTTCACGTTATCAGCTGTTCCATTAAAAATAGGCGCAGTTGAAGTTAAACTATATGGATAGGAACTCATCATGATTGCTCCACTTCCTGATACTGCACCACCAGACCATGTTCCAAGTTCTCTCCTTGGACACCACGTCTGTCCATAGTCACTTGAAATATACAGTTGTCCGTTAGTAATTCCTGACGGGCCTGATGTTGCAATTTGATACTGACCTGACGCGGAAGACCTAATACGTGTGAATGCATTGGTTTTTGTGGATGTTAAACGCTGAACCCACGTAACGCCGTAATTAGAAGAAGTGTATATGCTATTTTGATTTGTTCCAGAAGTTACTACAGCAGATTGGTATTGTCCCGTATTATTTAATGAAATACTTGTCCAGGAACGGTTTGCGTCGGTCATTCTTGCAGTCCATGATACACCGTAATCACTTGATATGTATATAAAACCACTACTAACTGTAGCGCTTTGATATTGGCCCGTTGAAGACATTGATATAGATGACCAATTTCTAGTAGTATCTCTCGTTACAAATGTTATACCGTAATCTGAGGATGTCCAAATAACGCTAGTATTAATTACCACACTTTGATATTGTGCAGAAGAAGATATTGCTGCTCCATTAAAGGTGCTTGTTGTGAAAGAAGAAGGTTTAACAACTTTATTCCACGATATACCATAATCAGAGGAGTAGTATAAATTACCTCCTGTTGCGACTGCAATTTGGAATTGACCTGTTCCAGACATAGATAATCCACGCCATGCTCTAATTTCTCCACTACCAGGACCAACTTGTCGCCAGTTTTCACCATAGTTATTTGAAGTGTATAAAAATCCTCCATTGTCTGCTGCTGTTTGATACTGTCCGGATGAACTAATCGTTACATAATACCAACCGCGCGAACCTGCTGTTGGTCTTGCTGACCATGTAAAACCATAATCAATAGATGTGTATAAAAATTCCGTATTCACACCAGCAGTTTGATATTGTCCAGATGATGACATTCCAATACAGTACCATAATCTTGTACTCTCTCTCACAGTCCAATTTACACCATAATCACTTGATATCAATAATTGTGATTGATTAACGGCACTTTGATATTGACCTGTTTTATTCATACATATCGATTGAAATGACCCACTTGGATAAGTTGCAGGTATTGTAAATCTTTGTGTAAGCGATACTGTTCCAAAACTTGCATCAAATCCGCCACTTCCGGTACGTCGTGTAATATTTGTTGGTGTCTGGAATACAGCATTTGGTTCTGTTCCTGCAGCTATTGCTGTCCAGTTTATTCCATCATTGGAATATACGAGCCCGCTACCGTTGCTACTACCAGCACGTCCGCCTGCTACGAATTGAACGCTACTTCCACCTACAACTGCACGATTATATTGTGAATTTACTGCGACGCTGCCGACTTGCGTAGAGAATGCGGCGGCGCTATCGGTGTATGTAATGAGAGGAGTTGTTGCCTGGGTATATGGAACGATTGATGTAGTTACACTATGGTAAGATAACGAGGGAGGTATGCCACCAGGTGTCGATATAGGATAGGATGGATATATATTTACAGTAGTTGGTGGTATAATGGTTGTTGTTATTGTTGTTATTGTTGCTGATATTGTAAAATTTGCGGTAATAATTACTTGTCCATGATCTCCAGACCATTCTGAGAAATCTGTTATTTGGCCAACTCCTAAAGAACTATACGAACCACCGCCACCTCCACCACGAGGTGCGCCGCCGCTGTATCCTCCTCCTCCACCTCCAGAAGCACCACCTCCTCCTCCGCTGGCACCTAAATAACTGGCTCCACCACCACCACCAAAACCTCCGTCTGGACCGGCAGCAGTCTCGAACCTTCCTTGACCACCATTTCCGCCACTATTCCATACGAGACCCGAGAAACTCCCACCGCCTGTCGCCGAAGGTAACCCATTACTGTATACTCCTCCTCCTCCTCCGGCATAGTTATATCCTTCACCTCCTCCTGTCAAGCTATCCCCTCCCATCCCTCCTCCTGACGATACTCCAGGTGCTCCAGCGCTTCCCAATCCAGTGCTTGTTGGATGCATACCTCCTGCTCCTTGACCACCGCCACCACCACCAGCAATCAATATTGAAATATAGCTGCTTCCTCCTTCTGGACGCATTACAAATGTTCCACCACCACCACCACCAACATTACCAGCTTCTGACCCTCTTTGCCCAACCAATATTAATATGACTTCATCTTTATTCAAGGTTGTAGATAGTTGAATGTCTCTCCCATAACCGCCATTTTGTGTACCACCACGTGCGCCACGTGCGCGTATTGTATAACTTCCGGTAGCAGGTACTTTCCACCTTTGAATACCGTTATTGTTTAACATATCTAGAAAGTTAGAATTTTGTGACCATTGTACTGAAGTAGTGTATGCAGTTTTAACTTGTTCTAGATTTGGTCCAAACCTTCCAGTTGCTCCTGCATTTGTAAATGTATGCGATACAAACTCGTAAAGAATATTAGGATTATTTCCTGTATTTACAATTGTTTTTGTTTCGGAAGAAGTTTGTCCTTGTGATACGAACCCGTCTTGATTATTCAACCCTATCATCGGTGTTGTCAAACTCGTTGTCGTCCTTCTCATTAAGCCTCCGCCTCTCGCTGCCGCTGCCACCCCCGCCGTCGTTTCAGTCACTATCTTCGCGTCGTGCCACACCATGCCATTGACCGATACCGCTAGCGATGACCCGCGCCTCGATTTTACCCGACCGCTTGCAATCCACATCTTTGCTCCCCCGAACCACGACGCACCCGTCCCATATTTCTCGAACAATCCTGCGCGAGTATCCATCATTCTGCTTCCAAAGACGCCCACCCATCCGTCGGCATCGGCCGCTTTCGCTGGCGTGGATGTCGCCACCGAATAATTCCCTGTGCCTACTGCTACGATTTGTTGTGTAGTTTCATCACACAGTATTTTATTCACTTTTGTCATGACGCGGGTCGAGTTTGGAACGGCGCGCCACGTAATTCCACCGTCAGTCGAGGTAGAAAGCGAGGTGGTCGCTGCGGCAAGTTCGCTGGTGATGGGGCGGGTGGGGATGGTGGGGAGGGTGAGGGCGACGAGTGTGATGGTGACGGAACCGTGGCCGGTGTTGGTCGCGCCGTTATCTGTTAGTGTGGTAATACCGTAGGAACCACCACCGCCAGCACTTCTAGTTGAATTAAAACCTCCTCCTCCTGCTCCTCCTCCTGAATATCCACCACCACCACCGGCACCAGGATTATTAACTGTAGATTGGCCTCCGGCACCACCACCAAACCCACCCCCATTAAAACCACCGCCATACTGCTGCCCCGGGCTACCGCCTAATCCACCAGATATAAATGATTTGCCATTCGTATCTGCACCGGTCCAACCGGCTCCTCCACTAGTATAAAGACCGCCACCACCAGAACCTGCACCGCCGCCGCCGCCGTTTCCATTTGTCCCTCCTGCTCCTATTTCATTTCCATATATAACTTGAACACCGCTTCCACCATCACGACCAGATGTTGTTGATGTGGCGTCCATATTATTGCCGTTAGGACTACTAGTTCCTCCTCCTCCACCAGCGACTACTAATGGTATCGGGTTTGTTATACTGCCACGAACAACAAATGTTCCACCTCCACCTTGACCTGTAAAACCTAATGTATCAGGTCTTTGTCCCACTAATATCATTATAACTTCACCTTTTGTTAATGTAGTAGTCAAATGTATATCCCTTCCTCTACCAGGGGTTCCATTACTGCCACTACCTGCCGCCCCCACCGCGCGTATCGTATAATTCCCCGTCTCTGGCACCGTCCATTCTTGAATACCTCTCGTTGTCATCTTCAGGTATGTCGTCGCCCATGTCGCACCTGTGGCAGTATAAGCATTTCTTACAGTCGCAAGTTCTGGTCCTTCCCGTCCAGTCTGACCCGCATTCGTAAATGTATGCGATGTAAATGCGTAGAGTTGTAACGGTTCAAACGGCGTCAAATCGACCAACCCGCTATCACCGCCCAGCAAGAACGGCACCTGTCCCGTCGTCAGCGACCCCTTCCCGTAGGGGACAATCGTATGCACATTTTTGATGGGCACACCCCCCGACATCACCGCTCCAACTGTCATTGTTTTTGTATTTGAAATCGTACCCCCCCGCTGTGTCGGGTCATCATATAAACTTCCAAAATCTAAAATAGTTGGGTTTGGAAGCACTGAATATAATGAAGGCTGTGTTGTTGCTGATATTGTTGCATCATATGTATTTGGTGCTAGTGCAGGCAACCAGTTTTTTCCATTATACGAATATAACAGATATCCAGTGACACCTGATGCATTATTGGCTGCAATTCCAGTTCCACGAGGTTCGCCATTTCGTGTATCGCTTGTGCTTGCAAGCCACATGGACCCGTTCCAGTAAACGCAGAGTGCGCGACGTCCTGCCGCCATTCCTGTCCAGACTGCAGCTCCTGATGCACCCGTTGTAGCATTCCATGTAATTCCGTCATATGACCATTTTAGACCACACGTTACGTCATAGCCTGCAGCGACCCACATTCCGACACCGAACCCGTCTTTTCCATAGGCAACCGACCATGCTTGTTCGCTCAATCCGGCGGAAGCAGTAATTCCTCGCCATAATTTGCCGTCGTAAGAGTAAGCCATCGTATTTGCAGCTGTTGTTGCGATAGAACGGTCTCTGCGACCAGCAGTTGCTACCCACATTCCTGCACCATTCGCATCCTTTCCATACGTAATACCGAGAGAACGAGAGTCGTTGGCGGCGGCTGACCATGTTTCACCAAAATTAGAAGATATTAAAATTACACCATTACTCGTTTGACTGACGGCAGTTTGGTATTGACCGGTAGCCGATATTGCTATCGCAAAGTAATTTGTGGAAGGTCCGTGATTTGTAAATGTTCCGGCAATTACTGTTTGTCTTTTTATTGTGTCAGATGCGAGTTCCCTTACACCAACAATATATGAAAATCCGGTGCTTGAAATTGCAAGAGAACGGTAACGCGTTCCTGCTGGTGAATTGGTTAATGTACCCCATGTAAAACCATAATCGGTTGATACTTGAATATTGGTGTTCAAACTCTGAGACCCAATTTGAATTTGACCTGTGGAAGACATTGCAATAGAAGCCCAGTTTCCTTGGCTTGTTGTTCGCTGAGCCCAATTTACACCATAATCACTTGAAATATGTACCTGTGCTGTGTTAAATCCTGCGGCAGTTATATATTGTCCAGAAGATGAAATTGCGATGCATGTCCATTCTGTTTGACCAGTGATGGTTCTCCATGTTACTCCGTAATTACTCGAAACTTGAATACCAAATGACGAATTTCCAGAAATTACACCTACTTGATGCTGTCCTGATGCAGATATCGCTACTTGTTTCCAAGTGTTTTCAAATCCGCGCGCCACCCATGTAATACCATAATCAGTTGAATTGTATAATCTATCAGTAGTACCATCCGAACTTGCTGCCATAACATATTTTCCGGTTGATGATACTGCTACTGATACCCAAGCACGTACTGGCAATGTAAGCGCCGTCCATGTTACGCCATAATCCACTGACCTATATACTAATCCTGCATTTATAGCTGCAAATTGATACTGTCCAGTGCTATTCATTGCCACAGTTCGCCAATCAGCTCCTGACCATGGTGCATATCTCTCGGTAAGTACATTTACACTTGTTCCGAATAGAGATACGCTCGTCTGTGACAAGAACCAATTCTTTGCATCATAAGAATATGCTACTCCTGTATATGATGTTCCGCGTCCGATTGCTGTCCACATACCAACCCCTGATGCGTCAGCACCATATGATACACCTTGGCATACAATTCCGAACAGAGCACGCGAGCTGAGTATCGGCGTCCAGTTCATTCCATCATCTGACCATGCCATTGTATAAATTGACCCACTTGTGTTCGTGTATATTTCTGATGTTGTAAGTGGCGAACCACCGACTGCTACCCATCGTCCTCGGTCGCTACAGCAAACGGCATAGCATGCACCGGCACTGCCGAATATATGTGTTCCACCTGCACCAAACCAATTTACTCCATCACGCGACCACGCCAAGCAGTTATTACTATTGACACTGCTTCCTGATATATCACCGCCGGCTACCCACATACCGTTGCCGTATTTCACGGTTCGAATACTACCTATTACATTGCTAGCTGCATTTGTCATTACTGTAGTATTATTTGTGGTCCATGATAATCCGCCATCATATGAATACGCCATTCGATTTGTACCACCATTATTACTTGCGTCTCGTATAATGCCTCCACCTACTGCAATGAGGAAGTTGCGTGAATACACAGGTGACCATCTTGTTGCTTCTGCACCATTCACAGAACGAACAATTACACTCGTGGTTTCGGTGCCTCCATTTTGTAGAAGTCCTTGAGCTCGTCCAATGCCGCCACGCCACATGGCACCTGTTCCAGCGCCGGCACCTATACTTGTCGGCATTCCTGTCGTTAATAATGAAATCGGCATATTTACATATGTGACTGCATTCGTGCTTACTGTAGGTGTAAAAATGCTATTTGTTGGACTACTATTCCATGACGTCGCTGCAGTTATATCCATTGTACTCATAATACGCGAAGACCCTGCTCCAGATGTTGCAATCCATGAATATCCAGTCCATGCAAGGCCATTGAGGCGCCCAAATAATGTATTCGTAAATGTTCCTGTTGCGATTTTCCATTCTCTTGAGCCAGAAATATCGGTTGTGTAAGCAACTTGGTTCGAGCTATTAAATGAAACATCCCCTACAACAACCCAAAGTGGTGATTGTGCGCCAGTATTATAAACAACTGCACTGCTAGTTGTTAAGACTGGTGGAAATCCACCGTTCGTACCTGATATCGTAGCTGCTGTCCATCCTGTTCCAATATCGTTTGTACTGGTATCGGTGCGCCATGAAATACTGCTATTGCTACTGGCTGGCGCACCTGTTCCGGCACCACCGCCACCGCAGCAAATCCACGCGAAACCATTATATCCGATTGAGGTGATACGTATTCCAGGAAGAACAGAACCCGTAATCGCTCTCCATCCAGTTGCACCGGTTCGGTCATTCGTATAGTACAACGCAGATGTCGTACCTTGGGCACCTCCAACAACCCAGAAACGCGGACTTGATGCGATACAAACCGGTTGAAATGATGCTGAACCTGTAGTAACAATACCCGAAACTGCAGTCCAACCGATTGCGCCGTATTTATCAGTAGTGTAAATCATATTGTTATTGTTGGGGTCGTATCCGCACGCTAGCCATGCAACACCATTCCATTCTAATGCCGCATATCCGCCTTGTCCCATTAAAATACGTGGATTTACATAATTTGATGCCACAGACCATCCCACGCGTGCTAGCGGATCAGTGCAATACCAAATCGAACCGTAGGGGTCGCCTGTTAATGGGTCATTTGTTGTAAGACCAAAATTTGCTACCCAGGACCATCCATTCCATTTCAAAGCGGAACTAAACATCTGTGAATCCGGTGTAACTTGAAATAATTGTGTTGCTGATAAATCAGTATATGTATTCAACCACATATTCGCCCATGGTGCCGACGGTTCTCGTATATTTACATCCATATGTGTAATAAATACGCTGCTGCTTGTGCGCATATATAATTGTTGAAATGATGCATCTGGAACATTTGTGGTTCCTCCACCCAGAACGCCGTTGCCACTGCCGATAAATGCACAAACCGGTATCGTCGTACGTCCAATTGACGAAATGGCTCTTTGTTGTGATGCGGCAGTTGTCGTTGTTGCTGAGCGCGCACCACCTACAATAAGGCTGCTACCGTTCCATCCAATAGTACGCGCACCGGTTTTCATTGTATTTGCGAGAGCAGAAGTTGCTCCGCTTATATCTGAAAAGAACGCAGATGAACCAGACACATCTGTCCATACCCGTCCGTCTGCTGATAATGCGATACATGCGCGCGACCCACTTCCTACTGCAATCCATCTTTGTCCAGGAGTTAGCGTTTTCGTTGTAGAATAGCCATTCCAAGAAATACCGTCTGCCGACCATGCAATAATATTACTTGTGGAGCATGATGAAAATGCAGGTCCAGTTGCAATGAACCTCTTTCCATTCCATGAAACTGAATTAGCGCCATAAGGAAATAGTTGTGCGGATGATGGAACTCCTCGCCAACGTCTGCCAGTAATTGCATAATCTGCAGGTATTCCTCCTGATTCAGGTGTATCAACCGAATATAGAATACTTACACCGCTACCATCAGATATTGAATTACCGCGTCCCACTGCTACCCATCTTCCACCACCCCAAACAACGTCATTTACGATTGTTGTTATTGTTGATGTTTTATTTGAGCCTGATACGACTGTGAATGTATCCTCCCACACTAATCCGTTTCTCTTGGAATACAACATTGTTGTATTTACTCCTTTACCGACTGCAACCCAGTACATACCGTTCCATGCAATCCGTTTCACTACCGTAAGGCTAATATCAGTGTTTAATATACCATTCCATTTCATCAAATCAGATGACCATGCGATTGATGCGGTATTTGTATCGGTGATAGGCGACCCGTCTCCTCCCACCATCCATATTTTGCCATCCCATGTAATTGTGTTCAATGCTCCGTTAATTGGAATGCTTGCACCGGGGATTTGTGTCCATGCAACACCATCTTTTGATGTTGCTACTTTAGCTCCAGTTACTGGATCGTTGCCTACTGCTACCCACGTCGTTCCATTCCAGAATGTATCGTTGCATATACCGCCACAAAAAGCGGATTTCGCAACACTTATATTAGTCGACTCCCATCTTCTACCACCATCTGCAGATATTGCGCCAGCAGTTGTTCCAACCCGACCATTGTCGGCCCCATATAAAAGTGTTGGATGTTGAAGATACGCGGAACCTATTCCAGATGTCCATCCGATACCACGTACAGGCGTCATTGACATAGGCCTAAATGAAGCTGAAGCTGTTCCAAATGATACTGATGTGCCTGCCGATGCGCCTGCTGGCACGATGTAGTCATTTGTCGTTGCAATACACCGCATATCAGTTAAACTAAATGTCGTCATGATGGTGCCGTATATATTTGTAGATGGATACACACCAAACCATCCACCGCTTCCGTCATATGAATATGCCAGAGTGCGTCCAGTGCTAACTCCCACGGATGAACCGGTTGCATACCATACTCCATTCAAATATGATATACCGGTTGGGCCTCCACCACTCAAATCAAATAATCCTGTTTTGGTATTCGGTACGGCGGTCCATCCATCACGACCAGTAGATGAAAATACAAATGCATTTCCGTCATTTGTATTGCGTTGAACAGCAGCAAGCCATAGTCCGCGTCCGGTTGTTGTACTTATACCATATGCGATACTTGTTACACCAATTGAGCTTATATTAGTTCCGCTATTCACGACACCAATCCAGTCGATACCATTGTACGAGTAAAGAACGGAAATAGTTGCTGAACCTAAAGCTCCTGCAACCCATAATCCGCGGCCGTTTTCGTCTCGACCGTATGCGATAGAACCGATAGTCGCGCCGACACTTATTCGTGATGTTGAATTTCGTATTGGTTGCCAATTTATGCCATCCGTTGAATATACCATATTAGCACTCGTATCGAATGCGGTTGTTACACTACTAGGCGCTACACCTCCGGCAATGAATATTCCATTCGCAAAGGCACAAGCATTGCAACGGGATAGGATGGTAAGTGAGTTTGGTACTTCACTCCAGCTGATACCATCGTAGGAGAAGATAAGCGAATTTATACCATCTCCGCCCGCAACCCATACACCGTTTCCAACACCGGATGCTGCTGTTATGGAGGCATTCGTAGATAACGTTAATTGTTCGGTCGGAGCATACATAATCGTTCGAACATTCGTAATCAATGTCGTTCCGCTTGTGATTGCACTCCATCGAATACCATTCTGAGAGAATGCGAGACAGCTAGTGCCGGCACCGCCGCTCGTGGTACCACCCGCAACCCAAATTCGTCCATTTGGTGATACAGCTGTACTAGTTTGACCATATTCAACTGTATTTACTGCTCCTGTTCCGAAAATTTCCTTTGCGCCAATTGACTGTGACCATGTCTTTCCATCAATAGTGTATGTCAAAGGTGATATAGTCGTTGTTCCTGCTGCAGCACTTACACCTCCTGCAACGGCAATGGCTTGTTGAGGCGGTTGTTGGTTTGCAGGTATCCATGTAAGACCGCCATCATTTGAATATACAAGAGGAGTAGTTCCATTACCTGTAGCAACGAACCGGTTGGCGTAGGAGTTCCAACTTACGGTGTAACCGGTATTCACTGGTGTAAAATCGCCAGCGGTATCCAATGCCATAATCTCTCGGCAACGTGTCAGGAAAGGGCCGAATGTACTCGTGCTCGCTCCGGTTGTTGCCGTTGCATTATCGGCACGAACTGTAACCGGTGTCCAATCTATACCATCGGCAGAATACGCCATAGTATAACCCGGATTGTTGTTAATCGCATCTAATCCAAAAACATTTGTAAGTGTTGAAACCGACTGACCATTCCATCCACCCACAATAAATCGCGCACTGACTGCATCCCAAATAACGCGACTTGCTTCACTTCCATTTTTGAATATGGCCGAGGAAGAAGCGACACTTTGGTTTGGAGAGGAAGTCCATGCACTTCCACTTGCGTCAGTAGAATAAATTATATTATATCCTGAAATAGGACCAGCGCCAACAGCGACCCACCGGTTCCGTAATGGCGAAAATGCAATCGAACGAATGCTTCCATCTTCAAATATACTACCAATTTCAAAAGGAGTTAAAACTTTATTGTAAAACCGGAAATCATCAATAAAAGAGCCATTTCCCATAAAAAAATTGGCAGCTGATTCATTCGAGCCAGCACCAATACGTAAATTTGTACCAGTATTATTTACATAATTTAGTGATGTTGTTGTTGTTAATTCAACGCCATTCATATATACAACACATAATACACTGGTAGATTTATTTAAGGTAAATGCAATATGAACCCATCTATTTAATAAACCAAAACCTACGAATAACGTTCTAGGTTGATTAAGTTCAGTCTGAATGGTTAAATCATTCTCTGCGGATATAAAAATCCTCCAACCTGATACAGTACCGGAATTACGACATGATGCTATTGCTTGTATTGTTCCAGAACTTGCTACTGGTCTTACCCAACAAGCAACTGTAAAATTATCCGGAGAAAACCGACCGTCATTTGCAACTTCAAAATAGTTACTTCCGTTGAATGCGGCTGCCGCACTTCCTCGTTTATAATTTGTCGTGTTGTATGTTACAGAGTTTATATTCGTAAGATTATTATTATTAGGTGAAGAGTCATTTGAATTACCATCAAAATTATAGGATGCAACAAGATTACTTATTGACAACGTACCAGTGTGTGCAGTTGTCCATGTTTGACCGCCATTTATTGAACGGTATATCGTATTTCCTGAAGCAGAACCGGCAAGTAACACAGAAAAATCGGTATTGGCTGCAAGACATGTAATGATAGAAGTAGGATATAATGCTCCAGAAACCCATGATGAACTTGCATCGGCGTCACCTGAATACATAATACGTCCGCTACTAAGCGTTGTCGAATCGTTTCCACCAATCAACCATCTATTATTAGAACCATCCCATAATGCGGCATAAACCCACGCCATGAGCAACGGAGCGCTGTTTGGATTACGCCAATTGAACCCATCATTTGAGATATACACTTTTCGGGTCGCATTTCCGGCATCTCCGCCACCTACTAAGAACCTTGTTCTTGATGGGTTCATTGCTAGAGAATAACTTCCAAGATTGGCGACAGTCATATCAGTTCCGCCATTATTTAATATATCACTTGAACCAGGTACGCGCGCCCATGATGCGCCTGCATCAGTAGAATACATTAATGCGAAATGTTGTGAGGAATTATCGGTGATAACGTTAGTGAGAAGCATTTGATTAGTGAATATTGCGGAGCGAGCTGTCTCGATACTTGTGTCGGTTGGTGTGGAAAAACCAACAGCTTGATTTACTACAGGTGCATCCCACGTGACACCATCATCCGAATACGAGAACGCTACACCACGCTGGGGTTGTCCCATAGACACCGTTGTGTATAATCCTGTATCCCCCATTGCCATAAATCGGCGCAACGGTTTGAATACATTTGCCCCGCATCCTTGCCAGTTACGACCATTAGTAGAATATGCAACTGTATTTGTTCCGCGTCCGGTTGCTATCCATCTTCGCGCACCCCATGTAATTCCGCGCCCCCATACCGAGAAAACTGTATTTCCCAGACCTTGCCACGATGCTGTGACAGCTGCAGCAGAAATACCCGATACATCTGTGAAATTTACCAACGTGTTAGCGGTGCCGCGTCCCGTCGCTATAAAATTCCGACCATTCCATGCAATGCCATGCGCGTATATGTCGAAACCACTGCTTGTCATCCCACTATCCGGCACCCCGGTCCATGTCTTTCCGTCGAATGAATATGCAATTGTGTAATACGCCGGAGGCGAGGAACCCGCAATGAGTGTGCGCGTTCCAGTCGCGACCCACATTTTTCCATTCCAAATGACATGATTTCCACCACCGGAAATGTCACTTGTGGATGCTGTGGGGCCTGCAATATCATATGAAAATACATTCACTGGCGCACCCAATGCATCAATTGCCCCCATCCATGTAATGCCATCATACGAATACGCTGTCGAAAATATGGTGCCGCGTCCTACTGCCACCCACATCTGTCCATTCCACGTCACGTCGCGGGCTTCTACCGAAAATATGGATTTTCCGGTAATCCCTGTCCATGTCATTCCGCCATCATCCGAAAACGCGAGAGAATTAGTTCGTCCGTTTCCTGCGGTCACCCATTTTTCGCCGTTCCACGCTACGGCGTTGGCACCTCTCGACCCACCAACACCGAAAGATACATTCGCGGAAATATCTGCGGCAGATGAAAACATTGCGTTAGTTGCACCTCCTGGTACCATCGCCCATGTTACACCATCGTCATCTGAGTACGAAATTGTACCGGTAATCGCGGGGGCGGGTGTTAGAGAAGACTGCGCGAGAACATCGGCACCACTGCCTCCGCCGCCAACTGAAAGCATTCTATTCGCAGGGAATGACACTTTATTATCCAGGCGCGCGACATTTATGGGTGATGTAAATGTGGGGGTGGTGATTCCGATGGAACCGTATGCTTCTATCGTAAATGTGCTTGTGCTTCTCTGAATACCCACCCATGTTGCAGGTACTGGAGGTGTTGCTGTAGAATAAAACATACAGTTTGAAGAGATATCACCCATGAAATACCAAGTATTTGTCGCAGCATTGAATGTGATGTTCCGTATCAACTCTGCGCTTGATGACACAGTTGGGCCTTTCATCGCAACCCAACTACTGTTATGAGGAATGCGTGAGGTAGAGTATGCGAGAAGAGAACCTGTTTCGCCGCATGCAACCCATATTCCATTTCCATAGGCAATAGAACGACCACCGGTACTGAAAAATAAAGAAGTTGTAATCGCAAACCAACTTCCCGCGATGGGTGGATTTTCAACGGAATAGCATAATGCATTAGTCCCTTGACCTGCAGCCAACCAAACGCCATTCGCATAGATGATATTTAATCCTAACGAAGAGAATGTATTGTTCAAACTTGCATCATTTTGGTTCGTTAATGGTACTACAATCCAACTATCAGAAGTGGGCGGACTTCGTGTGGAGTAAGCTATTCCATTTGTTGCTTGCCCGGTTGCTACCCATGTTCCATTTTCGAATGTTATACTATTTGCTTGATTGAAATTAGTTGTACTGCTAATAGTTATTCCTATCCACGTTTCGGCTGTTGGTGGATTTGCGAGAGAATAAGCGATACTATTTGTTCCATCGCCAACAGTGACCCATACGCCATTACCATATGCAATATCTCTACATGTAATGAATGTATTCCTTGTAGTAACATTATTGTATGTAATACTATCCGATATCCCTACCCAACTGGATGCAACAGGCGGAGTTTGCGTAGAATATGCAATAGAATTTGTTCCTTCTCCCACCGCAACCCATGTTCCATTTGCATATGTAATACTTCGCCCCCGTACCGTGAATGTATTCGGGCCATTCGGTATCCCCACCCAACTAGACGCGGTAGGCGGATTTGTGAGAGAATATGCAATACTATTAGTTCCTTCACCTACAGCGACTACGATATTTCCGTAACTTGTCATTTGTGCTGCACCAACACCATAGTTTTGTGATTTTCCCACACTAACACCGCTCATTTTAGCAACTATATCACTTGTTGATAAAGTGCTTGGGACCGCAAGAGGAATACTCTGTTTTTTTTGACGATTTAGTGCTGTCGGTGCGAGAGGTTGAGAATCCATATTAATGACAACACCGGAAGATGAAGATGATGAGAATGATGATGATGACGAACCATTTATGATTAAGTCGCCGCTTATCCTAACGGTGCCGGCGACATCTAATTTCGCGGTAGGTGTATTTGTGCCAATTCCAAAGTTGCCAAATGTATCAAACCTAGCAACATCGACACCTTTTATGCGAAATGGTATAATATTTTGCGAAGGATCACGACTATTGACATCCATATCCTTCTGTGGCGAATATATATAATAAAAACATTATTATTTACAATATCAAAACGCAACGTGTGTATTGTGACATAAAAATACATACATATATTAAATGTCATTCTATCCGAATCATTCTTTCTCACAATTTCCGCAACCAATACAAACAAGGCCAACAAGTACGCCACCGAACGCCACCACATCAGCTGGTCATGGCTTGACAGTGGGTTCTGAATATCCTCCTGGTTCTATGAGTTATATTAACCTCAATATAGACGAATATCGTATTCCGGATTTAGAAGCCTTCTTTACACTTCCTACTAAAAATTATGATATTCAAGATGTTGTTCATAAAAAGAAAATTATGTGTTCAGCTGTTGACCGCGACGGCACGCTTACAACGACTTCACGTGCAAGTATTCATGCTTTTTTGGATCAGGCACTCGCACGTATTGTTCAACATCTACTTCCAATTGGCAGTGGAAAACCAATTACCACTCTTCCTCAGAATACCTTAACTGGCGATAACGGCCATTTTATTATTAATAACCCGGCACGTGATGGTATAAAAAACTACGACTCAAGTAGTAAGACCGGTATCAATCTGGATGATAATGGTGCGCCGCCTGGTGTAATGAACCCTTTGAAGGTAAATACAATTAAGCGTGCAGTGAATATCGATACGCGGTTTCGACCCAATTATTATACAACAAAAAGTTCTGACTTACAAATACATCTTCCTACAAAGGTTGAGCGTGCAGTGAGTATGCGTCTTGCGTCAATCGAGATACCTATGACATATTATGCAATTAGTTCGGATTTTGGAAATAATGTATTTACAGTGAAATGGAATTGGGGTGGTGTAACAGACGCGTCGTCGGCGACTATTAAATTACCTGACGGAAATTATGATATCGGGCTATCAGATAAAACGAAGGCAGCGCGTCTTGAAACGGAAATCAATGCTCGATTGGCTGCGACCGAAGCAGGAGTTGCGACAAATGGCAAATTAAATCTTCGTTTTGAAGTAAATCCGATTACAGGAAAGTCGCGATTTTTCCAGGACCCGTCATCAAATTTGGTTCCAACACCTATTTCATATAAAATCTACTTTAACTCCAATAGCCTTGGCAATATTTTACCTGCGAGTGAAAATCCCCAACCACTGCAGATGACTTTGGGTTGGATGTTAGGGTACCGCGCGCTTAACGGGTTAAATGGAATGTATAGTTCAACGCCAGATGGAATTATATCGGAGGGTATTTGCAATGTTCAGGGACCAAGGTATATTTATGTAAGTATTGATGATTTTGTAAATAGTTCGAATAATTATTTTACAGCTGCATTTGCCAGTTCAGTGATGGCACCGAATATCATAACGCGGATTAATGTAGCTGATTTGATGCAAGATGTTACTGTATTTCATTATGCACAACAAGAGGGCTATTCCACAGAATTGGACAGAAGTCGTAATTATTTTGGGCCAGTTGATATTCAAAAGTTGCGCGTTACGCTTTATGATGAATATGGTCGCGTCATTAATTTAAATAATATGGATTGGTCAATGGAGTTGATGTTTGAGTGTATATACTCATAATAAGCGTTGGTATTGGATTGCGTATTCGCTTGTATCGATGAGAGATGAACTATATTGATTTTATCGAAATTATTCATAATAATAAATATCATGAATAATTATTGACATGTTAATATAATATGGACCTCCGTGACGACTATGGATGCTTTTTTATAAAAATGAAAAATACGCATGATGTTGGATTTGTTATCTATATCAAAACAAATTTTTTATTGAAGAACCACCCCAAAAATAAATTAAATTATTTTGATGATGCCAAAAAGGCATTTTCAACGAAGCCTTATTCTCCAAATAAAATTTGGTATATTGGATTTTCTGGTAAAGATGGTGTTGGCGGTGATGCTTTAGATGAATACACGAAAAAGGAATTTCGGAAATTATTTGCAACAAACATCGACGAAAATTATAATTATACCGATTATCCGTTGTCTGAAGAACTTTATGCTGCAATGAAGAAGAGTAATACAGGAATTCCTTCCGAATTTACGAAAGAATGGGTTGAGGAACAATATAAATTTATAGAGGGTCAATTCGCTATTATTGATAAAAAACGTGAAAAGTTAGTGCCCACACGCCCCACATCCTCCGCCCGTTCTCACACCAAACATCGCCGACACCGAAAAAATAGGTTGAGTAGAACGCGTAAGCATCTGTCGTAAGGCCGGTTGTCCTGGAATATTTGGATTAGGGTTATTTGGGTCTCTCACGGAGGTTAGATGAAATTGGCGTGATGCGTGGTTGGTTTCATCTTTGTTCTGGTTTGTTGTCTCTGATGAAGATAAAGATGATCCTCCTCGTACAGAATAAAGTACAGGTTGATGATTTACCATCGTTGTAAAAAAAAGCGAACGTTGCATGATTACGTAATTTTTATATATAATCATGTTATTTTTATTATGTTCCCAATCGATTTTATTTTATTAATACTGACAGAACAAAAGCATAATCAAGAATAATGTGCTACATGATGCAAGAATGACCGACATAATAAGCATACTTATTTCAAAAGTGTAGCAAACAAACTCGCCCAAAACGTATAGAACATCCATAATTGTTACTTCTATATGTTGAACATAATGTGATTTTGGAGGGGTATAATGAGCAGACCTGTCAATATTCGTACTTTTCTGAACATAAATTGTTGAGCATGTTCTTTTTATTCGGTTCATGTGCTGGCCGGTGATTGCGAAGAACAATGACGACTTGTGTGTATCAGGACATATGTCGCGATTGTTATCTTCTAATTTATACCGCGTGAGTGTGTAATCATAATATTCGTCGTATGTATTTTGCAGATATTTCTCTCGAAACCATGTTTGTGTTTTTGTCCCGGAGGTCATTACTAGTAAGCTCAATGAAACCAATAATCCGAGAATTTTAATATTCATTTGATTGTTGGTCGATGGGGTGTGTGGTATTTTCGTTATCGATAAAATTGAGAAAATCGATAAATCTGGTTCAATTCTATATTCGGATTTAGTAATTGAAAATACATGACGCACTAACACAGACACTTATTGTAATACGCAATACCGTAATTACGCGTCTTGTTTCCTTGTAAAGGTGTTGCAGCAGCTTTGGCAGGTGCTTGTGTGCGAAGAACCGACCGACCTTTCAAACGGGCTAAATACCGGTCATATGACCCATGTTTGACATCAACCCCTGCACCAGGAGCCGAAGTTGAACCGGGTCGCATTCTAGTAATACTGTGGCGGGTTGAACTCGCATGAGATGGAACGTTTGTATGCACAATCCCTGCAACCGCGCGGTCGCTCATTTGGTTCCAATTTACACCAATAGTAAGAGTTGGGTGCGTATATACATGTAACGCTGCACGGTTCATCGTGTATTCACTTGCAGGGACGCGAACTGTGTTCCATATTTTTTGTTGCGTACTTACACTTTCAGATAAAACATTACTCGATGGTATCGTAGTATTTATATTACGCTCTTTAAGTGGGACTTGGAATTTACAAGTAGGACAATTTGGGAATAGTTGTGGCATGATATTATCGATGAAAAGATATATAATACTATAAGATTATAAGATTATAAGATAAATTGAAACATAATTTTTGAAATAACGTTGATATGAAACGAATGAACCTTGTTATGCGCCGTGATACCAGTGGAACAGGAAGTGGTGGCGATAGTGATCTCGATGACACACTCGGAAATGGCGGTGGTCGATGTAGTGGGGGAGGTGGCAGCAGCTCCATCTCTCGGAAATATGAATGCGATAATTGCCACGCTGAATTTCCCAATAAAACTACAATGGACCGGCATATATTATTCTGCAGAACGTTGGCCGATATACGGCGTGGTAGTGGGAGTGTATCATCATCGACACACAGAGGCAGTTCAACTGAGTTCGATGACCCATTATTGCCTACACCGCGCGAAATGTTTATACTCATTCAAGAGCTTACATTGAAATATAATAAGGTGAAAGACGAATTGGAAGTAATGAAGCAGTGGGCGAAAATGGTCGGTCGGCGGGTCGGGGCTTCATCGGTATCATCGACGTCGTTCGGTGGCGGTGGTGGCGGCGCACTTGCGGGTCTCGATTTCACTTCCGTAACGCGTCAAAAACGCCAAAACATGGAGGTCATACTAAATGAAGAAGATGCCGAACATCCCGACCTCGCAGAATTACGTCCTGGCTTCTCAGAATGGCTTACATCATCTGCTGCATTATCTTCTCTCACTACTTCAGATTTGAATGTAGTATTTCACGAGGATATTGTTGCAGGTATTACTGCAGCTATTTTACGCGTGTTGGCCGAGCATACCGTGGAGTCTGGCAAGTCCCACCTTGTCCCGTTTAAGCTTGCGGATATAAAACAGGGTGCATTTTATATTTACGACACGGTATTCAAGGTTGGTGGCGACGGACATCATATAAATGGCCCAGACCTCCCACTTCATTCAGCTGTGGTAGAACCTCCGTTACGGAAATGGCGTGTAATGGAACCATGTGAGTTTCAGTTATTGGTACGGACATTTCATAAACTGTTATTCAAAGAGTTCAAGAAATGGCAAGATTCGAATTGGGAGGCCCAACAACAAATCATGAAACAACGACAAAAAGCCGCATCAACATATAATCAAATGATGTCGGCATTCCAGTGTTCGCCAGCGATGGCTACGTGTGATGGGATGTTTGCTCCTCCAGTATGGGCGGGGGGGGTAGATACGGTAATGCAAGATAATGAAGCAATACCCCATCCTGTTACGGGTGCAGATACTGTGTTGTCTGAGGATTTCGCCGCGCTTTACAACAAATATGCGGATAAAATGATGGGCGGTGCTTTGTCGGATGATACAATATTATCACGTGTTCGTGCGAAATTGTGGAAGGATATGAAGGCGTGGCGCCTTTAACTATTTATCATCTATACTCCTACCTTCTTCAATCTTTCAAGAATGTCGTTAATGAGTGATTGTTGTTCGGAAATTTTCGCTTCTAATTCTGCAATTCTCAATTTATCTGCTTGTTGTTGTCGGTCTACTTCTTGAAGGGCGGATGTTGTGATTGTTAATATTGGGTCCTTATCTAAATTTTTAAAATCATCAACTTCTTGACCACATAGTAAATATACATCTTCATCGAGGTCAATATCTGAAAAAATTAATAGTTGCTTATCACTTATTTTTTTGGTAAATACTTCGTATTTTTTAGAGTGGATGCTATATAATAAAATTTTAAACTGTTGATTACCAGAAATATCTGAAGCTGGATTGTTACTATTCGTCGAATACTCATTTCCACAAATGTCGTGGTTTCCTGTAAAATTAAACTTATAATTTACATCATATAACGTATTATCTATCGAATAATAGTCAAGGTAGTAGTATCTTGCGCTATCGGTTAATTTCTCACGTATTTTTATTTCATCTGTTACTTTACTTAATTTTACATGAACCATAAAATTTGGAATGAATTCATTTGTTGTTATGACTGAATATGGAATAGCATTTTCAACGTCTTGAGCTATAAACCCATATTTATTATGCTCTATCTCCTCAAATAAATTACTCGATCTACGTGTAAATTTTTTTGGTTTCAAAATTCTTAATTGTGATAAAGCCTCTTCGTCAGATATATCAATAATATTAAATTTAATACGCTTATCTGAATTAATAGCATACCCCGAAGCAGCTAATATATAACCATCTGAATATATACCGGGCTTCACGGTGGTGGAGTATGCGCCTGGATTTACATTTCCGACACCGGCAATGAAACCACCGCTGCTTACGCCGAGCGCAAAATAACTTGTTACCCAAAGGCCACTAGCACTAAAATTAGTATCACCCATCCCTCTTACATCAAGCTTTGCACCAGGAGAGGTTGTCCCTATTCCGATTTTACCATCTGAGCTATATAAAACCCATCCATTGGTGGTGTCGTAAACTCCATGTGTCGAATATTGGCATGAAGATGCATAGCTAGCAGAACCTGCAGAGGTTGCAGAGCCCGCACTACTTGCATAACTTGCATTTCCCTCTATAGTCGAAACCGTCAGCGTATTTGTGCCAGGATTATACCTAAGATTGCCGTCGCTTCGCAATAATGCTCGTTTTTTACCAGTGTCCGATTGGTGCAAATCCTCCGCAGTAATAAATGTCATATAATATGTATTATAACTACTATCTTGTCTCTCTACAGTCGGATGTAGAATGTCTGAACTGTTAATTTTAATTATATCATCCACGTATTTTCTAGTAGCTGCGTCCTGATTTCCACTAGGATTAACTAAACCAATAATTCTACCAGTATTATTCATATTTAAATTTCCTGTTATTTTAGTGTCGCCTGTCACATCTAATGGCACTGACGGACTATTACTTGAACCAATAGCTACAGAGTTACGCATGATAGCGTTTCCTGTCACATCTAATGGCGCTGACGGACTATTACTTGAACCAATAGCTACAGAGTTACGCATGATAGCGTTTCCTGTCACATCTAATGGCGCTGATGGAATGTTAGTTGAACCAATAGCTACAGAGTTACGCATGATAGCGTTTCCTGTCACATCTAATGATGAGTTGCTATTTAGCGCGGTCGTTGTTCCCACTCCAACTTTACCATTTACAAATAACGTATTACTATTTGGATTATATAGTAATTCGCCATCATTCAGTAGCGTCGCTCGTCCGGTAGTAGCAGTTGTGAATATAACACGATGACTTACTTCAGATGAACCGGCTGGTGTAATTGTGGGATTATTAGCCATAGCACCATTGTTTAATGCATTATTAATAGAAGTAGAAGTAGCCACTGAATTTTCATTTGTAGCGTTATCTACATATTTTTTAGTAGCTGCATCTTGGTCATTCTCTGGGTATTTGACATTTATAATTTTGTTAGAGGTCATATTCAAATTTCCGCCTGAAATATCCACACGTGAAATTGGCTGACTTGTTCCAATTCCAACATCCCCATTTGAATTAATAATCATGCGTTCGCTGGCGCTAGTAATAACCCGAACAGAATTACTATATCTTCCACTATTAAGTGTATTTACTCCAATCAAGTCAATACAGCTATTTTGTGCAGTTTGTGCAGTTAGACGAAGAAATCCGGATGTATTCCCGCTATTTACACCCCGAATTTCGTTAGCAGTTTCGTTATTGATAAGAGCTGGTAGATTTGTAGTAGTTTGAATTGCATTTGATATTAATTTAATTCTTGGGTTGTCTGTACCGAAATTTGTTGCTGCGCTGGTTATGTGTGTTATACCACTTATATCTATTACTGATTGACTACCTGCATGCGTGGTAGTATCGTCAAAATTTTTGCCAATACCAACCCGTCCATTTAAGTTTGTGCGTCCCAATACAGATACGTTGCCTGCTTGGTTGATTACAATTGAGTTATTTTGTGTCGGGTTTCCTGTCTGAAATGTTATAAAATTTGGAGCAGTTATTCCTAATCCGCCACTTGAATCCTGTAATCCAATTGCACTTGCTGAACTTCCAATAACTTCTCTATGATACAATCCTGGATAAATTAGTGAAGTTGGCGTTGTTGTAGACCGATTAAACATAATCATTGCTGATGATGGGTCAAGTGAATTGGCGCTTCCGGGGTTTGTTCCGACCATGACATTTCCACTAACATGAAGCATACGACGTAGATTACTTGACCCTAATGCGGTCAATTCATTCGGCGTAATACCACCTACTCCTACTGCTCCGGTTGTATTTATCACGCAAAATTTATCCTGTGCAGCTATAATATTTCCATTTGTAAGGTCTAATTTCATCCCAACTACTGCAGATGTTTTATCATTATTATTGTGTAAATTGAATGTTACATTCGGTGGATTATTATCAAAATTATGTATAAGTTTCACTCCATGAGTAATATCGTTAATGGTTGCTGGCGATTTCGTTAATCCTCCTTCACCGGGTGTATTATTTATACCGGAAGCAAGAACAATGTAGTTGCCGCTGGCTTCACCTCCTTTTATGAACGTTCTTGGACGCGTATTATTGGAACCATTAATAGACGGATCTTCTACATAAAATGATGAATGTATTGAACGGCACGCAAGGTCATTCATAACAACAGTTCCCATACTTGCATCGGACATATTGCTAGTAAATCCAGTTGCAGCATAACGAAAATTAGTTGTCCCCCCAAAATTTCCGCTTGGGTCTGTATCACTTACTGCAGTATTTGCTCTATATTGTACTGAATATTGCGGTCCAAAAGAATTAGATTGCCCTGCTGGTCCTACAATACCAGCTGGACCTTGGAACCCACGAGGTCCTATTGGGCCTGTGTTACCAGTTGGACCTTCTGGGCCGATTGGACCGATTAGACCTCTTTCACCTTGAGAACCAGCTGCTCCTTGAGAACCTGCTGGACCAGGAACTCCCGTTGGACCGATTGAACCGACTGCACCAAATGTCGTCTGTAAATAAGAATATGTTGTTTCAAGAGAACCATTGTCAGTTTGATAATATAACAAAACATTTGCGGTCTGGTTGGCATTTAATGTGTTTTTTGCATAAATTTGTAACTGGACATATACATTATTAGAATTCCCGTTTGCATCTTTTAGAGAAACAAAATCAACTGGCATTTCTATTTTGTATAATGTCTTTGATGTACTATTCACTTCTTTACCAGTTGTATTATCCAGTATGTTGCCTGTATTTATTGGTGGATTAGTTGTTTCCCAACTTCTTCCGATATATTTTATGTGGTCAGGTAAAAATTGAGCGCGTGGTGGATAAAATCCAGGGTCTCCTCCTTCTTTGCTTTCGATGATTAGACTGTTTGGCATTGGCTGATTTTCGGTTCCAGTAATCATAAAAATTGCAGCATATAGTGATATTTGACGCGCATCAGAATTAGAAGCAGCTGCCGCATACAAATTTAAAACCCATACACCACTTGGAATAACTACTAAAGGCGATATTTGTGATGCAGTATTCCAAAATCGAGTTACCGGTATCATTTTATTAATATTACCATACGTTGCACTTGCTGATATAGGACCGATTGTTCTCAGTTTTGATTGTATCGGAAATTGAGAAAGCATATATGAATCAGATATCAATACATTCGATATACTATCACCATCCGGGTTAAGCCATAATATCGTACCATTTGACCCTTGCGCTCCTTGCGATCCTTGCGTTCCTTGTTCGCCTTTTGAACCTGCTGGTCCCACCGGACCGGTTGCACCAGCTGCACCATTTGCACCAGTAGCTCCTCTTTGACCTGTGGGCCCAGCAGGTCCAACTACACCTTCCGTATCACCTTTAGGGCCACGAGGTCCAGTTGGCCCGGTGGGTCCAGGTATGCCGTCTGACCCATTATCGCCAGGAATACCAATACCTGGAGGTCCTGCCTGACCTGTCGGTCCCATACTTATATCTAATTGTCTCGTTATAGCAGCAACCGTTCTATCTACATAATATTTAGTTGCTACATCTTGATTATCGATAGGGTCACGTACATTTCGAACACGATTAATCGGTGCAGCTACCCCTTGACCACCTGACATATCGATGTCGCCATTTATAAAAATAACACCTGCATTATTTCCTATTCGATGTGTTGTATTTCCAGTATTGTATGAGACGTCTGTTGACCCGCCGAATGTTGTCCCGCCCATTGCTGCGTCATTTGTTCTAACATAATTTTGTGTTCCAGTGCGAGAGAACCCGCCAATTCTTTTCCAATTATTATTGTTATTGTTAGACATACTTATTATATACGACGCTTTACTTGTTGCGTGTTATATAATAAGTATTAAAAAATAAAATAAGATGAATACACGCGACCTTCAATTTATGTCAAATAGATTATGTTTCTTTACTACGCGCCGTTTATATGTTTTCGGTTTGTTAATATAAATATTATAATCGTCATCGTATTCGTCATCGTATTCGTCATCGTATTCGGGATTATCCTCTACAATTAGTTGCAACTCTTCATTATCTCTACTATGGTTATGTAATCGTCGGGTTTGTTTTCTTTTTTGTTGCTGTAATAGTTGTTGTAGTTGTTGTAGTCGTCGTTGTCGTTTTCTTGGAATAATAATGCTATCTCTTCTTTCTGAATCTACACTTGGTGGCATTAGCCCTAAATCGACTGGACTTATCAATACATTTGTAAAAACTGGAATTTTATGTTCATGTTTTTGAATTTCCTCAGGCATTATTCCATCTAAATAATTATCAACCATTTTCCTTCCAATTGGCAACTCTCGTTTCAAATCTTCCTTTGTATATTCAGTTCGTTCTATCGGTTCGTTGTCTTTTTGTGTTTCTGTTATCAGCTTATTTCCATCAAACCTCATACGTGAAATAACTCGGTGATTTTCTACTACTTGAATGGGTTCGGAATTACTAATGGGTTCAGGGTTGTGTTTGGGCCTATGTGCGTCTTCTTTATGTTTGTTTTCTCGTCGCTTTCGTTTTCGAGATTGCCTTGGAGGCGGTGCCGGTACTGCTACCGTACGCTTTTTTTGTCTCGTTTTGCGTGACATATTTATGTATATGTATATAACAAAGACAATAATGAAATTTAGATTGTTAGATACGACTACAACACATCATGCGCACCATACGCAACATATGCATCAATTGTACAAGGCTCGTGATACTTACACAGATACATATCAATATTTAGATGATTTATTGGATAAAACATATCTCACTGATTATTTTATGGATAAAAGCGCCGGCGTTGGCGATACCGCCATTTCTGATTCTCATGCTTCGAATAAATAATAATCTATTCTCATGCTTCGAATAAATAATAATCTATTATATATACGAACTATGTGTATCACAGATTTAATTGTTCTGGCCGTTATTATCTTGGTCCTAGACTCCGTATTTTTATACCTTGCAAAGGATATATTTGCGCGACAGGTTATGCTCGTTCAAGGAACCGCCTTGAAAGTGAATATACCAAGCGCCGTCGTGTGTTATGTATTAATTGTGTTAGGTTTGTATTATTTTGTTCTTCGTCATATTATTGTTCCAAATGCAACAACTGCTGCGGCAGCGGTTCAAACCATGCGTCTCACTGACGGAATAAAATCGGCATTCTTCCTTGGTATTCTTCTTTATGGTGTATATGAAACGACTACCCTTGCTGTTTTGCGTAATTGGAGCCCAGTTACTGCGCTTATCGATACTACTTGGGGAGGAACACTATTCGCTCTCTCAGCATATCTATTCTATAAGTATAAAACGCTTATCTATTGAAAAGCCTCATATATTTTCATTAGCACAGCCATCTTTCTATCTGGAACGTAGTTACATTATTATTCAGTATTATATTATTATGTTCTCGGCAACTTATTATGATACTTGAATATATCATCAATTGATATATAAATTGAATTATGTTATATATGAATAAACAAACTCCTATTTTATCAATATTAGTGCAACCTGTAAATGATGTTATCGGCGTTCCATCTTTCGTAAAATAAGGTGTTACAAATATATTCGCGTAGTGATTAGCACCTGCATGCGCGCCATAATCGGCATCATCAAAACGAATATACTGCGTACTTCCATCTGCGCCTGAAATCGTTCCGACATCCCCTATATTTGTATCATGTTTTTCAATCTTGTCGAACTCTCGTTCCACTTTTGTATTTATGTATTCGCGACCCCATGATGAGTTATAAAAACTAGGTTTAAATGCTTGGCGGCCACCAAATGTATAAGCAGGTGCTTTATTATCATCAATGTGGCTGCCTCTATTGTTTCGGTAATCGTCATTTGGAAGTGATTTATATAAATGGTTATGATGATTATTCATTCCAGCAGTTGTATGCTCCATTCTTTCAAAACGACGAAGTGGTTCTTCTTGTCTCGGCAACTCCTGTGATTTTTCCGGAAATTTCCATCCAAAACAACAACTCACACATGTTTTGCGAACGTCGTCTATTCTTTCGGTAATTTCTTTCGTTTTTGTATCATCTTCATTTATTAAGGATAGTACTACGAATGTGAAAAACAGAGCATTACTGCATATATCCAGAACACCGAAGATATACGTATAATCTTTAATGATATAATTAATATATAATGCGTCGCTAATAATTTCAAGTAAAATTGTTGCACATTCAAGTTTCAAGTAGAATGGTTTATCTTGAAATATTGTAAAATAAACGGTTGCCAATAAACGCGTTACTGCAATGTTATAATAAATTGGTGGTGGCGGACTTGGATATGCAAGTGAAGAAATAAATAACAATTGTAAAAAACCGAAACCGATGGAGGAATGAACTCTATATGGATTCTCCATCATATAATTATATTCATTCGTGATATATTTTTATGTCATATCCTATCATCATAATTGATATAAGCATAAAATGTTGTGTAACATGTAATAATGCTTTGGTATGGAAAATATCATCCAACCAATCCAACGATACGATAATGAACACCTTCAAGCTTTTTTCGCTTTGTTTGTTCTTTTGATATGTGTTGAATTTGCAAAAGAACCGCACTACTGTTGTGAAAATTGTAATAAGGTGTATAAACATGAAGGGCGGTATCATGCGCATGTTGCAAAATGTGGTGGTGGTGGCGTTGAGAGAGGAAGTGGTAAAGACGTGATAGAACCAGTCGCCGTATCAGCAACCGATTTTTCTGAATTATTACGCCAAAATCGGGAGATGATGGTCTTGTTGCAAAAACAACAGGAAACCATACAGGTATTAGTCACACAGCTTTTACCAGTTACAAAATGAATATAGAATGAAATGAATATACATGAGTAAAGAATGTATTCATGTACATCATGTGGAAAGGCATATAAATATCCAGGTGGGTTAAATAATCATACAAAGAGATGTGGTTCTGGGGTTGGGGCGGGGGGTACGGCTGTGAGTGCAGGTGGAGGAGGAAATGCGAACGGTGGAGGGTCGGTGGGGGTGAGTGCAACGAACAATGATGATATTACAAAAAGCCCATTTTTTACAATTCCTCTTACCAGTTTTAAACCTACTGCAAATTTTACAAAGGAAGACTTAGAACAATTGGAGCAACGGAAGCAAGCGCGACTTATCTCAATACTTAAATCGCAACAGGAAGAACGGAATAGAAAGGCGCTGGCAGAAGCGGCGTCGGCAGCAACAGCAGCGGCTTCTAATACTATTATAACAAATAATACATCGAATATCGGAAATGAAGAGCACAATGCTTCGTTTAATATTAAGTATGTAAAGCGTTCAGAGGAGACCCAAGAAGTGGTTAAGGCAGTTACTGCAGCGGCGAATGAGTATTGTAAGGGTCGTATTATTGTAACAAGCGATGAACCTGCGCCAGGTGGGGGTCCATTGACCGGAATTAGCACAAGTGTAAATTCGAATGGAACTACTGTCTTTAATCATCCAACACGTACCATTTCGATTATTGAGACACCGCCTGAAGAGGTGAGCCCTGAAGAGGAACATGATATTACGCTAGAAAAGATGACCTATCTAATTCTCTCGCTTATTCAAAATAATAACAAACTAACAAAAGAAAATCAAATATTGCGTTCGATTGTTGCTAGAATTGACCCAGCATGTTTTGAGGATTGATATAAGTATTTAAATAATAATGACGTTTGATTGATAATTATTATTTAGATTTGAACTTATAATATATCATATATGTCTAATATCACCCCGTCAAATAAAATAGTTCCTATTGTAGAACCAACGCCAGTTTCTACTGAACCATCTGAAAATAAAGTTACAAAATTTATATTGGAAGGTGTTGGATGGGCGGGAAGTATATTAGTTTTGTGTCCGTACATCGTTGATTTTGAAAAAACTTTAGATTTTGCATTGAATATGCTTGGTGCGACTGGATTATTAATTGTCTGTATTAAGTCAAAACAATATCAGTCTATCGTGATAAATACTGCTTGGATTATTGGAGGAATTTATAAATACTATGCCAATGCTTAAATTTCTATTGAACAACAGTAATGTCAGTTTCTTTGTATTTTTCTGGAGTTTGTACATATTTATAAAATTGAAATCATTATATTGAATTGTGTAAGTAGTATGACATTGCATTCGTTCTCTCATTGTAATCATGGATTATAGTGCTTACACGGTCGCTCACTCATTTTCAAAACTGTACGCTCATGACAAAAATGGAAAAATAAAGGTATGGACTGCAGCAGTTCTTGTGAATTCGCAATCTACCGCGGTTGCATCGCGTATTACGCATGGATATATCAATGGAAAGCAACAGGTGGCGTATCGCGATTGTCAGGCCGGTAAAAATATCGGTCGTTCCAACGAGACTACGCCTCTCGACCAATGTATTTCAGAAACGCGGCGCAAATGGACCGACAAGAAGGATAAGGAAGGATATACTGAGACAAAGCCCGCTGATTGTGGTGAAGGTTATGGCGACATTTCTGGGAATGACTACTATGATGACGATGGTGAAAGTGATGCCCCAGCTGCCATCGGCAGACCATTTCTCCCAATGCTTGCGCAAACATTTAATCCTGCAGATGTCGGTGCTGCATCATCAAAAAAGAAAAAGGTCATCAGATTTCCGTGTTTCGTTCAACCGAAATTGGATGGGCTACGTTGTGTCTCGTATGTCATACGCAATGAAAATGATGCCACGAATATCGCACTTCAATCGCGTACTGGTGCATACTTTACTGGTCTTTCGCATATTGCTGCTGCACTTCGGCCTTATCTCTCGCAACATCCAAATATCGTAATCGACGGCGAGTTATACACCGACCAAATGCCGTTTGAAGAATTGGCCGGGCTCATCAAAAAGAAGAAAATCACCGATATCGATGTTGAACGTTTGAAAATGGTAAAGTACCACGTATATGATATCTATGACCATTCACAACATGATATGCCATACTCCGAGAGAATAAGCCAACTCGCTGGTGCGGTGAGGCGATGTGGGTGTGTCGCTAACGATGCACTTACGGCGACAGCGGGACGGATGCTGCGAAGCGATACGGAAGCAGCGGCGGTTGTCGTTCTTGTCCGAACCGAAAAAGTTGCGGGCTTGGCGGATTTCAGGAGGTTGTTTGCAGAGTTTGTAGAGTCTGGTTACGAAGGCATCATGTTGCGAAACGCAGCAGGTGAATACCGTGCCAACTATCGTAGTAATGACCTGCAAAAATACAAGGAGTTCTTGGAGGACGAATATCCTATCATCGGTTACACGCAGGGAGAAGGACGTGATGCAGGTGCTGTAATATGGTTGTGCGAGACAGCCGATGGCAAAGAATTTACGGTTCGTCCGCGTGGAACGATGGAGCAAAGGCGCGAATGGTTCAACAATGCGAAAGAGTATGTGGGTAAGAACCTTACGGTTGTATATCAGGAGCTCACGGAGGAAGGTAAGCCGCGCTTTCCGGTAGGGAAAGCATTGAGAGATGGATATTAGTTGGATATTTCAATGAAAAGTATTATAGTGAAGAAAACTTGTTTAAAAATGACCAGCGAAAAATGGATTTTGGACATTTTTAAAAATGTCCTTTTTTGCCAAACGGGTAGGTTTTAAAACGCGAAAAACGTTAAAAATGCAATTTACACCATAATGCTCTCATTTTCATATTTTCCGTGAAAATCTCCTTACTGTAATTTTTTAACACCCCCCGCGTTCAACCCCGCGCCCTATTTTCGAGGGGTATTTTAGGAAACATGATGAGCTATATAGCGAACTACAGTGACAATTACTTATATCGATGTGATTTATGTCGCTTTGTTTCTGATAACAAAAAGGACTACCGTCGGCACACTTTATCCAAAAAGCACGCGACTAGGGTAAAAGCGTGCTCACATCATGTATTATTACCTGCGAGCGAACCAATTACCCCACACTATACCAATGTTAATTCTGTAACTTTACCCACCACAAGCATTCCAAGTGTGACAACGGTTAATCATGCCTTTGTGTTTGATGAACGGATATATAAATACTGTGATAAGTGTAACCAGAAGTACTATAGTAAGAGTGGATTATGGAAGCACAGAAAAACGTGCCAGGGTGTTGCGCCAACGGTTGTATCGCCTACACTGGCATCTGTGCCAGCGCATGCGGGTACAACGACGGACCAAGAATTGAAGGCTATGATGTTGGACTTATTGAAAAACAACCAAGAATTTCAGCATAAAATCATAGAAATGATATGCAACCAGCAGCAGTCGATTGCGTCATCGGCGGCGGCGGCAGTATGTGCAGCGGCAGTTCTACCATCAAATTATACGAATAGTAACAATTACACTACAGCAACTAACAGTCATAATACGAATAATAATACATTTAATCTTCAATTCTTCTTGAATGAGAAGTGTAAGGACGCGATGAACATTACTGACTTTGCAAGTTCAATCCATTTGAAAGTAAGCGATTTGGATGATTTTGGACGCATGGGTTATGTGGAAGGAATGTCCAAACTCTTTATTGATAGTTTGAGAGAAACAGATGTATGCAAACGTCCGATACATTGTAGCGACGCTAAACGAGAGACACTTTACGTGAAGGATGATGATAAGTGGCAACGCGAAGATGCAGTGAATACCAAAATAACGAATGCTGTCCGGGTTGTAGAGCATAAGAATATCGTCCTAGTAAATGAATGGGCAAAACAAAATCCGAAGTGTGAAAATAGTTCAACGAAAGAAAATGCACAATATATCACCATGTCACGTGCAGTACTGGACGGTGATGATAATAATATCGCCAAGGTGATTAAATTGGTTGCGAAGGAGGTCGTCATCGATAAATAAAACACATAAACCTAATGTGTGAATGTATATAAAGATGTCAAGTGCAGCAGGTAGCGCCGCCGCATTCGCGGAATACGACGAAGCAACACAACGCCACATAATTGATTTGGGTTGCTTTATTTATGATAAATCTCTCGAACATTACCAACGCAATATAGATGTCGGCGCGTCGGATGTTCAATCATCAACAATGTCGAGAGATTACGAATACATTCAATTAAAACAACAGGTAGAAAATCTCTCGACGCGTCTATTTGAAATCCGCGAAGAAGAGTTTAAAAAGGGAGAAACAAAAGTCGCTGAATACAAACAGCAGCTTGTCGATGAACGTCGGCGTATTGATAAAATTCTCTCGACATTGCAATCTGATACCGACCGACAAGTCGCTTTGAAGACCGAACATCTTAATAAGAAAATCGCGGATCTTGAAGTAAAAAACAAGTGGTATTACAGTTTGTATGAGGATAAATCCAAAGGTAAGAATTATGAAGAAGAGTTGTATCCAAAGTTGTTGGATTATAATGACGCGCATATGAATTCTATATGGCAAATCACGCACGTAGGTTCAGTATTAAGTGAAAAGACTGACTTTCATTTTCGTCATAAAGACACAAATGTTGTCATTTTACTCGATACAAAGAATAACCTTCCGACGAATCCTGTCGTAACTACTGCCGACTTTGAACGTGATATTCTGCGTAAAGAAACGAACGCGATTGGTGGCATTATGTTGGCCAACGGCAATATATCATGCAAGAAGCGGTTTGAAATCAATAAAATTCAGCAGAAAGTGTTGGTTTATGTTTCATCGTTCGAGAGAAATAATATCGCGTATGTATTCACATTATTAGATATGATTATGGAGATGTCGAGAGGTACGTATAACCCGAATGCATGTGACACCGATATGACAACCTCTTCAGTGGCTACCAATGCCGCTCTTGGCGCATTTCGCGAATTACTCGTCGCGGATTATAAGCGCGAACAAACTAACTTGGAGAATGCGGAGAGGTTGCGAAAGACTGCACAAAAGGCAATGGATACTATTGTCGCAGATTTCGATACTCATTTTCCAGGCGAAGATATAGAAATAACCGCGAAATCAGATGAAGTTCAGACAAGTTCTGCACGAGTGAAACCGAAAACAAGCACAGATATCATCGATTACGATACATTAGAAGAAGGTCGAACAATTATTGGACAACGAAGTAAGTATTACTTGGAATATGGAACAACGATTCAATATTTCAAGAACAATTATGCGAGGAATCAGAAGGTGAAATCTCTCGAAGAGCAAACAACAAAGTCATCATCCTCGCAAAATCAACTTGTTATTTCTGTTAATACCGTTATAAAATCGCCAACTAAAAAAGGCTCAGCTAGATAATAAATCGTCTCCAACAATCCAAAAATCAGCGGGTTTATGCCAGAACCTTTTATAGTAAATAGTACCATTAGATAAAAATGATGCACAGTAACTAAATGATGACGCAGAGCATATTAATGAATTGGCAAATACCATTCCATGAAATGCAGGTATTACGTCTCCATTTAAATGAAGTTCTGTATCTGTATTCAAGTATGTTTCTTTCATTTCAACCTCATCTTTTTCGGTAATGGTCTGTGAATAAATATGAAACCGTAATGGTTTTTTATCTTTTTCACTGTATGTTCCACGAATATGATTTATTAACTTGACATAATATGCATGAGGTGTGTCTGCGCCTCCTAATCGTATATCGACTTTATTTGGACGTCGAACATGCACGGCAACATTATAATATTGTGTGTCGAATGGCGTAGTTTTGTTTCTATAAAATAACGATTTAATGGTTTTCATTGTTGGACTAGTTAATAATCGAGTAATATTATTTTCGAAAAAGGTGTAATTGCATTGAGGAAAATATTGAATATGTACATTTGGGGGTGCTTTATACTTATCATGCAAGTTCATATATTCTATTAATCGTTGAGTAAATATAGCTTCATTCGTATAGTTATGTTCAATACTGCTAATATTCGGAAAAGCATAATTGTAGTTTGTTGTCTCATATGTATAAAGAATATCAATTATTATGTTTTGAAATTGTGCCCCAAAACCATCATTTCGTGGTTTTCCGGTATAATATACTTTCCCAGTATAATACATTAACGTTGTTCTATATATATCGACTTTGATATTTCTATATATTTTTTATTAACAAATGTCGGGTCGGCTGTATTTGGATGATGAATATGAATAAAATTCTGAGTTTCCATATAGCTAATAATGTTTTGCTGACTACATTCGTGAGCGCCTATATATTGATATCCATCACCCTCTGCAGTTACATACACAACACGTTCGCTTAAATATGAACCGGCACTTTTCAATATGTTTAAATCCGAACCTTGTGCATCGATTTTAAGATAATCGATGTAGTCGAACCGGTTCCATGGAAATCCGTCAAAGAACATTTTGAGTGAATATACCGGAACGTCGATTACCTTTTTAATCTTTCCTAGATGAACTTCGTCATTCGGATAAAGACTTGATGTTCCGTAGTCATTATTACTAACGTAAAATTTCATAGTTTTTGGTATATCTACACAACTTAATGCGCATTCTTGAATGACAAAACGTCCTTCATCGATGTATTTTCGTTTGACGCAATTGCTGTGACTTTGCAGTTTATTATTCTTGTTCATAATAAGAGACACACATTCTGGAATCGGTTCAAACCCAAATACCATTAAACGGTCGTCTTCATGTGATAACCATCTTTGTGATTGAGGAGCACTATATGAGAGACCAACATCGAGTTTCACATGCGTACATTCCTTCGGGATAGTGTAGTTGAACATAAACTATTAATTATAGTAGTTATTAATATTATAATTATAATAATATAAACGTAATTATAATATAAACGTAATTAATTATTATTCTAACATAATCATTGACATGTCGATTAATATATCAGACCGCATATTTTCATGGAGATTTCCAATTCCGACAGATACATATCATAAGTATTGTAAGAATGTATATTCGCAAAATGGAGAAGATGGAATATTAGAACAATTATTGAATGAGCTTGAAATAACAAATGGTACATTTTGCGAATTTGGTGCTTCTGACGGAATTATGTCGTGTAATGTGTTAAATCTAGTAAAAAATCGTAACTTTACAGGTATGCTCATAGAAGCCGATGAAACTCGCTATAATAAGTGTGTAGAAAACTATAAATCATATACTGATATAAAGGTGTTTCAGGGTTATGTTCTTTATGATGATGATAAGAATAATCTAGATAGATGGTTGGAAAGAGGTGATATGAAAAATGACTTTGATGTGTTATCTATAGATATTGATTGCGATGATTATTATGTGTGGGAAAATATGAAAAATTATGCACCCAAAATTGTGATATTCGAAGTTAATAGTTATAGAGACCCAATATTTGATGAGTTGCCTAAAAAACCATCATCTGAATATAATATTGATTTGTTACGTGAGCAAATACCCTCAAGAGTTTCACAAGGATGTAGTTTTATTTCTGCAGTAAAACTAGGATTACAAAAAGGGTATATACCTCTTTCATTTACAGGTAATATTATATTTGTAAGACTAGATTTAGTTGTTACATTGAAAGAATTCCCATATAAAATATCAGACAATCCGTATGATTATGTTACTCTTTATACGCATTTGTCTATGTGGAATAATGAATGGTTTTCGAACAACGGATTGATAGTAAATACGGCAATACGTGATTATTATTTATTGACAAAACAGAAGTATATTGATATTGAGTGGTTGCATAAAAGATTCATGGAAATATTAAACAATAGTTGATTGTAGGTTATTAGATAGATAATATGTACAATATTTATATAATGACTGTAATCCAGGTATCCTATCCACGTGACGAATATAGGCGATAAAACGACACAATACTACTTATTATATGATACGGATGACAGAGAAGGATATTCTAAAATGGTTACTGATGTTTACAATAATAGTATAATAGTTGTTAATGATTATAGAAAATTCAATTGTGTTCTTCCACATGAATAAGTTCTTCTGGTGAGAGATACGACTCGTGTCGGAGGCGTAACGCGGGGTTTTCGCTTGAGAAGTATCCAGGATACAGAATACTCCAGTCGGTGTCTTCGCGGAGAAGTGTGAGTTGTGTATAAACATAACCGATGAATGCACTACATACAAATCTCGATGTTTTTTGAGGATGTGGGTCTTTCTTGTAGTATGCTTCGATCCAATCGGTTAAAACGATATCATATGGTTTATCATAAACTACTTGATGTATTTTCTTTAATCTCTCGGTTGTAAAGAGTTCATAATATCTCTCGGAATGTAGTTTCCTAATGTATAATTTGCCACCATACGTATTCACGTATTCATCGAATGGAACAAATTGTACGCCGAATTTCTTTGTGTTGTCTTCTGCATCTGGTATATTTGATGTGCCGGACATCCAGACATACATTCCTTTCATTGGAGGGTCTGTGAAATCGGGGTCCTTAACAATCATTCCAACATGAGAGAAGTCACTTTTTGTCATGAATTTGATGAACCAGCTTAATAGCCCCCAATCCTTGTATTCGAGGTCATCGCATAAAATGATGTCGCCGGTTTTGAGTTCATGTTTCATATTAGTATATTTACATATATTATATGACAAAAAATGGGAATAAAATACATAGATAATGACACAATCGGTCATTTTTGTGGTGGTATGTTATCTTATACGATGATACAATACAGTAATATTCCGTTAGGGTTAAACTTTATATTGGCGAATGGGATACATTATATGATAGAGCGGATAGAGAAAAGTGTTGCACCGAATGGACGTGTATTAGAAACAAAAGAAAACCATATTGGCGACATTATTGCATTTTTGTTAGGCTGGAGTATTGCATATATGTTGCAGTTAGACCGTTATGTTACTACTAAAATTGCGCCAATTTTATGGATAGTATTGATTTATAATTATTCTGCTGAAATATTACGAGAGATATTTCCTTATGAACGGCTTTTGGATGGTGCATATACAAAGGATAAGTAACGAAGTGTATAACAGGTTCATGGCGTTAAATATAGAAATGTTGTGATATGCTAGAATACATGCATTCTCAAAAAAATTGAAATGCAAATTTATGGAATGATATCTCACAGACTCTCGACAAGTGAATTTATAAAGTATGGCGGCCGAACAATACGCGATGTTTCAAGAATTGGTTGGTGTGTTTCAAGGAGCAAAAATCCAGGAAGGAAACGTATGGGAGAAGTTGATTTACGAGGTAATCCGAGATGCTGGGCGATACTCAATGGTTGCAAATGGGTTTCCGGTGCTGCTGCTGCATGATGAAGAAAAGAAAGGCGCACGAAAAAACCACAAGGTCGACATCTTCTGCAAGGATGACGACAAGATGGTAATTCATGCCTACAACTCAAAAGGTAAGTCATTCAACAACACTGAAAGTCCCGAGTCGCTATGCAAAGAGTACCAGCTCTACAAAGCTTCAATTGAGCACGCACATCCGGGATATGCTGTGACCTACGCAATTCTGAAGGATGAGTACGATTGCAAGGACGGCAAAATGTCAAAATACAAGTATTTGGAGGCGAATGGAATTCCGGTGTTCAACACGAAGACGTATTTGATGGAAGAATACGGAATTTCCACGGATGAAATCGAAAAAAAACGTCAAATGAGAACTATTGAGCTCGTGCAGGAGAGGTTCAAAAAGACAGGAATAACACAGGAGCAGTTGAGGTTGCTGACGACAGGGGTGTCGTCGGAGTAAGGCAATAGTGTAATGCAGCCTCAATAATTTTTTATTACAAGATGTTTTGTATTAATTTCATCACCGACACGTCCGTCATAGAGTTTAAACCGATAATTTTTGGCGTATTCTGCAACAATGTAGTCGGAGTACAGTTCTTCAATGAATTTGGTTTTGCCGATGACCATGAGACATTTGATTTTGGTCTCTTTGAAGAGTTTGGCCAGAGTTTCGTGTTCGGTTTTACCGAATTTACAGTAGCCATAATCAGTGAATTCGCTGTCGTATGGGGGGTCTAAAAACATGAAATTGTCTTCATTGTTGTAGTTATTGAATACGGTTTCGAACCCTGAGCAGAGAATGGTGGTTCGCGCAAGGAGAGATTTGTAATCTGGATTTTTCAGGTCATCAAAGTTGATGGTTTTATAGCGACCGAACGGAATATTGAATTTACCATGTTTGTTGTAACGAAGCATGCCTCTGAAGCAAGTTTTGCGTTGATAATAAAATCGTTTTGCATTGTCGAGAGGCGTTTCAACTGTCATTTTGTCGCGTACTTTGTAATATGTTGGTTCATCATTCGGTGTGTTTGTCATGAATTGGTATATTTCATCAGCTTGTCCGTTTGATACACTTTGGTATAAGTCGATTAATTCGGTATGAACATCGCTGATTACAGCTTTTTTAGGTGCCAGGTGAAAGTATAATGCACCGCCACCGATGAAAGGCTCGAGATATGTATCGTATGATGGAGGTAAGTGTGGTAAGATTTCTTTGATTTCGTCACCTTTACCACCGCTCCATTTGATGAGTGGTTTGAGAGATGGAATGGTGAGTGTAGTTGGCTTGGGTTTTACCTTGATGACCCGTTTTTTGGTGGTAGTAATGGGTGGTGATTGTGGGTCCATGGTGACGCGAATAAAAGAAGTAAATAGTTTATATTTTATATTCAATTTTAATCTCTATTAAGTATTTGTTGAGAATAAAATAGTAGTATAGATTGATGGAGATTTCTTCATCAATCTCTCGTAGTCGTTAGAATTGAAACTGCAAGGTTTGAGAGAATTATATGCGATGGCTTAATGATTTTGTATGTTCGAGAGATTTGTACAAGTATAGCTGGTGTGAGATTATATAAATGTTATGAAGTGTTCGGCACAAAATCTCTCGGAGATGTGCGTTAAGAATTGACCTACGGTCGAAATGGAACGCAATGTAACGAGCAATTCTGGTGCAGTTGGTGCCGGGGTTGTGTTTTGTGTTGCTTGAAATATCTCAGAGTTGTCACTTTAGAAAGTTGTATGTTCGAGAGATTTTGCTGAAATATTGATTATAATTAAAATATATGTCTAATATATCCGAATGAAATAAAATAACGTATGACAGTATTATCGTGATGCATAATGTATAGTTAATTTCTGTTTTATTGAATACCTTAAACAAGAATATGTAAATTAACGGTAGATAATGAAGTATGAAATCAATTGACGCCAAAAAAGGCGTGAGTTTTGGTTCTCTCGATTTTACAATGTCATAATAATTCGGATAATAATGAAATAATAGAATACTCCCGAAAAATGTAAGAATATTTAAGGGAATAATATTGGAACTACTATGTAAGAATATGAGTGCAAAAGTTATAACAAAAACAACAAATGAAAAGGATTTTATTTGATTTTGTATTATTTTAGGTAGGTTTATATTTTGAAACATAATAATGATACGTCTATATACATAGTATGATAAATTAGCATTTCATACATTAGTTGAAAGACGTAAGTATTTAGGTATGTTCATATTTCAAAATAAAAATATAAGATTTTATTAAACATGCAGAAAATAGGGTTCTGTTTTTTGATTTATGATAAAATAAACCTTGAGGAGTTATGGAATATCTTTTTTAAGAATGTAGATAAAAATAAGTATGCTATTTATATTCATTACAAAATAGATAAACCATTACAATATTTTGAGCAATATAAATTAACTGATTGCATTGATACAAGATATGCTCATGTAAGTTTGGTTCATGCGCACAACTTGCTTTTTAGGAAAGCATATGATGATGGTTGTTATAAGATAGTAAGCTTAAGCCAAGCATGTATTCCATTCAAGTCTTTTGAACATGTTTATAATTTTTTGTGTAAAGACAATTACGGGCATTTCAATATAGTACCACACGAGATGTGTTTTCCAAGATGTAATGATTTATTAAGCTATTATGACAGAAATACAATTCAAAAATCATCTGAATGGTTTATACTAAACAGACAAATATGCGAAATTATTATAAGAGAAAATGATATGAAAATAAATATGATGTATGGGAATATATCTGCTCCTGAAGAACATTTCTTTATAACTACTGTGTTTTACAATAATCTACAGGATCAAATAATTACAACCCCCAATCTCTCCAACGATGCAACAACATTTACCAATTGGGGAGACATGGGATATAAGTACGAAAAAGGTTATGGGTTAAAGAATTACGACACTATTGATAAAGAAGAATTACTATATTTGATACATAGTAAATGCTTATTTGGACGAAAATTTAATATCAACTGTTATTCCTATTTGGATATCCCAGAATATATAGAAAATATAACTACAAAAGCGTAAGTATAGTTAATAATATGTATAAAATGAGTGTGTAATATATATGCAAATATTATAATGATATATGGTGTAAAATAGTACGTAAGTATAAATATTTATTGATTTCAGTATAGTGTAAAATATGGTATAATGTAATATAAATTGACACATAATATGGTGTAAATATTTTTGTATTTTTATGTTTTTATTTTTATCGTCACGTTTTAGCCTATAAAAAAACGTGACGATAACCAGTCACAAAAAATTTGGGAGGTCGTAAATTTTGTGACGGTAAATCGGTCCTAAAA
>Ga0209770_10000058_pt1 | contig 62554 bp, 80 predicted proteins | sample LauGreSu1BDMLBDD_2_FD_187572 | JGI IMG/M metagenome (GOLD analysis project Ga0209770, IMG submission 187572) | Freshwater lake microbial communities from Lake Michigan, USA - Su13.BD.MLB.DD (SPAdes) (version 2) | ecosystem: Environmental > Aquatic > Freshwater > Lake | place: Lake Michigan, USA... | reverse complement strand
TCCATGCCGAAACAGGGCGTCGCTTCGAGTTTTGCGTTCGGCGTTGCATACGGCCAGATCAAAGGGATCATTGGCGCGCAGAATATCAGGAGCATATATACGTCGCCATCTAAGTGGAAAAAACACTTTGGCCTTTCGTCGGATAAGGAGCAGGCGCGCGCTACAGCAATAAATCGTTGGCCTGATAGCGCGCATTTTAGAAGGAAGAAAGATCACGGCAGAGCTGAAGCGGCATTGTTGGCTCTTTATGGTTCACAAATACTGAAATAGGAGAAAAACATGCAAACATATAAGTATTATGTATATTCAATTAATCCAATTGATTTTGGATGGGGGTTTTTTGTTAAAATTAAGGATTATATTGAAAAAAAATTTAAATACGACGCTAAAATTGTTAATGAAGTTTTGCACAAAGATTTAATTGAGTTTTCAGCCACATTGGCATGCGCTGATAATATTAGTTTCAATGAATTTATGAATAGCTTTAATTTTGCAATGTATGCTGCCAGAAGGGCCGGGTGGGACGGAGACTTTAGTGAGGAGCCCGTTTTAATACCAGTTGTTGATGATACAGAATGTAATTATGGGTTTATGTTTAAGCAAAACAATAATGGCAGCACTTTTGTTATATTGCCTCATCGTTGCTCAAGAATGGAAAAAATATCATATGCATCTAAACTAGTTGATGGATATAAATAAAAAAAGACCCCGACTGCAATCGGGGTCTAGGGAAGTCACCATTGGAAGTAACGCGCAATGCGTTTGCACTAGATATATAAGTCAATATTGAAATTGATGCAACATATAGTGTGACGCTGCGCCAACAAAGGCGTAGGAAAATGGAAATACCTTTTGATTTTGATGTTGAGTATTCATCGCCATCGCAATGGGCGCGCATGTATCGCTCGCTTGGGTGGCAAGTTGTTCCTGTTATGCTTCCATCAGAAGCAAAGCCAGGAAAAAGCAGCAAACAACCAATCGTAAAATGGGCGGAGCATGAGCGTGAACTCACGACAGATGAATTATTTAATAAGTGGTATGGGCCTGATGGTCTTTACTGCAAGCGCATTAACATGGGCATCGTTACCGGCGAGTGCTCACAGTGGTTATTTGTTATCGACCTCGACCTGCACAAAAACACGTTCCCTGCTATCTGGTGGCAGGGCATACACGACGATCACGCCGGAGGGATACTTCCTGAAACTCCACGCGCAACAACCGGTGGCGGCGGAAAGCATTACTTCTTTAGGGCTCCGCCGGGTTGGGTGCCGCCAACAATAAAGACACCGCAAGGGATCGACATCAGAGGCAGGGGCGGATTTGTTGTGTCAGCTCCCAGCTTACACGACAGCGGCGCAAATTATCTTTGGGATGAAGACGCAGAGCCCTGGAACGTCGAAGTCTCTGTTGCGCCAAATTGGCTATGCCAGGAGATCGATCGTCTCGTCTTAGAGAATGGCGGCAATTTGCCGCAGGGTGAAGTAACTGCCACCCGCAACTATGAGATCCTTCCGCCCCTTGGAAACAACGGGACGACCGGCATCGTCAAGAACGACTTCGGCGTCATCACTGACGGGCGCGAGAGCCAAATGGCCAAAATGGTCTTTGGCCGCATGTTGGACGAATACAGAAAAGATCCGACGTATCCAGATCCAAACCGCCTCCAGGCGATCGCGATCGATCTCTTCCGGCAATATGTTTCGCTCGTTAAGCCGCGCATCGACGACCCGATTGCGGAGAAGCATGATCTTCTAGAGCGCGAGGGTCGGGGCATTACGCTTTTTAGAGAAAAAGTTCATGCGTCTCTTAAAAAGTGGCACACAAAGATCAAGCAATATGCCGAAGCGGGTCCGCCGCCTAAGCATGCGCAGCTAGAGCACGCTGAAGAAAGAGGCGCAGAAGGCACCCTTCTGCCTGAAAAATCTGACGAAGAAGAGTTCAGGCTCCGGCCTGAGCAAATCGTCAAGATGATGCAGGACCCCAGCATCTTTCAGATCCTGACTATTCAGGACATTTATGATTTGCCGGACCCTCAGTATCTCATCAAGGATATCTTCATCGAGAATGGCCTAGCCTTCATCTACGGCGCGCCAGGATGCTGCAAGACCTTTATCACGCTAGACATGGCGCTCAGCATTGCTGCGGGCCTTCCTGAGTGGTGGGGCAAGACGATCGAGCGATCAGGCCCAGTCATCTACATCAGCTCTGAGGGAACGTCAGACATGAAGTTCCGCATCAAGGCATGGTGCGAGAAGCGTGGACTAGATGGCCCTCCACTGCCCTTCAGGCTGCTTCACGAGAGCATGAACTTCATGAACGAGGAAGACGTCCATAAACTCATTAGGACGGTCGACAAGGCCATTGAAGGCCTTCAGGGGGAGGTTCCTGTCCTGATCGTGGTTGACACCGTTTCACGCGTCCTGCCAGGCGCTGACGAGAACCTGCAAAAGGACATGACGCTTTTCATCAGAGCCTGCGACAAGATCAAGGCGCGCTTCAGCTGCTGCACGCTGGGCGTCCATCACACGGGCCGCCAAGGCGTCAATATGCGTGGCTCGACTGTCTTTGACGGTGCGGCAGACGCGTCAATCTTTGTCTCTAGAGAAGAGGGCGCAATGGAGGGCCAGATCTTCGCCAGGAAGATCAAGAGCGCGGCTGACGGCTGGACGTGGGACTTCGCTATAAACAAGTTCCCGCTGATCTCTGGGCACGCTTCTCTGATCGTTGAGAAGATCATCGACGAGCCACTGGAAGACGCAGTTAAGCCTGAGCAAGACGACTTCGGCGGAAAACAGGAAACAAACAAGATCCACGTCGGACTAAAAAAATGGGACCGCCAACTTTGCTTCAACATCCTGAACGCGCTTCAGGACGATTTCGAAGCGGGCAGAGGGTGGTGTGCGGCAAAGAATACATCGCGCAATTTCCGCTCAAACATGAAAGCGCTTTTCAAAATCGACGCCCATGACGCCGAAGCCATGATCGAGGATTGGTATGCCAAACGCATCATTGACGAGGATGACAACAAGAAAACCAAGACGCTCAGTTACAAGCTGGGAAGCAACTGGCTGCCCGATTTTAAGCGCCAAAAATACGACAGATGATGGCGGAAGTGAAAGCGGAAATGAAAATTTCACTTCCGCCAAATAAATTACTTCCGCCCTTAACTACTTGAAAACAAACCAACTATTTCACTTCCGCCAAATCACTTCCGCCAATTAGAAGGTCAACAAGTATATGAAGCAAAATCAAATACTTACGGGCGGAAGTAAAAGCGGAAGTGAACGCCAGATATACGTTAGTATATCTGTCTTCGCGGGGCGCTCCCTTTGGGTCGCGCGCCCGCTCAGGAACTACTGGTTGGTTGACAGAAATTTTCTTTGTTGAAAGCGTGTTTGATGGAGGGTGATTTGGGAAAAGGGGAAAAGGTCACGGCGGTCGACTGGCGCGAGCTAGGAGGCAGGCGATACAAAATCCGGTCGGACGAAGTGACGATCGACCGGTGGGACGATTGGGAGCTGAACGAGCTAACCAGTTTGTCTGAGGGGGATTGGGTGACGATCCGATTGTTGGACGCGAAGGATGGCGATCGGGTAGATGGAGACGGCGTAATCGCCACCCGTAAGAGATCCTACCAGTTGGGATACAACAAGGCGCAGGGGCGCATGGCGCGCAACATCCAGATCAAGGTTCTGGAGCGGTGCTACCCTGGCGTCGTTGAGTGGATCGTATCGATATTGAAGGAGAAGAAGCAGTGATACCGATAGCGCCAGTCGTTTTATTTGTGATCCACATAGGCGGGGCGACCTTTGTGCCGTTCTACGACTATCAAGCCTGCGAGAAGGCGAAAGTGGAGTTGAGGAAGCTCGACAAAAGCATCGTTACAAAATGCGTTTTGACCAGGACGGAGAAGGAGCCGCAGCTATGAGCGACATCGTAGAACGGCTGCTTAATCGCGCAGCAAACGCCGTGATTATTAAAGAAAAGCCAAACCTGTATTATGACGCAGCCAATCAGATTGAACGCCTCCGCGCAGAGAATGAGAAGTTCTTCAACCAAGCTGAGATGAACGCTAGGCTGCTAACTGAGAACACAGACCTCCGCGCTGAACTTAAATTGTCCGAAGATATGCTGCGTAGTCAGGCAAAATCAATTGAAAAGTTAGTATCTCGCATAGAGTATTCGGAAGAAGCGTATGTTCGTTTAGATGCGTCAATGAATAGACTTAAAGCAGCCTTTCGCATCAACATGCTTCGTGCTTTTCCAAGCATGTCGCATGAGGAAATAGATGCTGAGATTGCCGCCGCTATTCGGGAGAGTGGGGAATAAAATGGCAGAGATAGATAATTTTAGGCGTAAGGAAATATCGCAAAGAGCCCTTGAGCTTCATGAGAAGGGTCTCGACAACAAAACGATTGGCTTGCGTTTGGGCATATCAACAGATGGCGCACGCATTAGGATTAAGTATTGGAAAGCAATACGCGCGGGCTACTCGCCAAGCGATGCAAATAAAATCTCGCTGGGTAAATTGAAGGATACAAAAAATGTCGGATAAATTATTTGTTCCAGCCTACTGGCCATTTTTCAAAACGCATGAGCTGAGAAGGTTCGACTACACGGCGACAGACGCGCCTCCTTTTACGAGCGTCTTTAGTTACGACGTCGGAAGCGACAGCATGCTTTACAATAATTACGATAGTGCGGGAACTTGGCTCAATAAATGGTATTATAGATATAACCCAGGATTTGGGGTTGCTGAGTGGAGAGACGACTACCCAAAAAATAAAAAAGTAGTATTAAATCCTCCGATAGGATGGGGAGAGTTCCAAGATGTCGGTAGTGTATACCAAAACAAACCGAAATTTGACTTTTTCCGAAGCTGGCCGCCTGCTAACAGTTCCGGCGATCAAATCGTGGTCTTTGAGCAGCATCTCTCATCTTTTACTGCTAGTGCTGTTACATACACTGACGTAATCCAGTTTAGCTATCTTCAATCATGGGATGGCAAGCCTGCGACGGGAGCCAGATACTGGATGGCTTTAGGCGTTGGTCCAGTCGCGACAAGCTTTCTGACGCAAGATCCGCAAGACCCAAAGAAGATCACAGAAAGCGTTCAGTGGCGCGCGAAGGTTAGTCGCTACAATGTTTAGCTTCTTTCACAGAACGCCAGTTATTTATCTGGATTGTTTTACCAATGCGTATCACGCGTATAAGTTCACGCCGATCGTCAAGGCGTCAAAAGCCATTCCGCAATGGTGGCGAAACACTGCGCCCGGAACAACTGATTTTGATTTTGTAACTTTCCAGCATCCGACAAGAAATAGAAACGTTAGAACGTGCTACGGATTTATTGAGCTGTATAAAAGAGGATGCATTGTCGAGAGCTGGTCAGATTTTGTTTTAAAAAACGTAGACGGAAAATGCACAGCTTTTTATTCTGCCGGTCCGCAAGTTAGCACGCAAACATTAAATGAAAGAGGCGGAAGCTTTAGGGACTATACGCATCTCAAGCTCGTCAACCCGTGGCGCTTTAAAGAAAAGACCGGCGTGCAATTTCATTGCAGCGCAGCTTGGTGGAGCTTGGAGGGAAAGAACTTCATTATGCCGCCAGGCATTCTTGCTTTTGATTTTAACAATGCGGCTCACGTTAATATCTTGGTGCCAAAGAAAGCAGAGGCGCAGCAAATCAGACTGGGTCAGCCCTTAATGCATCTTATTCCTTTGAGCGATGGAAGGCTGGAGATAAAAAATCATTTTATTGACAGAGAAGATATCGATAGAGAGTTTTATTCTTTGAAGTCTTTTTACGGATGGAGAGCGATAAAGAATTTAATGAACAGAAACAAAGAACGAGAGAGATGTCCTTTTAAGGAGTAATTGATATATGAAGCATCACATAGACTACGCGGCTTATGGTCCGACAGAGGGACGAAAGTTCACTAAGTCAATTCTTAGCAACTTGCCGCATGATAAAATATTAGACGTTGGTTGTGGTGCCGGAACTTACACAAGGATGTTCCCGCAATCATCATGGACGGCTATAGAAATATGGGAGCCATATGTTGATCGCCACAGCCTGAAATCTCTTTATGATGAAATTATCATTGAAGATGTCAGGCTACTTGATTTTTCAAAGCTGCCTAGATTTGATGTTGCAATAGCCGGAGACGTCTTGGAGCATATGACGGCAGAGGAGGCATTAGACGTTTTTAATAAGTTAAGGTCTGTCGCCAATATTGTTGTCATCAGCATGCCCGTGATTTACTTTCCGTATAAGCCAGTCTTTGGCAATCCGTATCAGGAGCATATTGTTGATGACTGGGATGATAAGAAAATAAGAAAGGCTTTTGGCGAGCCAACGTGGGGTCACGTAGACGGCCAAACTGGAGTTTATATATATCGGACTGGAGATTGATATGGCATACAAACCAAAAAAGAAACCGCAAGCAGATAAAGGAATACCAGTCTCAACGCGTCCTACATTTCCTTGGCAACAAACGCCAGGCATGTATCTGGCGGGTAAAGAGTGGATCGATGAAGTTGATCTCTTACAAATAGAACTTGAGAAGAAGTGGGGCAGAGATCGCTTGCGCCTTCTTGTTGATGTCTCGACAAGAGAAAAATTCGATCGTCAGCGCTATCTTTACAGGCAAGCTTTATGCGAGGGTCAGTTAGAGGACGTAAAGCGCGAAGCTGAGCGCATGATTAAAGCTTTAAGAAAAGTAGATAAGCTGGCGCAAGAGACAGGCAAGAAACCAATTGATCCGACAGTGTGGGAAGTGAGATTAGAAAATGGAACTGTGGCTGCTATTGTCAAAGAGCCTGACGCTATTGATCGTGTTATTGATGACGGTAGATATGTGATCGTTTACACATTAGAAGAGCTTGGCAAATTAATATCAGCTGATAGCTTTGTCTTGACGGCCAAAGAGATCTTCCCAGGGGCTGAAATTGTAAAAGTAAATATGAAAATAAACGATCCGTTTAATGCAATGGCTGGAATTGATGAAGACGGTATCTTTGATGTAAAAGCTCCAATCGATGACGTATTAGGTTTTGAGGATCTCAATGACGAAATACCTTTTTGATAAAGAGCCGTTTAAAATTGAGGCAGTCACAAGAATTGTTTTTGCTACGCCTCAATTTGTTGCTCACGCAGAAATAGAAACAGATCCGTCAACAATGCGTGCAGGAGCGCCAGGTAAGAGGAAGGTCCCAATGTCCTTGCCTCGTGTGCGCTTCTTAGAGCGCCCAGAAGTAAAAATAAAAAAGGCCCGGTAGATCCGGGCCTCTTACTTTTAAACGACAGCCATAGAGGCTTCTTCTTTTAATTCTGAACACACAATTTCGAGCAGCCAGTCTCGATCGATTGCTCCCTCCGCAAGTCCATGAATTAAGATAGCAACAAGGCGTGGAACTGGATGCGTTCCCGATAGCCAAAACGTAACCTGACGCGGTGTCTTACCTGTAATGGTTGCAAGGTCATTGTTAGACAGGCCTTGCAACGCCATTGCTTTTTTAAGATCTAAAGGGGACATAGTCGTCGCGCTCCTGGTCGTGCCTCGTTAAGTGCTTTGTTGAAATTCTCGATATAATTAAAAACATCGAGTTCAGTCCAGTTAGGAGACGTGCAAAGAATGTCTCGCCTTGTCATCTGACAAAATACACGCCACAGCGTTGGGTTTACTTCCCAGCAAGGCTCAAGTGAAAGTTCCATATCAATCTCCCTCACAATTCTTCGATCTTATCAATGAACCAGTGATACTTGCCAACGTTCCAGCCAATCTTGTTGTTGGGCTTCATAGCTAACAAATGAAAAGTAAATTTGCTGTAAAGATCAGCGTCTTCATCGTCGCCTTCATCAGCCATACTATCTAAGACCCAAAGCAAATGGTCACGAGCCTCGTGCCAGTCTGCGCTTTCAACGGGTTCAGCGTCTGGCAAATAACCTGGGATGTTGTATCCTGCGAGCCACATATCAATCTCCATCTTTCTTGCCGTTAATAAAAGCAGAATGGCTTTCTGCAATTTCCTGCGTGCCATAATAAAATATAAAGCTATCTAACGTGTCATCATAAAATTTAGTTCTTGTTTTTTTATGATCGGCTCCAAGCCAACCATATTTATACGCGCGTATGCGCAATTGTTTTTTCTTATCTTGATAAACCTGATAGCCAAAAGATAAGTCACCGTGATGCGATGGGCTTTTGGTGAAATAAACATCACCGCCGCCTTGCTTCTTATTGCCAGCAACAAAAGCTGCCGCAAAATCCATTGCCTCAAAGCGCGTGCCGCCCCATGCATACGGAAAGGCGTTTGCTAAAAATTCAGCTGCGCCTTCTTCGTATCCATCCCAATGCTTGTAGACGTGAAAATTATGATACGCATCTTTGAACGAGTATACTGCGCGCGTGCCCATATCAATCTCCATATTTAATTGTGTTGCGAACAAAAACAGCGCCAAGCGTCATGTCATACACGCCAAAGAAAATTGTTGTCGCGTTGTCAAAATAAACGCCCATGCAAAAAATCATTGCGCCAATGACAAGCAAGTCGCCGGAAAAAAGAAAAGGCAGCCCCGCGATATACAGGGCTGCCAATTTTTGTTTGACGCGCATTAGGCCGCGAGCTTGGTCGACGCCTTGACGCGGATCGTGGTGATCAGCGCCACGCTGTTGCATGCAGCGATCTGCGCAGGCGTGAGGATCTCTTTGACTTTTTTCTGGTCAAGCGTTGAGCGCTCTGACAAGCCAACGGTGACAGTAAAGTGGTCGCCGACGATTTCTTCGACGCCAAGCTCTTTGATCTCTGTTTTGAGTTCTTCGAGCTTTTTAGCCCAAGCGTCAGCTTCAGCTTTGATTTGAGCGTAGCGGTCAGCGAGAGAAGCGAAGTTAGACATATCAATCTCCATACAGTGTGTGTTTCAATGAAATAACTTCTAGCAGAAGTTACTTCCTATTACAACCCCCTCAAATAAAAAAAGTGAAAAATATTTTGTGGCTGCGAAGCTCTTTCGAGCATTCGCAGAATGCGAGCAAGCCCCTCAGTGAGGGACCACTACTTCGATCAGAGATGCCTTTGCGCGGGTCGCCGCGACGTAGCAGAGATTGTTTTCCTGCTCTAGCTGCCAGTCCTGCGTTGCGTATGGGCTAGGAAGCGTATTGGCGCGATCCAGCCAGTAAACGGTCTCCCACTCGCGGCCCTTTGATTTGTGGATCGTGGAGAGCACCAGCATGTTGTCGACGTTATCCTCGAAGAGGCCATTGATATGCTCAACAACCGCAGGGATGCTGTCCTTGCCCTCTTTACGGCATTGCTCAGTGATCACGCGCATCGTTGCAGCCTGGTCGGCAATCTGCTGAGCCATCGCGCCATTGCCCTTAGCCTTAGCGCGAACGATCTGACCCTCTGACCATTTGGCGACAGCCGTCTCCAGGCCATGCAGCGTCTTAACCGTCTTCCACTTGGTTGCGAGCTTCACAAGGCCTTTGCCAATGTCGCGGCCCTCTACCCGGCAAGCGATGTTTGAGCGGATCAGCTCGAAAGCCAGAGCCACAAGCGGCTTGGTATTGCGGCAGAGGATCGCAGCCGTGCCATCAAGATCATTGCGGTCAAAGATGTCATCGCGAACGATAACGCTCGTGGAGCCCTCTGGAGCGCTTTCGTGGGCCTGTATGTGGCTAACCCAGCGGTGGGCTACCTTAACGACGCTCTTAGGGCAGCGGTAGGTCACCGTGAGGGGCATGTCGACGGCATTGAAGTCAGCCTTGATCAGATCGAGCGCATTGGCGTCAGCGCCAGTAAATCCGTAAATCGCCTGACGACGATCGCCGACAGCCACAACGCGACCGCCTGGAGCCAGGATTGCCTTCACGAGAGCGCGACGAGCTGGGTTGGTGTCCTGAGCCTCGTCAACGAAAACCCAAGGATAGGTCCAGAAGCGGAGCTTCAGGAGGACAGGCAGGTAGACCATATCATCGAAGTCGACGACATCAGTTGTGGTGTTTGAAAGCTTGAGCACTGCGATAGCAGCCTCGACGATCTCAGCCACGCGGTTTTGAGCTTCCTCCTCCTCGTTACCCAGGATGTCGAAGTGCTCGATGATGTCATACCATTTGGACGTGTCATCGATCGAGCCAAAGACGCCAAGAGCGCGCTGCTTCGCGAGCGAGACAAGATCCGCAACGATCGAGGAGAACATGCGAACTGGGTGCTGTGGGGCAGCCTTCTCGCCAAGCTTCACGAGGATGTCGGTAACCTTGCCGCCGTTGACCTGGACCTTGGGGAAAGCTTTTTTGTAAGCGCCAAGACCAAAGCCATGAACCGTATTGGCGTTAGCCTTCTTCCAGTCAATGCCGCGCTTTTTTAGCTTAGCCTTGATCTCGTCAGCAATCTTGCGGTTATAGGCCAGGAGCGCAACGGAACCCTGCGTGCGCTCGACTGCCTCAATTAACGTCGTTGTCTTGCCAGCTCCAGCGACAGCCTCAAGAACGCATGAGCCTGAGCCTTTGACGACCCAGTCAAGGAAAGCAGCCTGCTGGGGCGATGCGACAAATTTTGACATATCAATCTCCATAAAAATAAAGGGGAGCAAATCAGCTCCCCTCCTTCGTATAGAAGTTACTTCTACCTGTCAAGCGTCTTTCATCCAGGATAGCTTGGGCAGTGTAACGGGCTTTTCTTTTGCCCTGCGACGGGCCTGACCAAACATGGTCTTGAGCTTTACCCGATCCTGGACGTCATCCGCCCAGGCCAAGCGATTAATGCGATCAGCAAGCGTCTCAGGGTTCTTTTGTGTGGTTGGTTGTTTTACTAACATATCGATCTCCATCTGTGATTTCGCTTAATTCTAATTGCGCTTGGATATATTTGTTCAACTCGTTTTGTATTGTCTGCGCGTGCTCCATACTATCTGGAGATCGCCATAGCTTTTCAGCAGCTTCTTTAATTAGTCCAATTGATCTACATCGCACATATTTTAGATGATCAATGTAAATGTTTTCGTCTTGTGTCATGCTTGCTGCTCGTCTTTTGATTTGTCTCTTAAATTGCGTAAGCTTCTTCTCAAGTCTCCTATGCGCCAGTGATAGATTTGAGCAAACGGAATAACCAACTTGCCGGTGTGACCGTATATGATGATCAATTCCGTATTGCTCGTGATCTTCATGCCAAGCTCTTCGTATTCAAGAAGCATTTTCATGAAGGACGTTAGTTTCATTTTACTACTCGTATTTTGATGCAAGCTCGTTTGCGCCTGCAAGGATTTGATCCATCTCTTCACTATCAGTGTGGTCGCATATTACGTCGTAGCCATCGTTTCCGTAAACTAGAAAAACAAAACCAACGCGTTTGCCAGGCCAATCTTTTGGGTCTGAAAAAATTAGCTGCTCTTCGTCGCATTGACGAATTTCGTCCATTATATCACTGACAGCTTTTTCGCGATCATCGCTTGGATGCACAGTGATCGTCGCCTCCTCGCCATTGTGGTGCATGACAACGTAACCAAAATCCAGGGCATCCTGGATAATAGTCTTGACGATAGAGCGCTCGATGCGTGCAATGTTCTCAATGTTCATATCAATCTCCATATTTTTCTACATATTCAACAGCGCAGCGATATCCCAAAACCTTAAACGCGTCGTCAATCAGCGTGTCATACACCTCTGGAGCGGCAGAGGCTGGTCGCAGTTCCCGCCAAAGCTTGATCAGCTCTTTTATGAGCATGTCTGAGTATTCGTGCAGGTGGCTGCCTGGGATAGGCTTCGTCAGCTTGGTCATATCAATCTCCATATCCAAATCACTAGACCTCGATCCATACAGGAAGTTACTTCTATGGTCAAGGGCCTTGATTTGATCTTTTTAAAATCGTTAGCCATGTTCCTGATTTGGGGTCATGGGGCAGCTTGACATGGATGAGGGGCTTATCAATGCTATTGCGGCTGGGCTGTGTTCATTCACGGTCGGCACAGATCGAGATCAGGATGGATATGGACGTATAGCCCTTAGAGAACACACCGCTCCCTGCGAGCAGCAGTGCGACTATTGCCAGCTGAAAGCCAAATATCTGGCCGAATGCATCTCAAATTACCTTGGAGAGACTAATGACCAATAACCAGTTGCAAACGATCGTTCAGCGTATCGAGAAACTTGAGGAAGAAAAGGCAGCCATTGCCTCCGACATCAAAGACGTTTTCTCTGAAGCCAAGAGCAACGGCTTCGATACTAAGATACTTAAAAAGGTCCTGGCTTTGCGCAAACAAGATGCCGCAGAGCGCATGACTGAACAAGCGATCCTCGCTACCTATATGGAAGCTTTGGGCATGCTGGCAGATACGCCGCTTGGTCAGGCAGCGATGAAATCAGTTGCCGCTCCAGCTTCAAAAAAAGCGCCGCTGCCCCCACTTGATGACGAAGATGATGATGACTTTTAATCAGTAAACAATTAGATCGGGATATGTTACAATGTCCCGGTCTTTTATGTGAGTTGAGATATGAGTGAAAAAGAAACAGTGAAGCGTCCAGTTGGACGGCCAACTAAATACAAGCCTGAGTATTGCGAGCGAATTATCGAGCTTGGAAAGCAAGGTTACAGCTACGCAGAGATCGCGGCTGACTTAGAAGTTGATAAGGCGTCGCTCTATGATTGGGCCGCCGCCCACGAAGATTTTTCCACTGCCTTACGCGCGGCCAAGACGTATGAGCAAGCGTGGTTTGAGCGTGAAGCCCGTTCAAACATGAAGAACCGCGACTTCAACGCGAACCTTTGGTATCGCTCAGCTGCTTCACGTTTCCGCGAAGATTACACTGAACGCAAGGAGACGCAGGTCACCGGAGCGAACGGCGGACCAGTGCAAGTTCAGTCACAGGTCGTCGACGCAAAGACGCTTGACGCAGATCAGCGTGAAGCATTGCGCGCCATATTGATGGCGGCGAAAGAAGGAGCGAGATGACAGAAGTAGAGCGCGAAGATCTCATGGAGTTCGTCATCGATGAGGTAAAAAATATTTTAAACGAAAACATGGGCGATGATGTAGAAGGCAAGATGCAGGTTCTCGCGAGCATTTCTGTTCAGATCTTGATAAACGATATGTTTGGCCGCGATGAGGCATTTGATCTTTTGGGTAAGTTCAGCACAGCTATTATCGCTGGGCTTAAATATGCTGATGAACATGGTCACACAACATGGGTGAGCGGACCGGGTAATTGATATGGATGATTTTGAAGGCGCGCGCTTATACAATTTATTCCCTGAGCGCGTCGTCGCCGTTTGTCTTCAGCGCGACGTCACGCAAGCAGAAATCGATCACGCAATAGGGTCAATAGGCGCGCGCGGCATAAACGTTCTTGATGCAGACGTTATGAAAGATCTGCGCGAGTTCATTTGCAACGAGCTGGATCGATACATGCGCAACGTCATTGCGCCTCGCAATGAAGTCAGCTTGCGTTTGACAATGTCTTGGTCTTCGAGCGCGCGCGACGAACACATCATGCGCCGAAACAATAGCTACGTCTCTGGCATGTTCTTTCTCGACGCGGACAAGAACGCTGAAGACGTCATCGAGTTCTTCAAGCCGCAGGATGGCGGGCATCTCTACATTCCGACTTATTCGCCAAACGCCGCCAACATGCCAATGTGCAGCATAGGAACGGACAAAGGTTATTTGTTTTTGTTTTCGTCATTGCTTGCGCATCGCGCGACAGCCAAAGGAACATATATCGCCTTCAATACGTTTCCGACGGGATGGATCGGAGACGCAGGCGAGCCTGATAGTTTCTGGGTGTAACAATGGGCGCGCTGCTTAAACTTGATCATCAGACAACGATAGACGTTGAGCAGCAGCTGATTGAGCTTGATCGCGAAGACTGCAAAGACCTGGTCAACTTCATCAGACTTTCGTGGCATATCATCGAGCCAGGAGACGGAGCGGAATACGTTCACGGCTGGCATATCGATTACATTGCGGAACACTTGATGGCTTTGAGCGAAGGCGTCGAGTTCGATGACGGATCTTTATATAACCGCCTGATGATTGCGGTCCCGCCGGGATCGATGAAATCGCTTATGGTGAATGTTTTCCTGCCTGCGTATGAATGGGGCCCAATGAACAAGCCTAACTTGCGATACATCTGTGTGTCGCACAGTCAGGAGCTTGCGATACGCGACGGCATTAAAATGCGCAGGCTTGTGGAGAGCGATTGGTATAAAGATCGTTGGCCGCATGTCGTCTTGCAGAAAGATCAGAACCAGAAACAGAAGTTCGAGAACACGGCGATGGGCTTTCGCCAGTGCTGCGCCATCAACTCAATAACTGGTGCCCGTGCTGATAGAATTATATGCGACGATTTATTGTCGGTCTCTGACGCAGCGTCGCAACAAATACGCGACACAACCAATCAGCAGTTCTTTGAAGCAATACCAACGCGCCTTGTGTCGCCGAAAAAGTCCGCCATCATTGTCATCCAGCAAAGGTTGGCGGAAGACGACATCATTGGGTCGATCATCAGTAGGCAGCTGCCTTACGATTACCTGATGCTTCCTATGCGCTATGATCCTGCGCGAGCTGAGCCATCAATGCTTGGGCTTGCAGATCCTCGTAAAAGAGAAGGCGAGCTTTTGTTCCCCGATCGCTTTCCGATTGACGTTGTCGAGCGTGATGAAGAGATCATGGGCAAGTGGGCGACAGCGGCTCAGTTCCAGCAGTCACCAGAGCCGCGTGGAGGCGGCATTATCCAGCGTGACTTCTGGCAGGAATGGAAGCATCCAAACTTCCCGCCGTTTGATTACATCCTGGCGTCGCTCGATACTGCCTACACAACCAAGACAGAAAACGATCCAAGCGCGATGACGGTTTGGGGCGTCTGGTCTGGCGGCGATCAGACCGCGCAAGTGACGCGCTCCTATTCGCCTGACGGCGCGATGGCTCAGCTAGAAAGAACCTACACGAAAGAGCATCCCAAGTGCATGCTCATGAACGCGTGGTCGGAACGCCTGGAGCTGCATGAGCTTGTGGAGCGCGTGCGCGAGACCATGCTTGATTACGGCGTCGACAAGCTGCTCGTTGAAAACAAGGCAAGCGGATACAGCGTTGCGCAAGAGCTGCGTCGGGTTTATGGTTACGATGATTTTGGCGTTCAGCTCGTAGATCCAAAGGGGCAGGATAAGTTGGCGCGCCTTTATTCCATTCAGCATTTATTCTCTGAAGGACTAATCTATGCCCCTAACAGATCTTTCGCAGATCTCGTCATAAACCAAGCAGCGCAGTTCCCCAAAGGAAAGCATGACGATCTTGTCGACACGACAAGCATGGCGCTGCGCCATCTGCGCGACATTGGACTGCTCGTCAGAGGCAGCGAGTGGACGGCGGAACTCGATCAAAGTAGGGTGCATCACGGCGCTGCGCCGCCTCCGCTCTATCCAGTATAGCAAAGAGATCAGAATGATTTTCGCTAATGCCATTGTCGACGTCATCCATCAGGCGTCGCCCGTTTCAAAGGAACTTAGTCGGTTCCGGGTTGAGGTCTGGGGCAAGTCCCCGCATGATTATGTCCGCGTCTATGAGATTGCCGCCAGAGATGATAATATGGCCGCGCGCGAGGGGCTTGACCGTTTCGTTAAGGACATTGAGAAGCTGTTAGCAGAACAAGGCGATTAAACATGCCAATGACACCGGGGCTTTCACCAAACATCCGCATGCAGCAGGAGGAGCCCCCGGAGGGTCTCGCGTCTGCTGAAGACGTCATGGTTGAGATCGAAGAAGGCGCGCCCAAGCACCAGACAGACGACAAAGGCAATATCGTGCGCATCGAGCACGAAGACGGCTCCGTCAGTATCTCTCTTGATGGACGCCCGGTCGACGAGGCGTCAGACGCAGAGCGCGCCGCAAATTGGTTTGGCAATCTGGTCGAAGACATTGACCAGGGCTCTTTGAACATGATCGCCGACGACCTATTGCGCGGCGTGCAGGACGATCTTGATAGCCGCCAGGACTGGATCGAGGATCGCGCTCAGGGCATCAAGCTCCTGGGCTTGAAGATCGAGCTGCCACAGCTGCAAGGCGCAGCAGACGGCGCGCCGGTCGACGGCATGAGCCGCGTCCGCCATCCATTGCTGCTTGAGGCGGTGCTCCGCTTCCAGGCCAACAGCCGCAGCGAAATGCTGCCGACAGACGGGCCGGTCAAAGTGCGCGTCGACAGTGTCGGCACAACCATGCAGCAGGACTTTCTTGCTGAAGCCTTGGAAAAAGATCTCAATGCCTACCTCACAGCGGTCGCCAAGGAATACTATCCTGATACTGACCGGATGCTGTTTATGCTGGGTTTCGGCGGAACGGCTTTCAAAAAGGTCTATTTCTGCCCCTTACGCGGTCGCCCGGTCAGCGAAACGGTGGATGCGGACGATCTCATCGTCAATAACGCGGCCACGACGTTAGAGGACGCAAAGCGCGTCACGCATCGCGTCTTCATGCGGTCGTCGACGGTTAAACGCTTGCAGATCCTTGGCGTCTACCGCGACATCGATCTCTCGACGCCGCGCATGGAGCAGCATGACGCTGTCCAGCGCGAGAAGGCTGATCAGCAAGGCGTATCTATCGAGGCCCGCAATCCTGACGATCGCGATCGCGAGATCTACGAAGTCTATTGCGAACTCGATGTCCCTGGCCTGGAGCACAAATACAAAGGCAAAATCACGGGGCTAGAAATCCCGTATCGTGTTACAATCGACGTTTCTTCGAGAGAGGTTCTCTCGATCGTGAGAAACTACGATGAGCCAACCGGAGACGAAGGCAACGAGCTGCCTGAAGCGCGGAACAATTTTGTCAAATATACTTTTGTGCCCGGTATGGGTTTTTACGATATTGGTTTACTTCATATTCTGGGTAATACCACAAACGCGGTTACTGCCGCGTGGCGCGAGATGCTGGATGCTGGCATGTATGCCAACTTCCCAGGGTTCCTCATGGCGGATACGGGTGCCCGTCAGAACACGAACCTATTCCGCGTTCCTCCGGGAGGCGGAGCATTGGTCAAGACAGGTGGCATGCCCATCAACCAAGCCATCATGCCATTGCCATACAAAGAGCCAGGACAGGCGCTCTTCAATCTAACGCAAAACATTGTCGAAGCCGGTCAGCGCGTTGGCGGAACGAGCGAATTGAATGTTGGCGAGGGACGCCAGGACGCGCCGGTCGGAACGACGTTGGCGCTGATTGACCAGGCAACAAAGGTCATGAACGCCGTTCACAAGCGCATGCATGCTTCGCAAGCTGATGAGTTTCAGTTGCTAGTGCGTTGCTTCCGCGAGCACCCAGATAGCTTCTGGAAAAAACTAAAAGGCCCATCTCTGCAATGGAACGAGCAGATCTTTAACCAGGCAGTTAATGATTATGAGCTTGTGCCACAGGCAGATCCAAACACCGCAAGCCATACGCAGCGCGTGATGAAGATCATGGCGTTGAAGCAATTGCAGCAGGCAAACCCTGGCATGTTTGATGCGGTCGCAATTGACAAAGCTGCGTTGCGTGCAATGGGCTGGAGTAATCCAGAGCAGTTTATTGCGGCTCCAGCTCCGCCAGTTCCGCCACCAGAAGCGCAAGCCAAGATGGCGGAGTTGCAAATCAAGAAGCAGGACGCTGATACGAAGCAGATGTTGGCGCAGGCAAAGATCGCTGAAACGCAAGCCAAGATCCAGTCTGAAGGATCGCCCGAAGGCACGCCGATTGATCAAAATAAGCTGATTGATTTGCAGATCAAGAAGGCGGAGATGCAGCAGCAAGAAGCTGATCTTCAAATGAAGAAAATGGATATTACAAGCAGATTGCAAATCGAGCGCATGAACGAAAAAGACAATGAGCTTGATAACTGGAACCGGCGCAAGGATCGCGAAAGCAGCGAGCGCATTGCTGCCGTTAAGCTTGCGCAAGATGTATTGAAAACGCCAGGTGGCTTTAAAGAAATGACCAAGGTCATCGACCCTGAGACATTGAGAACGCTGAAGAGCAAAGAAGATCCACCGCCGGGTGAGGTAATGTAATGGCAAAGCGACCGCGCAAAGCAAAGCTCCTCGCAGACCAATATCCCACACACTACTTGCCCAATGTTGGGCGACAAGTAATGGCTGATGGCGGAGTTCCTGAAGACACGCAGCGCGCGCATGATTTTGTCCAAGAGCAATTATACGGTGATACTTACAGGCCATCGCCAGTTGTTGAGAAGTATGCTGCGCCTACTGCCGCGCAAGCATTAGAGGTAAATCGCGATCGACCCGCGTCTTCTGCGTCAGAGTTTATTCGTCATCAATTGAACAAAGACGAACCGCAGCTTCCGCAATACGATCGAGAGAACGTGCGCGCGTGGCAAGAGGGCGCTAAGGAGCTTGGCCATCTCGCCGCTTATAGCATTCCGTATGCTGGCCAGGGTCTGATGGCGTATGATCTTGCTAATGCCGCAAGAGGCCTTGCATCAAAAGACCGTGGCGCAGAGGATGTCGTTAATGCGGCACTGGCATTGCCTGGCATGGGCCGCGCGGCAAAAGCTGCGGCAGTTGCTGGCGCTGCGCTTTTACCAGAAGAAGCACAAGCAGGCGTTGTTGATCGAGCGTTGAAAGCAATACGCGCGTATCATGGAAGCCCGCACAAGTTCGATCGGTTTGATATTAGTAAAATAGGAACGGGCGAAGGCGCTCAAGCATATGGGCACGGGTTGTATTTTGCTGAGAACCCAGAAGTTGCTCACGCTTACAGAGAAGCTTTATCGCCGTATGGTCGCGGTGATCGTCCAGAGGATATTGCAGCAAGAGTATTGCACGCGACAAGAGGCGATAGAGATGCTGCTCTTGCTGAGCTGCGCAATAGGGCGAATACATCACTGCAATCTGGCGGATCTTACGAAGGCGCGCAAAGACTTATGGAAGCGCGCAATATCGTAAATACAAATCCTGAAGTTGCTGGTCATATGTATGAAGTCAATCTTCATGCAAATCCAGAACATCTTATTGATTGGGACAAGCCAGTTACCAATCAACCGCATATTATTCGCGGCCTCAATCAATATGTTGATGAGATGGGCGGCGAACAGAAGCTTATGGATTTTTCAAAGCAGCTGGAGGCTCAAAGAAGAGCAGAAGAAACAGACTTCGCTCGCGCTTGGGAAAGCGACGAGCCGACCGATTTATCGGATATGATGTCTTATTTTAATAAGAATAAATATACATCAAAAGAAGCATTGTCGGATTTATTAAGCGACATGCGTGAGGGTGAAATACCAAGTGGCGAGACTTTTTATCAATCTCTTGCTCCTCATCAATTTAATTATGAAGGCGCGACTGAAACTGCAAAAAGGTTGGGTATCCCTGGCATTAAATATTTAGATCGTATGTCACGCGGGGCAGGCAGCGGCTCACGCAACTATGTCATGTTCGACCCTAACCTTGTCGACATCACGCGCCGCTACTCAAAAGGCGGCGACGTAGAAGGCTACGACAAAGGTGGCGCAATTGCCAAGTTTCTTGGCAAGCTGATGGCACCAGGATCAGGATACGCGCCACGCAAAGGCTTTCCTGAGCTTGTTAACTTGCCCGGCATTGGCAAAGTAGAAAGCCGACCAATACCTGAGATCGAAAGCATTGCGCGCCGCTTTGCAGGAGAAGCGCATGGTGCAGACGTTACGCCATTAAACCCTGAGTTCTCAAAACGCGTTGCGCAAGAATACGACGTCATGCGGCATGATCCGCAAGATCCAATTGTTAAGCGCGCGTTCCAGGCTCTTGCTGATGAGACGATGCAGCAATACAGAGCCGCTAAAGATCTGGGGCTCGACATTAAATTCCTGAAGCCAGGTCAGGCTGATCCGTATGCGGCAAGCCCAGCTCTTGGTTATGAGGACCTCGTTAATAGAGGCCGCCTGTTCGTTTATCCAACTGAAGCTGGCTTTGGCAGCACCGGTGGCATTAACGCATCCAACGTGCTTCTAAAAGGCGCTGGACGCATAGGCGACAAGGAAGACGCCGTTGTTAACGACGCCTTCCGCGTGATCCACGATCTTTATGGGCATTTTGGTCCAGGCAATCCGTTCTTCCGCGCGCCTGGTGAAGAGCGCGCATTCCAATTGCACAAGCGCATGTTCTCGCCAGAAGCTCGTCCAGCGTTAACGTCAGAGACGCGCGGGCAAAATAGCTGGGTGAACTTTGGCGATATGGCAGAGCGCAATCGCGCAGCAAAAGGCGCTGATACATATTATGCCGATCAAAAGACGGGCGTGATGCCTGACTGGACGATGGCAGAGCCGCCAGCTGAAGGCGTTAATGTTGATGAATATATCCGCAGTAGACGCGCAGAAGGCGGAGAAGTAGTCAAAAAAGCATTGCACTTGTTAGAAAATCCAAACTTTAAAAAATGGTTTTCCGGCAGCAAAGCAGTTGATGAAGCGGGCGATCCTCGCAGGCTCTATCACGGGACAGTAGTCTGGGATCGTGGAGACAGAAGTCTTGGTGACTTTAATGAGTTCGACCGCATGGCGTCGGTCACTCAAGTTAAAAGACCTCAATGGGTAGATACAATTGGCTCATGGTTCTCAGACAATCCTGGCGAACGAGGAGCGGGGCTTTATTCGTCTGACGAAGGCGCAATTTATCCTGTTTATCTTAATATACAAAAACCAATGTCGGCCACTTTTGACGATCTGTTAGGCAAGGCTAAAGAAATAGGACCAACAGTAGTTGATGCTTTCCAGTCAACGCCTAGAAAAAAATATTATAAACCTGCTCCAGAAGCCTATGAGAAATTGCATCATTGGATAAAAGATCAAGGATACGACAGCGTTATTATTCCAAAAGGAAGCACGCGAGAATTTGAGCATCAAAATGTTTATATCGCCACAGATCCACGGCAGATAAAATCTGCAACAGGAAACATTGGAACATTTGACCCGCTTAATCCAGATATCCGCCGCGCAGATGGTGGCGAAGTCCCTCATTACGACAAAGGCGGAGCGATTGCTAAAGCATTGCAGGCTGCGGCTCGTGTAATTGCGCCATCAGAAAAGATGGGCGTTATACATGGCGTATCAGATTATGTATTGCCGCAATTAAAGGAATTAGGCGCGTTCCCAAGCCCAAGTTTGGCTATTACAAAACCACTGTTAGATAATTCTAACTTTGGAAATATTACGTTTGTTGGTCGCAAGCATTTAGCTGAACCATCTTTTGAAAACCCAATATTCCGTCAAGATGCTTTTACGCCAAGATTTCCTTATATTGAAGGTAAAAAAGAAGGGACATTTTACAGCGACGCACGAGATAAAGTTGTGCCTGTAACATTAGAAAACGTTCTTGATCATATGCAAAGCAGACCAATAATTGGCGGAGAATTTTGGAGAGGAGATACCACAGACAGGACAAAAGAGCTTGGTGTTATAATGGCTGAGCAAGCTCCTGCATTTAAAAATTTTGAAGAAATAAAAAGAGCAAGAGACAATATCGTTCCAATGCATGAGTGGAAGGAAAAAGCAGAGGCTCTTGAAAATGAGCATGAAAGATTAGCAAACCTTCTCCATTGGCATGCAAATGAAAAATTACCTTACGATACTTCAAATGCACAAGGGTATTTTGGCGAGGCGCTTGGATCTAGAAATATGGATGAGTGGCGGCACTTTTATCCAGAAGCTCCGCAAGAAGACATTAACGCTGCAATAGGTCATTTAGAAAATATCCGCAAAATGCCTGCAATGTATTTTGAAGGGAAACCACAGCGCGCTGTTGGCTTTGACGAATTTGCGGGAGCTGTTGTTCCAGAAGCAGTATATAAAGATGTTAGCCCTATCCTGCGCGATATGGGCATCAAAGACGTATCAACTTACGCAGCTCCGTTTGAGAGAAGAGGCGAGAGAGTTTCAAAGGATTTTGGCGAGCACTTGTTCGCTGATGGAGGCCCCGTGAAAAACATACCACGCGCTGACGACGAACAGTTTTTCCGCAGGCTTGCGCTTTGGACATATTCTGTTGCGCCGCTTTTCTCAAACACGCATCAACTTAGCCAGAACCGCCTTGGATACGACAAGGGCGGTGTAATTGCTAAAGCAATAAAAGCTGCGGCTAATATTGCTAAAGAAGAACCTTCAGCTCCTGCAATTATTCGTCCGCTTGATGAATTATTCCCTGGTGCATCTAGGCGTTACGCAGAACCAGGTGAGCCAGTTCCTGCGATCGACAAGGTTACAGGCAAGCCATATCTTGAAAAGACGCTGAGCCCAGAAGGCGAGCTTGTTCTTAAAGCGCGCCAAGCAGCACAGAAAGCAATTAACAAAGGCGACTTCAAACCATACTTTGATCCTGAAGCACGCTTTGATGTTGATCCGTTAAATTATCCTGAATACACATCGACGCTTGATATCAGAAAAGCAAAGCCAGACACGCAAGCAAAGTATGAAGCGCACGCACGTTCGCCAGAAGCAATTGAGCGATTGACTGGCGCGTATGAGCGCGGTCTTGGCCAAGCACGCCAAGCTGGCGACTGGTATCTTATGGGTCAGCTAGAAAAAGAGTTTATCAATAATTATGGGCCTGAGCGCGGTCGCGAGCTTTTCAAAGAACGTTTTGCGGATGCAATGGCAGCGACAACAGGCGGCGCTGATCCGACAACAAATTTAATGATGGCGCATTACGGAAACGTTTTAAAAAACACGGGCGAGAAAGTTCCTGAGCAAACTTATAACTTTCCGTTTCCTGTCGGCGGGCGTTTCGCCGGTTCAAACATGGACCAATTTCGTAAGATGATTTTAGAAGGCCAGGGTATCGGTCACGACAATCCAAAGCGTTATAATTTCGCTTACAACTTCCTTGGCATACCGCATGGCGCAACAATCGATGAGCAGATGTCGCGCATGTATGATCCAAAGATGTCTAATCCAACTGATAGAACCTATGGTCATTACGAAGGATCGCTTCATGATCTTGCGCGTCAATTCAATGTTGATCCGCGTTACTTCCAGGAAGTTGCATGGGCTGGAGGAAAAGATCTTAGAACAAAAGGCGGTTATAAAGCGCAACCAATGATCCAGAACGTCAATGAAGCAATTGAGCGCACGTCTCGCATCACGGGTCTTTCGCCGAAGGATGTCGTCGAGCGTGGCTTGGTAAAAGCAGAAATGCCGCTTTATCAAGACGGCGGCGCTGTCATTAGTCGCGCTCTTGATGTAGTATCTAACCTCCCGCACGCGCGGGCATAGCGGGACGCCGCTTATTTATCTGGCCGGAGAAAAAGAATGTCTGATTTTGCCAAGAAAGCCCGCGAGGCTTTGAAGTCTAAAGCCCGCCGCTTGGCGAGCGAAAAAGATACTAAGGTTGATAGCTCTGATTGGAGCCCAGCTGAACCGCTGAACGCTGAAGCCAAGACGGGCATGCGCCCGCTGTCGCGTCGCGCGTATAAGTCTGGCGGCAAGGTCACCGGCAACATTGGCACGCAGATGGCCAATAAGAATATGAAGGTCGCAAATGAAGACCGCGAAGGCGTGAAGCACATTGGCGGCATGAAAAAAGGCGGCAAAGTTGCTCGCAAAGATGGCGGCAAAATCCCTTCAGCTGAAGAAACGTTATCCACACCTAAAACAATTGGCGCGATGAAGATTAAGCCAAAGCGCGAAGCGGCCCAGCATTATAAGCGCGGCGGCAAAGCTGAAGGCGGTGGTTTAGCTGAGAAGTTAAACAAGCTTACGGGCTATCGCTCGCCTGCTCAAAAGCAGCAGGAAGGCATGCCTGATCCATCAAAGAACATCGCCGTTGATTATCGCAAGATGAAAAGCAGCGACACTGACAAGCTCGATCGCATGATGTCGCCTTATAAGAAGGGCGGACGCACGGCTCGCGCTACAGGCGGCGCTACGCTTGATATGGCTGGCATGAAAAAGGCTAGCAAGAAGTCAGCTGGCAAAGGCAAGACAAACATCAATATTGTTATTGCCACGGGCAAAGGGCAGCAAATGCCTCCGGCTGATGTAATGGCTCCTCCGCCAGCTCCGCCAATGCCTATGCCAATGCCGCCAGCTGCTGGCGCTCCTCCGGCAATGCCGCCTATGCCTCCTGGCGCTATGCCTCCAGCAATGCCACCTCGTGGTCCTATGCCTCCTGAGCGCAAGGCCGGTGGTCGCATCACAAAGATTGCCAAATCCTACAAGGATATGGAAGCTGGTTCAGGATCTGGTGAGGGTCGCCTTCAAAAGACCGATATTGCTAAGTTACACAAAGATGCGCCTGCTAAAAAAGATGGCGGACGTATTTCTAAGGTAGCCAAGTCCTACAAGGACATGACTGCTGGTGCGGCTAATGGCGAGGGTCGTTTGCAGAAGACAGACATCGCTAAAGCGCAAAAAGGTCGCGGTAAGTAATTACTGCGTAGGGACTGGGCGTCATCCCCCTTATGGCGTCCAGTCCTGATAAATCACAAGGGGAGCCCAAGGGGGTGGGTTGTGGGAACGTTGACGCGTAGCCATATGTTTGCTCACGAGCTTGAGCAATTGATTGAAATTGAGATCAACCGAATGAAAGACAATCTTGCATTAGGATTTGTAGAGAACTTCAACGAATATAAATTCGTTGCTGGTAAGATTGCAGGTTTGCGCACTGCAATCGATTTAATGGCCGAAGCATCAGCAATATGCGACGGCAAACCGCGCGAACAATAAGGGGAAACAATGTCTGCACTAATCATGGCTCACGATGGTGATCCAAAACAAAAATTGCTTGATGAGATTGGCGATCTTTCGCAAGTCGAGCTTTTCAATAATCAAATCCTTGTCGCCGTCTATGTGCGCCCGACAAAAACAAAAAGCGGCCTGTATTTAACTGATAAATATGCTGAAGAAGATAAGTTCCAAGGCAAAGTTGGCCTTCTTGTAGGCATGGGTCCAGCTGCTTTTCAAGATGACAGCGGTCAATGGTTTAATAATGCAAGCTTTAACTTGCATGATTGGCTTGTTTATCGCCCGTCAGATGGCTGGAGCATCACAATTAATGGTGTTTTGTGCCGAATGCTGTCCGATACGCAAGTAAAAATGCGCATTCCGACGCCAGATACTGCATGGTAATGGAGAAAATTGATGTCTGAAGAAGAAGATCACGTTGAAGTTGTCTTAGATGAGCCAAAATTAGAGAAAAAAGACGAGCCTGAAGTAGAAATTGTAGAAGAAAAGGCTGAAGCGGCTCCTGAAATAGAAAAAACTTCTATTATTGAGCCAGAAGAAGGCATTCAAGAGTTAAAAAGACGTCTTGAAGCAGAAAAACAGGCGCGTATTGAAGCTGAAAAGCAGGCTTATCAATCAAATTTGCGTGCTGAGCGCGCAAATAATGATGTAAAAGACGCAAATTATCAGCTTGTCGTTAATGCAATAGAGACGCTTAAAGATAGAAGCGACGCATTAAAGGCTGCTTATAAGGAAGCGACGATTGTTGGCGACGCAGATAAGACTGCGGAGTTAATTGACGCAATAACAGTAAACTCTCAGCAGCTTGCAGAGCTAAAGCGTGGCGAAACTGCCATGAAACAAGCAATGAAAGAAGCAGAAGAGGCTGCGCAACGTCAACCCGTGCGTCCTGTTCCACCAACGCCTGCTGATGCAATAGAGCAAATGGCTCAAAACACGTCACCACGTTCTGCTGCTTGGTTGAGAGAGAATAAGTCTAACTTATCAAGCGAGCGTGAGATCCGACGCATGTTTCGTGCTCATGAAGATGCTATTGATGAAGGCATTACAACTGATACTGATGAATATTTTGCGTTTGTTGAAAGCCGTCTTGGCTTGCGTAAGCGTGAAGCTCCTGAGCCTGCATCAGAAGCTGCTGCGCCCGCTCCTAAGCGGGCTCCCCAGCCTCCGCCAGCTCCTGTATCGCGCAGCAATCAACGATCAAATGTTGTTCGCTTAACGCGAGAGCAGGCGGATACAGCGCAAATGCTTGGCATGACTGAAAATGAATACGCAAAGCATATGGTTGCGCTTCAAAAAGAAGGCAAAATCGGACGTTAATGGAGATTAGATTATGAATACGCCTATTGTATCGAAGAAGGGCATGTTTTCTAAGGCGGCTTCTGCCGTCAAAGAAACGCCAGAAGTAATAAGGCCACCCATGAGAGAAGATGATCCAAAGGCTCGCGCTGCACAGCGTGCGGCTCAGTTGCGTGAGCACAGCAACGGAGAAGTTGTTGACGGCATTGATGACTTCTATGTGCCGCTGGACATCATCCCTGATGGTTGGACGTATGAGTGGAAGCGTCACACCACATACGGCGCAGAAGACCCAGCTTATCAAGTGCAGCTTGCGCGCTCTGGATGGACTGCTGTTCCTGTTTCGCGTCATCCAAATATGATGCCGCAAAACACACAAATGCAAATCATTACGCGCAAGGGCATGATCCTCATGGAATGCCCAACGGAGATTGTCCAAGAGCGCGTTGACGCCGAAAGACGTAAGGCCCGCTTACAAGTTGCGCATAAAGAGGCACAGCTTGCGGGAACGCCTGAAGGCACGATGACGCGAGATCACGCGCGCGTGAGACCGACAATTAAAAAGGGCTACGAGCCCATGCCAATACCAGAAGATTGATAATAAAAGGGCCCGCCTCGTGCGGGCCTTTACATTTTGTTTATAAATTGAGATAATGACGACAAGCCACATTGATGGCCTGGGCCTCCCCGGCGTGAGGCATTAATCTTTTCCGGTTCTATAATCGCCCCGGCGCGCGATGATGAGCCTCCTATATAAGGAGAACCCGTCATGGCGAATACGTTTGCGCCTTTCGGTTTTCGTCAGTATAGCGGGAACGGTTCTGCCCCGACCTATGAACAGGTCGAGATGCTGATCAAATCCGACTATACGACGCCTATTTTCTACGGCGATGCTGTCCTTCAGGACGCCAATGGCTTTATCACACGCGCGGGTGACGCGCCGACGACACAGCTGGCTGGTGTTTTTCAGGGCTGTAAATATCTTTCGGTTTCTCAGAAGCGCACTGTTTGGTCAAACTATTGGCCAGGTTCAGACAATAACGGCTCTGTCTACGCCTACGTTGTCAACGATCCTAATGCTCGCTTCCTTGTGCAAGCTGGCAGCACCACTAACGTGACGCAGGCAGGCGTTGGCGCTTCGATCTCGCTTGCTGGCGGTTCTAGCGGCAATACGGCAAACGGCATCTCTGGCATGTATGTTGAAACGCTTGGAACGTCTTCGACGGCTCCATTCCGCGTCATCGGACTTGTCACTGAACCGCCAGGCTCAAATGGCACTGATACGGCCTCGAATGCCAATTACGTTATTGTTGGCTTCTTGAACGTCTCAACCAAGACGCTTGTCACAATCTAAGGAGTAAGGACCAATGGCTGTTAATCTCTCTGCCATCAAAGACCTTCTCCTCCCCGGTCTCCGTGGGATTGAAGGCAAATACGAGCAGATCCCGTCGCAATACGACAAGATCTTCACGAAGCACGACAGTAAAATGGCTCTTGAGCGCACAGCTGAAATGCGCTTTCTGGGTCTCGCTCAGCTGAAGACAGAAGGCGGTCAGACCGCATTCGACAACAATGCTGGCGAACGCTACGTCTATAACCAAGAGCACACTGAAATTGCTCTGGGCTATGCGATTACGCGTAAAGCAATCGACGACAATCTGTATAAGTCACAGTTTATGCCGTCAAACCTTGGCCTGATTGAAAGCTTCCATCAGACCAAAGAAATCTATGGCGCGAACGTGCTTAACACTGCCACGACGTATAACGCGTCAATCGGCGGTGACGGCAAAGCTCTCTGCGCGACCGACCATCCAATCGACGGCGGCACTGTTGCTAACCGTCCTACGGTTGATGTCGATCTCAACGAAAGCACGCTGTTGAATGGCATGATTTCGATCAGAACGAATTTCAAAGATCAAGCTGGTCTAAAGATCTTCGCTCGCGGTCGTCGTCTTGTTGTTCCGCCACAGTTGGAGCCAGTTGCAATTCGTCTGACAAAGACCGAATTGCGCCCAGGCACAGCGGACAATGATGTCAATGCGATCATGATGACGGCTGGCGGCTTGCCAGAAGGCTACATGGTCAACGACTTCTTGACCTCTGCTTATGCTTGGTTCTTGCTAACCAACATTGATGGCTTGTCTTACATGGAACGCGTGAAGTTCGAAAGTGATCTCCAGGTGGATTTCGTAACCGATAACCTTCTTGTTAAAGGTTATGAGCGGTATTCGTTTGGGTATTATAACTTCCGTAGCATCTACGGCAGTTTCCCAACTTCTTAATGAAGTCAATAACTTACCGCCCACCAATCAAAGTGGGCGGTAGGCTTAATTAGGAAGTTACGATTAAAAGATACGGTTGTCAATACTAAAAGGTTATGGTTTGACATAAGGTTATTAAAGACGTATATTACGTTTGTTAGTGATCTTATGGAGACTGAAATGCCAAAAGTTGAAGACATATCCGTTGATTTAGTCAAAGAATTTCTTTCTTACGACCCAGATACTGGGGCTGTTTATTGGTCTAAATCGCCAGCAAAGAATGTTTACGCAGGCGAGATTGCAGGTTGTGTAAAGGCAACCCGTAAAGACAAAGAAGGCAACCCTGTATCATACGGTTATATTCGCATAGGAAATCAAAACATTCCTTCAGCGCGTATAGCTTGGGTTTTAATAAATGGGGAATGGCCTAATGGAAGAATTAAATTTAACGATAATAACCCGTTAAATTTAAAAGCTGACAATCTATCTTTAAGCCAAAGTTTAGCGACCGTGGCTCATCCAAATAGGATAGATAGTCATAGTCCTGAATATTACAAAGAGCATCGACGTATATACAAAACAGACTATGCCGATAAAGATTTGCAACGCAAATATGGTATATCTCTGCTAGAGTATAGTCAGATGTATATGGCTCAAAATGGCAAGTGTGCAATTTGCGGTAGTGAGTCAGGTGGCAATAGAAACGGCAACATTAAAGCTTTGGCTGTAGATCATTGCCACACAACAGGTAAGGTTCGCGGTCTTCTTTGTGAAGCTTGTAACCAAGGAATAGGAAAGTTTAAAGAAGACAAAACAATCTTATTATCAGCGATTGCTTATCTTGATAAACACGTTGATAATGTAGATCTTGGCAATCCAGTTACGTCGACCGGCCAAGCGGACGCTGCACAGACGACGTAATTAAACCTTGTGCAGAAGGAGTGAATTTAATGGGAACGACTACGTTTACCGGTCCAATAAAGGCTGGCGACGTTCTTGATACCACTGGCACCACAGTTGGCTCAATCAAGAATGTTGGTTTTTGCCTCATGGCTCAATCGGCTGACATTGTTCAGTCAACGACATCAGCACAGACTGCAATTACAATTCCTGCAAACAGCACGATTGTTAGCATTGACGTTCTTGTTGATGTTGCATGGTCGAGCGCGACGACGACTTACACATTAAGCGTTGGAACGTCATCAACTGCTACTGAGTTAGTTGCTGCGACGAATGCGAATGCTGTCGGCTTGCTTTCTCTTAATCCAGGCACTGATGCTACGCGCACTGGCGTTTGGCAGGATGTTGGCACATCTGATGTTGCTATCTGGGTTGATAGCGGCGCTCCAAGTGCTACGCCTGGCGCTGGCAAGCTCATCGTCACATACATCCAAGCAAACAACGCTTAAGCATAGGAGAGAAAAATGGGTGCTTACAAAGGCAAAGCCAGCACAATTAAAGAAGCTGAAGACAAGACCGACGGCTTTAAAAAGGGCGGCGGCTGCATGAAAAAAGGCGGCAAAGCTGTAATGTCTGAAGCTGCAAAGGGCAAAAAGCCTGCTCGCGCTTCAGGCGGCGGCGTATTTTCGTCAGCTAAAGCTGGCACGCCACGCGGTAAGGCTTCTCATTATTGAGTTGTCTGTTGCGAAGTCGACGGAACTTTTTTAAGAGTTCCGTCGGTTTTTTGGAGAAAGACATGGCTAAATCTCCTGCTTGGACGCGTAAGGAAGGCAAAAACCCTGAAGGCGGCTTAAACGCTAAGGGCCGCGCATCAGCAAAGGCTGAAGGCCATAATTTAAAGCCGCCAGTTTCAAAAGAACAGGCAGCAAAAAGTGATAAAGCAGCTGGTCGCCGTTCTTCATTTTGTAGTCGTATGACTGGTATGAAAAAGAAATTAACCGGCTCTGCAAAAGCCGCAGATCCAAATAGTCGCATCAATAAATCACTCAGAAAATGGGACTGTTGATGAGCAAGCCGTTTTGGGAAAAAGATGCGCCGAAAGACGCAAAGCACAAGGCTTTAAGCGCAAAAGGTGTTAAGATAGCCAAAGCCAGGGCAAGAGCCGCCGGACGGCCTTATCCAAATTTGGTTGATAATGTCGCCGCCGCGCGCGTTGGAAAGACAAAAGGAAAACGCTGATGCAAGCTCTTACTGTTACCGTCGGCCCTCTTGCTTCGGCATCAGCCAACAATATTGCATTAAATCAGACAACAGCTGGAGCAGCGAACTTAACGCTTAACGGTTCACTTGTTACTGGCGGCGTTGCTATCCTTGATGAGCCGCGCCAGATTTTAATAACCAATGTCGGCAATGATAGCGCCGTCACGTTTACGGTTTACGGCACTTGGTTCAACGGGCAGTCAATCTCTGAAACCGTTCAAGGCACAAGCGGCAGCTCAGTCGCTACAACTCTAGATTTCGTTACTGTTACGCGCGTCGCTGCAAGCGCAGCAACCAGCGTTAGTGGCGTGACTGTAGGCACAAATGGCGTTGCTGGATCTCGCTGGGTTCGCTTTGATGACTTCGCTCCTGGGCAGATCACTGTTCAGGGTGATGTTAGCGGCACGGTAAATTACAGCGTGCAAACGACGCTAGAAGATCCAAACGATCCTTTTAGTCCTGTTGCGATTGGCGCTGTAACGTGGCTTGACGCTTTAGACGCAAATCTTGTTTCTGAAGCTACGGCAAAATCTGGTTATATTGCTTACGCGCCAAGATATGCGCGCGTTTTGCTTAATAGCGGAAGCGGTTCAGCTACTGTAACATTCCTGCAATCAAGCAACGGCCCTATTTAATAATTAAAAATTAGTAGGAGAAACTATGTCCACGAGCGGAACCTACACGTTTAATCCGTCTCTTGGCGAGATCACTTTATACGCGTATCAGTTAATTGGTGTGCGTCCTACTGCATTATTACAAGAGCATTTAGACGCCGCTCGCACAGCGACAAACATGATGCTGACGCGTTGGAGCAATCAGGGCGTCAATCTTTGGCAAGTCACGCTTGTTACTGTTCCGCTTGTTCAAGGCACTGAGACTTATAACGTCGACGCCAATACTGTTGTCATGCTTGACGCGTATATTGAATACGGAAGCCCGGCGATCGATCGCATTATTCTTCCTGTAAGCCGCACAGAATACGCGTCATATCCAAATAAAGCTCAACAAGGCTTTCCAACGACTTTCTGGTTTGACAGGTTATTGTCGCCAACTGTTACGCTTTGGCCTGTTCCTGATGGATCGCAGACGAGTTTAAAATACTACAAAGTTATGCGCATTCAGGACGCCAATATGAATGGCACGCAAGAAGTCGATATCCCGCCAATTTGGTTGGAAGCTTTTGCGTATGGTCTCGCTTTACGCTTAGCTGTCATTTGGTCTCCAGATAAAGTTGCTGGATTGAAGCCAATGGCTGACGAAGCGTATGAAATAGCCGCGATGCAGAACGTCGAAACTGCACAACAATACATCTCGCCTCAGATTAGTGGATACTTTAGATGAGGCCACACGGGCGCGCACGCGTAAGCACACGAAACCCGCAGGCCTTCGGTATTTGCGACAGGTGCGGGTTTCTTTATAACCACAATCGCCTTCAGTGGCAGATGCAGTGGGGCGGAGCCGCTTTGTATAATACGCGCATGCTTGTGTGTGATACTTGTTTAGATACTCCTCAACAGCAATTGCGTGCGATCGTTGTGCCTGCTGATCCAGTGCCAATTCAAAATCCGCGCATTCAGGATTATGAGACGTCAGAAACAAATACGCGCGCGACTTCTGGTCAAAATTCTACTGATACCAGAACTGGCATTCCAATTATTAACGGTGATACGCGTATTACTGAAGACGATAAAGTTCGTGTTACGCAACAGACAGGCGAGCCGCCTGGCGGCTTGAACGAGCGTCCGGGCACAGATCCAAATGCGCCTGGAGACAATGATCCTGGATTGCCGTATAATATGGATGAAGTTCCAAAGACAGGGCCGCTTGACTGATGGCTACAAATATTCAAATCCCAAATCTTCCTGTAGCCACGGCTCTTAGCGGGACTGAGCAATTAGAAATTGTTCAAGCTGGCGTATCGCGTCGCACGACAACATCTGCCGTCGCCGGTTTAGGCGTCACCGGACCTACGGGATTTACGGGACCCGCAGGCCCCACGGGCCCCACGGGATTTACGGGCCCCACGGGAGCCACGGGTGCGGCCTCTAATGTCACTGGACCTACCGGCTGGACGGGACCTACGGGCGCGACGGGAGCCACTGGCGATGCGTCAACTGTAACAGGACCTACGGGCGCGACGGGCGCAACAGGTGCAGCTGGGGCCACAGGGCCTACGGGGGCCACGGGGGCCACGGGCAGCGCAGGAATTACCGGAGATACGGGCCCTACGGGCAGCACAGGCCCCACGGGCGTTCCGGGCCCCGGCGGCGGTATCGGACCCACGGGAAATACGGGGCCTACGGGATGGACGGGGCCAACAGGAGCCCCATCAACGGTTACTGGCCCAACTGGCTCCACCGGCCCAGCTGGCGCTGGTATTACCTATAAAGGCACCGTCGCAAATGCTGCCGCTTTGCCGGGTTATCCAAGCAGCTACACGGGCGCGATCGGCGACGCTTATGTTACCTTAAACGATCAGCATTTATGGGTTTGGGATGGCTCTACTTGGGTAGATAACGGCGCTATTGCGACAGTTACCGGCCCGACGGGAGCCGCTGGCGCAACTGGACCCACGGGCGCAACTGGTGCTACGGGCGCTGCGTCAACGGTTACGGGACCCACGGGAGCTACGGGCGCAACTGGATTAGCAGGGGCCACGGGCGCTACAGGCGCTACAGGCGCTACGGGTCTTTCGATTACAGGCCCCACGGGGGCTACTGGGCCTACGGGCGCTACAGGCGCGACGGGACCTACGGGAGCCAGCGGAACGTCTGTTGGTCTTACGCTGTTCCTTGATGGGCCAACGGCTACTGGGCCGCAAGCGGATGACTTGCTTGTTATTCCTAATACCGGCGCGCAGACGGTTCTTTCTATAGGAACCAATACGGGTTCTTCCGTTCTTCTTGGGTCATTTGTTACGGAAGCTGGCGTTCCTAATAACACATCATTCATTGGTGGTTTTTGGTCTCTGGCAGCATGGGCTGCTCACACTTCGGGAGGCGGCTCATCTCGTTTTTGGATTGAAGTTCAAGAAGTCGCAGCTAATGGCACAACTGTGCTGCAAACGCTTGCAACTGGAGATTATGTCTCTGGAACGGTTGTTAGCTCTGCTACAATTGGCCTATATAATTACGATTTGTATGTTCCTGCTGCAACGCTTGCTAGTGTGTCAAGCAGACTTCTGTTGAATGTATATGCGCAGGCTCAGTCTGGTTCGCCAACTATTTCGCTTTACATGCGCGCCAATTCGCAGTCGCATCTAGTTACAACGATTGCTTACAATGTCTCAGGTCCAACTGGACCTACTGGGCCAACTGGCGCGACAGGACCAAGCCTTATCACCGTCAATACGACACCTATAACGGGCGGCGTATCTGGCCGCGTTGTTTACGACAATGCCGGAACATTTGGCGAAGCCTCTGCAATTACGACTAATGGCTCCAATGCTCTGACGATTGGAACACAAGGTCCAACGGGTTCGCAAGGGTCGCTTATCCTCGCCAATACCTCGACGGCTGGTTATTTTACGACATTAAAATCGTCGAATATAAATAATTCGGCGTGGACAATGACGCTGCCGACGGGTCCGGGGACAAATAACTTTGTCCTAAATACTGACGGTTCCGGCAATACATTTTGGGCTTCTGCCGCAAGCGCAATCACGGCTGCTGCTGATACGACGACAGCAACTCCGCTTTATCCGCTTTTCTCGTTAGCGCCTACCGGAACGCTTTCGACGATCTATACTTCCGATCCTCGATACAACTACACGCCTTCAACGGGCTTGCTTGCTGCAAGAAATGTCGCGTCATCGGAAGGTATCGTGTTCAACTCAAACACTATTTCTGTTAACACTTCCATACCAAATAATTATAACGGTATGTCTGCAAGTCCGGTAACTGTAAATGCTGGCGTGACAGTGACTGTCCCTGCCGGATCAAGATGGGTGCTAATCTAATGTCACAACTCACTCTCAACGCCGACACATCAGGGTTTGTGACATTATCTGTCGCAGCCACGGTAACATCTTATACTTTTCAGCTTCCGTCTGCTGTTCCTGCGGCAAATAACTCTTTTTTGTCATCAACCAATGCTGGGATAACTTCTTGGACGGCAGCGTCGTCTGCGTATGCTACGCTAGTTGGTTATACAACAACTGTTACATCAGCCAGCCCAGTTACGCTGACGTCTTCAAGCACATTCTATCAATTCTTTACTGGCTCAACGGCGCAAACAGTCGTTCTCCCAGTAACAAGCACACTTGCGACGGGCTGGACTTTCAATATCGTCAATAATAGCACGGCTAATATTACGGTTAATTCGTCAGGCAGCAATCTTGTTGCGACATGTTTACCCGGAACAACACTTCGCCTTGTTTGTATCTTGACATCAGGCACAGCCGCCGCGTCTTGGGATTTTGAAGTTGTCGGGTTCACGAACGTAACTGGCACTGGAAATGTTGTTCTGGCGACAAGCCCAACTCTAACAACGCCAGCGATTACAGGTTCCTCTTCTGGAACTACAACGATTGCTTCCGCGAATGCGAGCGCGACAAGCTATACTGCGACGTTGCCTGCTGAAAATTTTACTATTGGTTATCTCAACATCCCGCAAAATTCACAATCGGGCGCATATCAACTTGCCCTTACTGATGTTGGTAAGCATATCAGCATTTCAACTGGCGGCGTTACTGTTCCTATTAGTGTGTTTAGCCCAGGAGATGTTGTTACAATCTACAATAACTCATCTTCTAACCAAACAATAACACAGGCTTCTGGCGCAACAATGTATTTGGCTGGAACTGCTACAACGGGCAATAGAACACTTGCACAACGCGGAATTGCCACTGTGCTTTGCATCGTCGGCGGCGCTACGCCAACATTTGTCGTATCCGGCGGTGGAGTAACCTAATGTCCGGCATTATGGCTATGCTGTTCGCGAGTGGCGGCTCGCAATATACAGTTGTTGAAAATTTTACCGCGTCAGGCACTTGGATTGCCCCTACTGACGTATCGGCTATTGATTGCCTTATTGTAGCAGGTGGCGGCGGCGCAACTATGGTGTTTGGTGGTGGCGGCGGCGCGGGCGGCTATCGTGATTTAACATCTCAAGCGGTCACGGCGGGAACTACCTATACAATTACTGTTGGCGCTGGCGGCACAGGAACGTCTAACAACGCTATCGCAGGCCCCAATGGCACCGCATCAAGTATTGCTCTCGCGGCTTCTCCATTTACAACAGTAGCTGCATCTACAGGTGGTGGTGGCGGCGCGGCTCAAAGTGTCAACGCCGGTAGTGGTGGTTCTGGCGGCGGAGGTAGTAACTCAACTGGCACTTTTGGCACAGGTAACGCTGGGAGCTACACGCCGTCCGAAGGTAACAATGGCGGCGCTATAGGCACTTCCCGCGCTGGCGGTGGTGGTGGCGCGTCAACGGCGGGAGCGGCGGGTAACACAAGCGGCAATGGTGGCACTGGCGCAACCGTAAACACTTCAAAGTATGGCAACGTAGGCCAAAATGTTGGCGGAACATATTATCTTGCTGGCGGTGGTGGTGGTGGTTCTGAAGGTGCAGTTCAACCTGTCGCCGGATCTGGTGGTTCTGGCGGCGGTGGCGCGGGGTCAACTGCAAGAACTGTGTCAGGCACATCTGGAACGGCTAACACAGGCGGCGGCGGAGGTGGTGGTGGGTTTAGCGCAGGGTCTGGCGGGGTTGGCGGCTCTGGAGGCTCAGGGATTGTTGTTCTTTCGTATAAAATTAACGCAGGCACATCCGTAACATTTAAATCCACAGCTACAGTAACAATCCCAACTGGCTGCACATCTATTGATTATCTTGTAGTTGCTGGCGGTGGTTCTGGTGGCGGCAATGCTGGGGCTTCCAATCCATGCGGAGGAGGCGGTGCTGGCGGATTTTTAACTGGCTCCAATATTTCTGTTACGGCGGGAACGACATATACCGTATCTATTGGCGCTGGTGGCGCGGCAAACACGGCGGGAACTAATGCAACAGGAAATAGCGGATCTGCATCCTCTATTGCTTTAACGGCATCTCCTTTTACATCAATAGCTTCAGCCACTGGTGGCGGTGGAGGTGGTTATCAGGCTGTTGGAGGCTCCGGTGGCTCTGCTGGCGGAACCGGCGGTGTCGGTGGCACTACGCCGGGGACGGCAGGTCAAGGTAACGCTGGCGGGGGAACAAGCCCCGGCGGAGCAAGTGGTGGCGGCGGGGGCGGTGCTGGTGGCGCTGGCGGCACTGCTCTTGCAACTCCGTCTCCTCACGGCACTGGAGGTGCGGGTGGCGTAGGAACGTCTTATGGCGGCACTTTTTATGCAGGTGGTGGCGGCGGTTCTACCTATTTCACAGGGGGAACAGGTGTTCGCGGTCCCGGCGGCAATGGCGGCGGAGGAGACGGTTGTGTAGGCGGCACTTCGCCAGGGCCACAAAACGGACAGGCTAATACAGGCGGCGGTGCGGGCGCGGCAGGATCTCAAAATCTGCCTAGTGGTTTTAGCACAACAGCTTCTGGCGGCTCTGGTATCGTAATTATCAAGTTCAACTAATGAGAAGAAGGGGCTCATTATGGACAAAGGAACGAAAATATACAGGCTAATGGGTATTGACACGGCGATGCATTTATTGCGTCCCGGCGCTGCTTGGGAAATTAGCAACAACCAATTCACGCGCTGGGAGGATGAGCGTCCTTGCCCAACGATTGAAGAGGTTTACGAGACGATTGAGAAGATCAAGGCGTTTGAGGACAGCATCCCAACGATCTGGACGGATAAACAATTGGAAGAAATGGGCGTAAAGCAGCGGGAATTAGAGGAGGCTCTTGGTGATAATTGAGAACCTCTACCCTACGCCCATTGGCTTCTTCAAATATGAAGAGGGTCTGACGGAAGCCCAAACGACATTTATGACGGAGCAAGATCAGCGGCCTAACGACGGCAATACAAGCAGCGTTAATAGATATTTACTGAAAGAAAAGAAGCTCGCAAATCTCACGACGTTTATTGAGAAATGCGCGCATGAATATCTCATGGCGACAATCTGCCCCAAGAATGATGTTCGCTTGCGGATTACGCAGTCATGGCTGAACTGGACAAAGCCGGGGCAGTTTCATCATAAGCATGCACACCCAAACAGCCTGATTTCCGGCTGCTATTATGTGAATGCCAATAAGGAAACCGACAAGATATTTTTCTATAAAGATGGATATCAGAGAATTAAGTTTCCGCCTGTTGAATGGAATGCTTACAATTCGGAGAGTTGGTGGTATCCTGTCGGCACTGGCGATATTATTCTTTTCCCCTCTGAACTGACCCACATGGTTCAGCCAGTAGGCGGCGAAGACACAAGGATCAGCCTAGCCTTTAACACCTTCCCTGTCGGACATGTCGGGGACGAAGACGAACTAACCGCACTTTATTTAGGAAAATAACGATGGCGCACTTTTGTGAATTAGATAACAACGACGTCGTCCTTCGAGTGATCGTCGTCTCCAATGCCGATACATCAACGCCTGACGGCAATGAAGTCGAGAGCATTGGCATTGCTTTCTGCCAACGACTGTTTGGCGGCAACTGGAAGCAAACCAGCTATAACGGCAATTTCCGCGTTCGCTATGCGGGGATCGGCTACACATATAATTCGCAGCTTGATGCGTTTATTCCACCAAAGCCCTATCCGTCATGGGTATTAAGCCCAATCACGATTGATTGGGAAGCGCCTGTTCCTTATCCAACGGATGGCAAGGTTTATTCTTGGAATGAAGGCACTGGGTCTTGGCAATTGGTTGAGCCACAGCCTGCATAAGGAATACTGACATGGCCGTAGTTATCAATGGTTCGACAGGTATTTCAACGCCAGATGGCAGCGCGGGTGTTCCTTCGCTTGCTGGCACAACGAGCAGCACGGCGGGTGTTCTTTATCCTGCCGCAAATGTTGTCGCTTTCTCGACCAACAGCGTTGAGCGTCTGCGCGTTCCGTCAACTGGTGGCTTACAATTTAATGGATCGTCCAGCGGTGGCACCGTTGTTCAAGCGAACGCCACTGCTTCTGGCACACTCACACTTCCGGCGTCTACCGGAACCGTCTCCACAACAGGCTTTGCTGTGGCGATGTCGATAGTCTTCGGAGGATAAAATGGCTAACCCGAATATTGTTAACGTAACATCGATATTGGGGCAGACGACATATTATGTTCCGTCTGGAACAAGCGCCGTTTCGTTGCTGAATAATGCTTCTGGATCTGGAACTGTTGTCAAGATCGAAAGCCTTGTTGCCGCCAATACATCTGCTGCGGCTGTTAACTGCACAGTTTCTTATTATAGCAACGCGACTGTCCAAGGCAGTGCGCCATCTGGCGGAACGGCATATCCAATTTGCTCAACGGTTTCTGTTCCTGCATATGCTTCATTAGTTGTTATTGAAAAAACAAATGGAATTTATTTGTTAGAGAATGCTTGCATTTCTGTCACATCAGGAACAGCAAGCAATCTGACTTTTACTGTCTCCTATGAGGTAATTTCCTAATGGGTGAGCGGCGCATAAATGGCGGAATAATCGGCCCAAATAATACGCCGACAGCTACGACGGCTTCGGGTGTTTGGTCTTTATTGGCCGCACAGATTTATCGCAGCCAAAATCTTTGGCCGCCTTTTAGCGCAACTATTATTCAATCCTTTACTGCTACAACAAATTGGGTAGCACCAACTGGCGTATCTTCCGTTGACTATCTTGTCGTTGCTGGCGGCGGGGGCGGCGGGGGCGGCAATTATCACGCTGGTGGCGGGGGCGCTGGAGGTTTTAGAACAGGAACGGCGCTGGATGTTACAGCTGGTAATACTTATACAATAACAGTTGGTGCAGGAGGAAATGGCGGGTCTGGCGCTGCGCAAGGGGCTAAAGGCTCAGACAGCGTGTTTTCGTCTATTACGTCAACAGGCGGCGGTTACGGCGATTATGCGCCTAGCGGCATCGCAGGCCCCGGTGGAGGCCCCGGTGGTAGCGGCGGCGGAGCTTCTGGAAATTCTATTAACAGCACTACGGCGCCCGGCGGCCCCGGCAATACTCCAGCAGCTGCCAACCCCGGCGGCAATGGAAACCCCGGCTCTGCCGGTCAAGGCAGCAATGGTGGAGCATGTCCCGGATTAGGGACGGCCCCCGGCTATTACGGCGCAGGCGGCGGTGGCGCAAGTGCGGTTGGTGGGAATGCAAGTGGCCCTAGTGCTTCAGCTGGTGGCGCTGGACAGACATCAACTATCAGCGGATCGTCTGTAACATATGCTGGTGGTGGGGGCGGTTCGGCTTATCAAGCAACCGCAGGTTCCGGCGGTTCTGGCGGCGGTGGTGCTGGTGGATCTTCAACGGTTGCTGCAACAAGTGGAACCGCAAATACAGGTGGCGGTGGCGGAGGAGCAGAAAGAGTTTCTCCTGCCGTCGGCGGATCAGGCGGTTCTGGTATTGTTATTCTTAAATATACTGCTCCTTCAACTTCGGTCGCCATTTTTTATGCATCAGGAACGGTGACAATACCTGCTAATTGCTCATCCGTTGATTATGTTGTTGTTGCGGGTGGTGGTGGTGGCGGCCAGCTTGGCGGCGGTGGCGGTGCTGGAGGGTTCTTAACTGGAACGAGTTTATCCGTAACTGCTGGTAGTTCTTATGCCGTTACTGTAGGTGCGGGTGGTGCCGGGTCGGCCTCTGCTACTTATGCCACTACAGGAAGCTCTGGAGCTAATTCGGTATTTAGCTCAATCACATCGACAGGGGGCGGCGGTGCTGGAACATACGGCACCTCTTATTTGAGCGGATTAAGTGGCGGTTCTGGTGGTGGGGCTGCTCGCCGCGATGCTTCCCCCTTGGCAGCTGGAAGTGCTGGGCCTGGAACACCGGGGCAAGGCAATAATGGCGGCGGCGCTACTGCATCTTCTGGTTATTATGGCGGGGCTGGCGGCGGCGGTGCAAGCGCAGTTGGCGCAAGCATTTCTGGCGCTAACAATAACGGCGGCAACGGCGGCGCTGGTCAGTCTGTCTCTGCTGGATTAGGCGGCGGAACATATGCAGGCGGCGGCGGCGGAGCAGCAGGAAGCCCCGGAACCGGAGGAACTGGCGGAACAGGCGGCGGTGGCGCTGGTGTCACTAATGCTTCTGGAAACGGGACTGCCGGAACGTCAAACACTGGCGGCGGTGGCGGCGGTTGTGGAAATTATCCCAATGTTGGCGGCAACGGCGGCTCAGGCGTAGTCATCATCAAGTTCAATTAATCTTGGCATTCTCAAAAGGGGGAGAATGTGCTTCCAATCGTCACTTGCACAGTGGACGGCAAATGCCTGCCTGTATTGCAAGCGAGCATCAAAGCATACGCGCCTGATGTCCCGCATCTAATTTTCAGCCCAAAGCAAGAGACATCCGCCAAATCATATGACGTCGCGCTAAAAATAGCTTTTCAAGAATATGATGAAGTAATCGTCTGCGCTGATGATCTGGTTTTAACGCCTGATAGCTATCGCCTGCTATGCGAAGACATCAGCAATCTAAAAGCAATACACGGTGATAAACTTGGTATTGTCGCGGCGCATACGGATTTCACGCGCTACACGCAAAACATACGCTATCAGCAATCGCCATCAGACAAACTGGAATACGGCAAATGGTCTTGGGAGCATGAATGCCGCCCAATCAAAAGACTAAGCCCAATATTCCATTATCTATCCAAGAAAATGTATGAGGATACATTTCTGCCACCAATTGAATGGTATAGCGACGACGTCATGTGCGAGGATTTAAATGCGAAAGGATACACGCATTATATCTCGCGCGCTTATGTGCATCACGCTGGCTCGCAGACATTAGGACAAAACACGCAGAAGCTGCATGACGACGCCATGCCGTGGCTAATAAAGAACCGCCCACAATATTTGGATCTATTTTTTGGAGAAGGGGCCAGAAAAAAGATGGAAAAGAAACTAAAGATTGCCGTCTATACGATCACAAAAAATGAAGAGCAATTTATCGAGCGTTGGGCGCAATCAGCCAAAGAAGCAGACTTGCTCCTCATAGCCGATACTGGCAGTACAGACGGAACGGTAAAGATCGCAAAGGAAAACGGCGTCACTGTTCATGAGATCTGCGTTACGCCTTGGCGCTTCGATCATGCCAGAAACGCCTCCCTCATGCTTATCCCGAAAGACTATGACATCTGCATTTGTCTTGACGCTGATGAGGTTATGGAACCTGGTTGGAGGGAGGAAATAGAGCGCGTCTGGACGCCAGAAACGACCCACTTGCGTTATAAATTTGATTGGAGTTTAGGGATCGTTTTCTACTCAGAAAAGATCCACGCGCGCCACGGTTATTACTGGCATCATCCCTGCCACGAGCACATAAGGGCTGATTTGCGCATCCAAGAAGTGTGGGCGCACACTGACTTTTTGCTCATAACGCATCATCCTGACCCGACAAAAAGCCGGGGTCATTACATGGAAACGCTGGAATTGTCGGTCAAAGAAGACCCGCATTGCCCCAGAAACGCCTTCTACTACGCGCGCGAGCTTTATTTTCATAACCGCTACGAAGACGCAATTGAGGCGCTTGATCGCTATCTTAAAATGCCAGAAGCGGTTTGGATTAACGACCGCTGCTACGCCATGCGAGTTACTGGCCAATGTCGCGAGGCCCTTGGCGATCAGGCAGGAGCAGAGGCTTGGTATCACAAGGCGGCTGCTGAAGCGCCTCACACGCGCGAGCCTTGGGTGGCTTTGGCAAAATTATATTATGAGCAGCATAAGTGGGCAGAAAGTTATGGTGCCGCAACGCGCGCCCTATCTATCAAAAATAAAGAATTAGTTTATACTACTGAACCAGCTTCATGGGGGCCTCTCCCGCACGATTATGCCGCGATTGCCGCGTATCGTCTTGGGATGACGGAAGCTGCAATTGAACAGGGCAGGCTCGCCTGTGAGCTAGACCCAGACGACAAACGTCTACAGGACAATCTCCTGTGGTATACGGGCGAGAAGGCAGCGTGATGGACTTCCAGACAGTAATCAATTTGTGCGCTGGCACAGCCGTTGCCGTATTCGGCTGGTTTGCGCGAGAGCTTTGGGTTGCTGTTAAAGAACTTAAAGAAGACATCCACAAGATCGAAGTAGAACTTCCAAGCCATTATCTTCGCAAGGATGAATTTGCCGAAGGCATGAAAGAAATAAAAGAAATGCTTGGTAAGATATTCGATAAGCTTGATGAGAAAGCCGACAAATGAAAGAGAACTACGCCCAGGCGCTGAAACAGGTTTTGAAATACGAAGGGGGCCGCGTTGATGACCCCCGCGACCCAGGCGGCAGGACTGCTTTCGGCATCACCCAGGATACCTATGACGCGTGGCGCAAAAAACAAAATCTGCCGACGGTTGACGTATTCACGATCAGTCAGGCGGATGTTGCGGCCATTTACCGCCAGGAATATTGGGATCGCATTCGTGGAGACGATCTTCCCTCTGGCGTTGATTTTGCTGTGTTCGATTATGCTGTCAACTCAGGGGTAAGCCGCGCGGCCAAAACGCTTCAAGGCGTCGTTGGCGTTACGCAGGACGGGCAGATCGGCCCACAGACGATACAGGCAACAAAAGATTACATCGCAATGGCTGTCACCAATAAGCGATTGGCGTTTATGCAAAGCCTTTCCATTTGGAACACATTTGGCAAAGGCTGGACGGCGCGCATCATTGACGTAAAAAATCAGATTTTAGCTCTTACAAAATAGGGGAACAGAATGGGCATCTTTAAAAATTTCCTGACCACTATCCCAGGAATTATCACGCTGATCACGGTCGGCATCCAGGCCTGGCAGACAAAGACGCTTGACTGGCCAGCTCTTCAAAATGCGTTGATAGGTATCGGGTTGGTCGCGGCCAAAGATTTTAACGTCACCGGCAAATGATCTACGCTATCTTAACAATTATCGGCAGTCTATTCTCAGCTGCCGGTAAGCTGTTTGATTGGCTCTACGCCAAACAACTTGTTGACGCCGGTAAGACGCAGCAGCAAGTAGCAGACTTAAAGGCGCAGATAGATGCGGCACATATTGCCTTACAGGCTCGTCTTGCTGTTGAGCGCGAGCGCCAGCTTAATCCTGGCGGGGTGCATGACGACGACGGGTTTAAACGCCCCGATTAGTCAGCAAGCGACATTTTGCGCGACAGCAAAACCGATTTACTGGAGCGACAGAGATAGCGACGGCACGATCTGGGAAGCCAAAGAGCACAACCGGATCGGCAAAGAGCTGTGCGGCTGGGGCAAGAAGTAGCCATTGGGGCCTGTCTTATGGTAAACTTGCCCTAACTAGCGGGGTTTTAGATGACGACGGGTCTTAGTTACGCCGGAACAGTATCTGGCACTACAAGCTATGTGGATCAGATCTCCACGATGGCGGTTGTGGATGCGACAGATCCAGCCTTTCTGGTAATTTTGCCTCAAATGATCGCTTATGCGGAAAACCGCATATATCGTGACGTTGACTTCCTTTTCACGTCTACGTCGTCAACTGCTTACGCTTTGACAGTGGGAACCAGAAGCATAAACGTTCCAGCGGGAACGTTTGTTGTCCCAGAGCAAATTAATTTAATTACGCCAGTTGGTATTTCTAACCCAGATCTTGGAACGCGCGTTCCTCTTCTGCCGACAACCAAAGAATTTCTTGATGCGGTTTACGGCGCGTCTTCATCTACAGGGCAACCAAAATACTGGGTTCCTTTTGATGATTACACATTCCTTGTCGGACCATATCCAGACGCGGCTTATAACGTAGAAATTGTTGGCACAATACGCCCGCAAAGCCTTGGCAACGGAACCAACAATACCGTTACGTCTACGTTCATTAGTCTTTATCTGCCGGATCTATTTATCATGGCGAGCATGATTTATATTGCTGCATATCAGCGCAACTTCTCAAGCGCTCTTGGCAATGATCCACAAATGCCAATAACCTATGAGACGCAGTATCAAACGCTGCTGAAGAGCGCCGTTAGCGAAGAAAACAGGAAGAAATTCGAAGCTTCTGCGTGGAGTTCACAAAGCGCGTCAACAACAGCCACGCCGACTAGAGGCTAATAAATGCCGCATCAGACACTCAAGCTTATACCAGGCGTCGACCAGAACAGGACGCCTACGTTTAATGAAGCGGCAATTTCGACAACTGATCTTGTTCGTTTTATTCCAGACAAACAAGGGCAGGTTGCTCTTGTTCAAAAGCTTGGCGGCTGGACAAGATTTTTTCCAACAAGCATTGGATCAATTGTTCGCGCGCTTTGGGCCTGGGAAGACACAAACGCCAATACATATCTTGGCGTTGGCGCTGAAGGAACAAGCGTAAACGGCAATGGCTTATCTGTAATTTATGATGATGCGCGTGAAGTCATTACTCCAAGAACAGACACATTAGACTACGCATTCAGCGTCACGGCTGGCATGACAACGATTGCTGGATCGAGCACTGTTATTGTTTACGCAGTTGGGTCTAACGTATCAGATTTTGATACAGTTTATATTAGAACACCTGTAGCTGTTGATGGGCTCGTATTATTCGGCGTTTATCCTTGCACGTTTCTTGGCGCTGATCAGTTTTCTATTACTGCGGTTGATGCATCCGGCAATCCTCAAGTCGCAACATCAACGGTTTCTTCTCCAGGCGGCGTTGTTCCTACTTATGACTTCTCTTATGATTTTATTAATTCTCGCGGCAGCCCGGTTGTTACTGTCACGCTTGCTAATCATGGATACGCTGTAGGGGACACATTCCCAATCGTCGTTTCAACAACAGCTGGAACCGTTACGCTTTATGGCAATTATATTGTCCAGACTGTTCCGACGACTTCTACTTTTACGATTAGAGCCGGATCTTCGACAACGACTGCCGCAGTCACTGGCGCAAGTTCAAATGGAACGACTGGAACGATAACCTTTTCTGGCGACTATACGTTTAACGTTGGTGATACGGTAACAATAACCGGTGTCTCAGCTTCTTATAATGGTGATCGCACTGTAACGGCAAAAACAAGCAACAGCGTTTCTTTTGCATTAGGCGCGGCGGCTACATTAGGCGCAGGCGGCACAGTATTTGATACATTATCAAAAATGAATGGCGGGAGTGCTGAATATGAGTTCTTCAGAGTTCCAGCACCTATTCCTGCGGGTATTGGGTATGGCGTGGGCGGCTATGGCGCTGGCGGCTATGGAACTGGCGTGGTTCCCCCTGCTACCGTGGAAGGCGATCCTATCGACGTAGACGATTGGACGCTTGATAATTGGGGTCAAATATTTGTCGCGTGCCCAGTTGGCGGCGCTATTTATACTTGGACACCTGGCACGGGGCAAACAGTTGCAAGCGTAATAGCAAATGCGCCTATTGTTAATGACGGCATGTTTGTCGCAATGCCTCAAAGACAAATCATTGCTTGGGGCACAACGTTTACAGGCATTCAAGATCCACTTCTTATCCGCTGGTGTGACGTTAATAATTACGACAGCTGGATTGCGTTGTTAACAAACCAGGCTGGATCATATCGCTTGCCACGCGGATCAGCTGTGATTGGCTGCATACAAGGTCCTCAACAGGGTCTCGTTTGGACCGATTTAGCCATTTGGGCTATGCAATATGTTGGCCCTCCCTACGTTTATCAATTCAATGAAATTGGCACGGGCTGCGGTCTTATTGCACGCAAAGCGGCGGGTTCCATGAACGGGATCGTTTATTGGATGGGCCAGAGCCAATTCTTTAAACTTTCAGGAAGCGGCGTGGAAATTATTAAATGTCCTGTCTGGGACGTTATTTTCCAAGATTTAGATACAACAAATAAAGATAAAATTCGTATTGCGCCTAACTCGCAATTTGGCGAAATTACTTGGTATTATCCTACGACTACAAGTAATGGCGAAGTTGCAAAATATGTTAAATATAATGTCGTCTTAGACCAATGGGATTTTGGATCGCTTGTCAGAACGGCGTGGATCAATCAATCAGTTCTTGGACCGCCAATTGGTGCGGGCATTTCTGGCGGCGCTTATTATATTTATCAGCACGAGACTTCTCCTGATGCTGACGGCGCGCCACTTATTGCGACTTTCCAGACAGGTTATTTCGCCATGCAAGAAGGCGAAATGAAAGTATTCGTCGATCAGGTCTGGCCAGATATGAAGTGGGGCTACTACGGCGGCGCACAAACGGCGCACGTAAATCTCACGTTTTATGTGACCGATTACCCCAATGAGACGCCTAGAACATACGGCCCATATACAATGACAAGCGCGTCAACATATCTAACGCCGCGTTTTCGTGGTCGCTTGATGTCTATTAAACTAGAGAGCGCGCCGGATGAATACGGAACATGGTGGCGATTGGGCGCTATTCGTTACAGAATTGAACAGGATGGAAAGTTCTAATGGCGACCCTGGACGACATCCTCACTACACAGAAAAATGGCGTTGTCGCCATCAATAATCTTAATCAATCTCTGACAGCATTCTACGACAAATACGCTTACGTTTCCGGTCAGTATAGATCGTTAACAGTAACGTCTAGAACAGAAGTTGCGCGTGGATCTGGTCGATTAATATCAATGAATATCGTTATCGCTGGTGCAGCAGGCGGCATATATGATGAGATTGTTGCTAACGTTACGCTCGCAACTGGCGATGGATCTAAGGCAACTGTTTCATTCACGCCAGCTGTAGATTTTGCTGTCGGCGACACGATATTTGTTACTGGCGTAGATCCGTCTGGATATAATGAAGCAGCGGGCGACGCAGTGACAGACGTTGTTTCTTCTACAAGCGTTAAATACGCGAATGCAACAACTGCGGCATATGTGAGCGGAGGTTTTGTTTTTAATAAAAAGGCCTCTGAACTTATTATCGTTACGCCAGCTACTGCGGGCATAACTCAAATTGGTATTCCGTTTACCAAGGGCCTCGTGATTGAGCCGGGTGCGGGTCAATCCGTTAATGTCACTTACTCGCTAGACTGAGGTAGATCATGCCACTGAAGCACGGGAAATCTCAGGAAACGATTTCCAGCAATATTTCTGAAATGGTGAAAGCGGGACATCCTCAGAAGCAAGCGGTAGCAGCCGCACTTAATCAGGTGCGCCAGGCTCGCGCAGAAGGCGGTGAGACAAATAAAATCCACGTCGGGCCAATACACAGCCCAGTCGCTGGCAGGACTGATCATCTTCCGATTAATGTCCCGTCGGGTGCTTATGTGATACCGGCAGATATCATCTCAGCAATGGGCGAAGGGAACACAATGGCTGGTTTCCGAATTGCTAACGATGTTTTCGGCATGCAGGCTCTTGGCGATGATGAGCCGGTAGAGATCGTCGCCGCAGGTGGTGAGTATGTAATTGCTCCTAAGCATGTCGCCCGCATAGGCGGCGGAGATATGGATAAGGGACATAAAACGCTTGATGAGTTCGTCACAAGCTATCGAGACAAGACCGTTCAAACATTAAAAAAGCTTCCGGGGCCTCGTAGAGATTAAGGGGATCTTTATGACAGAAGAGGTAAGGGTTCGGGTCGGAACGACCGAAGATTTAGATGCTATTATGGTATTGGCCATGAAAGTGGCGAAAGAAAATGGAGTATTTGAGCCAAACGTTCACAAAGTTTTAGGAGAGATTTGGCCTGCGCTGCATTGCCATCATGGCATTGTTGGCGTCATTGGAGAGCCGGGATCTCAGCTAGAAGGCTTTGCTCTACTCAGAATAGGTCAACAGTGGTATAATACCAGGGATATATTAGAGGAACGCGTCGTTTACGTTGCTCCAAAGTTCCGGAGCGCGAAGGGTGGTCGCGCCAGAAAACTTTATGAGTTTTGTAAGCAAACTGCTGATGGTTTAGGATTGCCGTTGCTTGTTGGTGTTTTCAGTAGCACAAGGACACAAGGGAAAGTCCGATTATTGGGTCGTATGTTTGGTCAAGAAGCGGGAGCTTTTTGGTGGCACGGCCCAAAAACTGGCAGCTGGCACACGTCAGAGGCTCCGCCTCAAGACTAATTGGAGAACGTGAATGTGCGGTGGCGGTAAAGGCTCTTCTGGCGGATTTGGTGGCTTGGCCCCAGCGCAACAGCAAACGGTTCAGGCTTCTCCAGAGGCTATCGGCTGGTATCAACAGTCTATGGCGCGAGCCCAGCAAGCTGCATCGCAGCCCTATCAGCAATTTGGCACAACGCCGCAGCAGTTTGTTGCGCAATTAACGCCAACGCAGCAAAACGCAATCCAGAATATTTCTGGCACGCAGGGAATGGCGCAGCCCTATTATCAAGCGGCAACCGGCGTCACCGCAAATGCCTTAAATCCTGCCTATAATACTGTTGGCAACTACATGAACCCTTTTATGGGTCAAGTTGTTAACCCTGTTCAGCAAGCTGTCCGCCAGCAACAAGGCCAACAACTGGCTCAGCAGCAAGCGGAAGCAATCCGGGGCGGAGCATTTGGCGGAGAGCGAGCTGGATTGCAGCGCGCCCAGCTTATGGGGCAGCAAAATTTAGGCTTAGGTCAGGCTTTAAGCCCGCTCTATCAGACGGGATATGGCCAAGCACTTCAGGCGGCTCAACAGCAACAGCAATACGGATTGCAAGGCGCTCAGCAACTTGGAAATATTGGCGCTGCGGCTCAGCAAGCAGCTCTTGGTCAAGCTCAAGCACAGCTTGGCGCTGGAACGCTGGAGCAACAGACGCAGCAAGCGGGCATCAACGCCCTCTACAATCAATTTCAGCAACAGCAAATGTTCCCCTATATGCAGGCCCAGTTCCTGTCAGGCATTGCTGGCGGCCTTGGTCCGCTTATGGGTCAGCAGACGTTTCAGTCTCAGGCTCAAAGCCCATTTGGCATGTTCTTGTCAGACCCTCGCGCAAAAATGGGCGTCGGTCGTGGAGAGCCAGATGTCGTCGGCGAACTCTACGACGGTCAAAAGGTTCACGCTTATAAGTATAAAGATGGTGGCCCAGCTCAAATCGGTCTCATGGCCGATGAAGTCGCTGATTATCATCCAGAAGCAGTCGGCGTGCGTCCTGATGGCTTAATGGCAGTTGACTACGGGGCAGCAACAGAGGATGCTGCTCGTTTGGGCAAAGGCCTTGGCATGGCCCGCATGGGCGGAGCAGTCAGGGAAGAAGGGGACTATGCTCGCGGAGGATACGCAGATGGCGGTCTTACTGCTGGCGACATTGCTTCTATCGTTGCCGCGCATCAGGCCATGTATGGCCAGATGCCAAAAGCGCAAACCAACATTCCAACAGAGGGCATCAAGACCGGGACGCCATTAACGCCTGGTCATATGACGCCTCCACAAAAAGAGGCGTCTGGTCTTTCTAGCGCATTAGCGGCTGGTGAGGGCATTACAGATATGCTCACCAAGGGCGCTGATCTTTACAGCTGGTATAAAGGCGAAAAAGGACCGACGGCTCTTGCCAAAGGCAAAGCATACGGTGGCGTTGCAGGATACGCCGAAGGCGGCGAAGCTCCCAACGAAGATGATGATCTTTGGAAGGGCCTCACGGGCGGCATACGTGCGGCTCAAGGTCTGCGAGCGGCTGATCTTAACACACCAGGCGCTGATAAAGATCCCAGCAGGCAGCGTAGTTTCTTGGACACGGCTTCAGACGCAGTAGGAACTGCCGGTAAGCTTGGCGGTTTAGCAAGCGGTTTATACAGCGCGGCGACGACATTAGGCCCAGCTCTCATGGCTATGTCTGATCCACGCATGAAAACAGGCGTCGGTCGGTCTGGTTATGAAGAAGGCGGTCCTACTCGTCGCTATACTGACGAAGATATTGCAGCTTATTTGCGTCCACTTGCTAAGGGCGAAAGCGGTGGAGAGAAAGACCCATACGCGGCTTTGGGCCCGGTAACAAAGAGCGGTGATCGCGCTTACGGTAAATATCAGATCATGGGGGCAAATATTCCCCGTTGGTCTAAAGAAGCTGGCCTTGGACCATTAACTGCCGAAGAATTTCTTGCTAATAAAGAAGCGCAAGAAAAAATTGCTCAGCATCGCTTTGGTCAATACTTAGAGCAAACCGGCGCTCCTGAAGAAGCCGCCGCTATGTGGTTTGCGGGCCCTGGTTATAAAAAACACATGGGCGCACGCGACGTTCTAGGAACATCAATTCCAGAATATCAAGCAAGATACCGCCGCAATCTCGATCGCGGACTTGGCGAAGAGATCGCCAGTCTAGGTCCGAAAGAGCGCTCCTTTCAAGCGTCCGCTAACCTTCCTCCAGAAGGCACGACGGTGGATCTTAAGAAGGGCGTTGGTGCGGCTCCTCCGGCTGATACTGATAGTCTTGAAGATAAATTATTGAGCCGTCAGACGATCATCCCAGCTTTGACTGGGTTAGGTTCTGCTATTACGGCAATGACAAGCTCGCCTTCTCGTTACCTTGGCACTGCAATCGCGCAGGGTCTTGGCGCGGGTCTAACAGCTGGCGCTAAATCCTACATGGATACTGGCTTGCAGATCCCAGAGATCGACAAGCGCACGCAAGAAGCGCTCAAAGAAGCTCAAGAAGTTAAGATAAAACAGCAGCTGCTTAAGAAATTTGGCTTCGAGACAGTCGAAGAAATGATGAAGGCTTACCAATCCGCCTTCTACACGACACAAGCTGGCGTCCCAATGGTTCGCCTTGCTGATGGCACAACTGTTTCTGAGGCTGAATGGCGTCGCAATCCGCGTCCTGTATTTGGCCAAGAAACGCAAGCGGCAGGAACCCCAGGAACTCAAAAACCTATTACATCTACGCAGCCGGTTGTCGCTCCTCCAGGTATTGTGTTTGATAACCGCTCGACTTCGACTGCTCGCAATGAGATGGACAGCGTTTATGGAAGCGATAAGCAAGCCGCTATTGATGTTCATAAACGCAGTAGTGACTATCGCGACACTGTCGATAAAGCAGCGGAAGCCGCGCAAGCGCAAAAACTTTTGATAAATGACGTTGGCGGTATTGTTGCAGAAATGACCCACGCAACTGGCATGAATGCGCCAGGAGCTGGCGGCTCAACGCGAGCAATGATTGTTAATTATGGTAACACGATCGCGCGCGCTGCTGGTTATGGGGAAAATTATTTTGGAGCCTCAGATACTGCGGATCAGCTCCTTAATAAAATAAACACACTTGCAGGACAGCGCGGCGTTGAGGCTGCTCAACAAACTTCTCTTGGAAGTTTGTCGCAACTTATCAAAGCTCAGCCAGATCTTAATCAAACACCATACGCGTCAACATTTAATGCCGCGTCTAATATGGTGAACAATCAGATGAAAGTTGATCAAAGAGATCACGCTGATACTTATGGCCAAGCAAGTGGCAATCTTTATTCCCGCGCTGGCGTAGATTTTAAGAGAACTAATTCTACTGCAAAATATAGAAAAGAGACGGACGCGTTGCAAAAAGCAATGTGGAACGATCCTCAAGGATTTGCAGTAATGGTCTCTGGCCAATTAAAGCCCGAAGACATTGAGCAATATTTTAGAGACCCAAAACATGGCGGCATCGTCGGCATGTCCCGCTATTTTGGGGGTTAAATAATGGCGCAGAAAGAAGATTACAGCTCTAATCCTCTCTACAATAGAGAGTTATTAAAGCCATTATTGGGAGCGCGGCCATTCGCGACAGAAGAACCGGCTGCGGCTCCTAAGCCTGAAGCGCCTGTTGCTCCCGTTCCTCCAAGACGTCCGGCTGAAGCTCCTACTGCGCCGGTTGGCGAAGTAACAGTAGCCAAGCCTTCGCGTGATGAAGCGCAAGCAAAAGCTGCTTATGAGGAAATGACAGCGCCCCGCATGCCTGAGATATTAGGTGGCGGTAAAATTCCTCCAGCAGCAATAGCTGGCGCGTCTGGATTTGGTGAGACGCTTGCGCCCGGTGTGTTTCCATCTATTGTCTCCGCAGGTGCCCAAACATTGGGTAAAATCGGAGTTCCTGGATATGAAAGATTTGCTGAGCAGCCTCCTACAAAGACACGCGAGGAAGTTGTTAAATTGGGGGAGAAGGCCAGAGAAGAAGCCCCAATGGCTGGAGCTGTTGGAACGGCAGGTGGCCTTGCGACAGGCATGGCGACACTCCCAGTATTAGCAGCTGGGAAAGCTCCTTGGTTATCTGGTCTCTTGACAGGCGGCGCTTATGGCGCGCTTGCGGGCGCTTCTAAAGAAAATGAACTTGCTCCAGCTGTTATGGGCGCTCTTAAAGAGGGCCTTGTGGGAGCAGGCGTTGGTGCTGTTGGCGCTCCTATTCTTGAGCGCACTGCATCAGGCATATCGCGTCTTATTTTTGGTGGGCGTCCAGTCGTTGACGACAAAGGTCAGCTGACAGAAGAAGCCATGCGTATTGCGGCAGAAGCTGGTTTGTCTGCTGAGCAAATAAGAACGCTTGCGCCGCAGCTCGTTCAAACATTTGAGCAGCGCGGTCTAACAAAAGAAGCCGCGCGTGAAGCGCCTTTCCGCGAGTTTGGCATTGAGCCAAAACGCGGCATGGTCGGCGATGACGTTGAGCAATTGACGCATGAAGTTAAGCACGGTGATTACGGTCCTGTTGCTGAGCAGGCGGCAGAGGCTGCGGGAGAACTTGCGTTTCAGGGCGCTCCATCTATGGGCGTTCGCGAAGCAGTTGACGCGGCAGTTGCTCGCGGGGAAGCAAATGCGCGCGCTCTAAAATCAAAATATGAGACAGCCTACACGATGGCTGAAAATGCTCCCGGTAAATTTTCACGGGAAGCTATTACAGATGTTGGCGATAGATTGCTTCAGAATTTAGCTGTCGATGTTAATGCGCAGCATCTTTATCACGATCCGCTTGTTCAGCAGGCTGCGCAGCAATTAAACAAAAGCCTTGGCCAAACGATCGAAGGGCCTGGCGGCATTAAGATCTTGTGGCAAAATTTTCCGGCTGTTGAGGGCGGAAGAAAAACGCTTAATAATCTTTTATCTCAAGCTAAGACACCAACGGAAAAAGCTGGTGTTCGTCGCATGATCGACGAGTATGACAAGTATATTGAAAACAAGCTTCTTGATGGTTCGTTTACCGGAAAGTCAGACGTCATAAACGACTGGCGTAGAGCGCGTAAGCTTTTCTCTGAGTATCAATCAAAATACGGCGTGAAGAAATCTGGCGAAGACGCGGGTAAGCTGATGAAAGATATCATCGAGCAAAACCGCGATCCTGACAGCATTGCGCGCATGATGTTTAATTTTGCTGGCAGCGGAGACGTAACGGCTAAAGCCTCTGCGCTTAAAGTCTATAACCAATTGCGCCGTGCTCTTGGTCCTAATAGCCCTGAGCTTGACAACATTAAAAAGTCATTTGTTGAGCAAATGATGACCCCTGTATTGCGTGAAGGCGAGAAGGCGACGCCGGGCCACTTCACAGACACAGCAAAGCAAATCGATAATTTTCTGCGTGGTAATACGGCATCTTTTGCAAAACATATTTTGTCTGACGCAGAGCGCGCTACGCTTTCTCGTTTTGCTGATGTTATGCGAACAGCTGGCAGAAAGCCCCAGGAATTAACGCTTGAGAAGCTCAGCGCATTTTCTCAAGCTATGTGGTTCTCCGCTCCAGCAGTAGCCGAAATGGTGACAGGCATAGCGAGCCGCGTATTGCCAGAAAATCTAAGGACGCCGTTCTTGTTGGCAGCTGGCGCTTACTCGCGTAAAAAAGGCATGGAAGGATCGCAGCTTGCAGCTGAAGCAGCAGCAAATCTCCCTCCTCGCAATATTCCTCGCGTCTATCGCTACCCAGAAGTCAGACCATTGCTTCCTTTGACAGAGCAAGCCCGTGAGCGCGAGGGCCGCGCTACTGGCGGCAAGGTAGGCATGACGGCTAATATGCTTATCCAGGCAGTTGATCGCGCCAAGAATAAGATCAACAATGGCACAAAAGAAATCCTAAAGGCCCCCGACGAACACGTCGTTAAGGCTCTTGAAATCGCCAATCGGCATATCTGAGGTCAGAGAAAATGACGACGACAAATAAGGGTCTTGCTGAACCAACATATAACTCTCTGAACTGGGACGTTCCGCTTAACAATAACTTTACAATTATTGATAATGCTCTTGGCAGCCCAATACCTGTTACTGTTTCTGGCACTACTGGATACGCATTGAGCGCGTCTGAAAGCCAAAATCAACGCATCGATATTACAGGCGCGATCAGCGCAAACGTGAATGTTACAATACCCGATTACACCGGCGGCATGTGGATCGTTACAAATAACACCACAGACAGCTCAGGCGGACCGTGGACTGTTACAGTGAAAACAGTGAGCGGAACAGGCGTGGCGATTACGCGCGGATACGCCGCGATGGTTTATAGCACTGGCACGTCAGTCATTACCGGCAATATATTGTTTGCCAATTCTGACAGGCTATCAATTGCTGGCGGAACGATGATTGGCAATCTTGCTTTGCCTTCTAATGGATTAAATGTTGGAACAGGTCAGCTGCAAGTAACCGGCGGCAACGTTACAGCAAGTGGCAACATCACCGCCACTGGTAACGTCACAGCTTACTCTGATCAACGCCTTAAAGATGATATCCGCACCATCACTGACGCTCTGTCGATCGTCAATCAATTGAGAGGTGTCAGCTATATCAACAAATCAACAAAAGAAGCCGGTATCGGCGTTGTCGCGCAAGAAGTTCAAAATATATTACCCGCAGTTGTTCACGCTGATGCAGAAGGTCTGCTTCATGTTGCTTATGGGAACATTGTTGGGCTTCTTATCAATGCTATAAAAGAACTATCAGTTCGCGTTGAGCGTTTGGAGGCACGCAAATGACTATGGTGGCAAGCGGTCAAATAGATCTTGGCGGCACTGCGACTGTTGGCAGCTTAAATCAATCCATACAGCAAGAGTATGGATACGGCGCAAATTTAAATGCGTATCGCGGCAAGCTTTATACAAATGCTGCCGTGACGACAGTGTCGCCATTTCCCAATACTAATAATCAGATTTCTATGTCTATGTTTTATAGCACCAGAAAAATACCTACCGGATCAGCAACATACACAAATGGTCAAAGCGGAAACTTTACGATACCGCCTTACAATTCTATCGTAATTACGGTTGCAGGAGCAGGCGGCGGCGGATCTGGTGGTTACGGAACATCAGGTAACCAAGGCTGCCCTGCGGGAGCAGGTAGCGCGGGTTCTTCTGGTCAAGGATCGTATTTTGATACAAGCTCCTCTAATGCCTGGTATCGAACAGCATCAGGCGGCGGTGGCGGATATCTTGGAAGCACTGGCTCAGCTGGTTCAGGAAATGATGGAACGCAAGGCGGCGGTGGAGCCGCCGGTGGTGCTGGCTCCCAAGGACCGTGTGGCTATGGCGGAGGTCCAGCATCGGCAGGTGGTGTAGGAGGCAGAAGCACGATAACTTTGTCTAATCCGTTATTAGGCGGCGGCGGTCCAACAACAGGAAACGCTTATGCATATTTGGCAGGATATGGCGCTGGTTCTGCGGGTTATGGATATGGTGGCGCAGGCGGAGTAGGCGCTGACTATAACTATTATAGCGGGTGTTATGGCGCAGGCGGATGTAGTGGCAGCAGAGGCGGCGACAGTGGTGCTGGCTACGTTACAATTTCTTGGAGTTGACGATGCATCCCGGAGACATGGAGAAAATCTTCATGTTGCTCCGGGTATTTGTTGCAATACTTATTGCTCTTTTTACGTTTAGATGCGTGATAATATTTTTTAGACTTATCTCATCTCTTACTGATTAATTTTTCTAACTGGCTTCTTGCCGGAACGTAACAAAGATCAGCGTGCTCTTTGCAATAAGATCCGCGATTGATTTCTTCGCCGCAGTATATTGGCGGTTTGCCGCTATCTTCTGAAACAATAAATCGGCAATTAGTGTATCCAAGATCTAAGATAGACAGCCCATATTCAGGCCTAATGAAATATCCATTGATGCCGTCAACTCGTGACTGATCGTATTTTTTCACACCCTTTTTGGGGTATTTATGTGTATTCTTGCCGATTGCCCGCTCCTCTAGAAGCTCGCCGTTAATCCTGGCTCTGTGGACATATCCAAGCACCGCTCCCCTTGTTACACCAAGAGCATCAGCAATGTCTCCTCCAGAGATACCTTTATTCCACATATATAATATTTGTGTTTTTTCGTGTCTATTAAGCATATCAATCTCCTACTTACATCAATCAAAGTTAAAATTTATCACTATCCTATTTGCGTGAGCTGTTGGCGACGTGCTTGCGTGATATATGTTGCTATCAAAGATAATCAATCGATTTGGTTTTGGCGACACGGTTAACGCAACGCGTATGTTATCTTTGATGTTTTTATAATGTTCATATGATGGTATGCCGCAGTCCCTGTCATATGTCTCGTCATATATTACCGTGTCTCCGTCGCTCTCATTTATATAAAGCAAAGCTGTATGCTGCGTGTTTGCTTCCATGTCGACGTGAGGATTATGGATAACAGGATGCGGCGTAACGGGTATGAAGCCGCCCCTGATGCGTATGATACCTCCTTTTATATCTATCCCGGCATCTTCTGCGGCAAATATCATTGCCGTCTCTAATACTTGTGACAGATATGAATTATGCCTGTTGTTATCCATAAAAAGATGGAAAAAGCTTCCCTGATATATATCTTTTTTATCTACGTCATCAGGACCATAAGCGGTGTGTGTCGTGTAATACCAAGACATATTTTGGTAATCTAAAAGCGTCGACTGTATTTTATTAAATAAAGAAGCTGGTAATGCGTCATCTTTTATAATCGGAGCATTTATCATTTTCTTTGATGCTCCAGACGCAATATTTCCATCACGTCCTCAAAATCAGCCGCGTAATGTTTAATGCGGAAGATAACGCCATTTAAGCGTGCAATGTCATCATGCAAACGCTCACGCTCTTTTGTGTATCCTGCGGCGTCTTCTTTGATTTTGTCTTGAAGTATTTCAACTTCTCCACGAAGCCGCAGGATCTCTTCCTTATCTCGCTCTAAGCTCATGTCTTTACCTAGTAGAATAGCACCGCAGCACGTTATCTTTCTGTTGATCACACACTACGGGATACTGAACACCCCTGGATTTATACTGATATCCATTCGTATCAATTTCGCACCCTGTCAATGCCAAAAAGATAATAACCATAAAGATCAGTGTTAAGGCGACTTTATCCGCCTTCAAGAGGAATGCATTCATGCTGTTCTCCGCTGTTGCGGGAGCGTTAAGGCTCGCGAGATGCGCGGACGCGAACTGGCTCCTGAAAATTTGGCGTATTTGCCACTTGCATACGCATCATTGCTATTTGCTCTTTTACTTCTTGCGTTGTGCTTGTCGCTTGAATAAGCGCACTTTCAGCCATGACAAGAACGAGCAAAGATAGCGCAGCCAATCCTGCGCCAATCATTATATCATATTTCATCATTACTCAGAAGACCCGTCGGTTTTGGCAACTTCAGCTTGAATAAGCTTCGCTACTTTCAAGATGACCGTAAGATCATAATTGCCATAAGGGCCGTAATGAGAGGCAATGTAAGGAGGGCGCTGCCAAGCCTCACAAATAGAGAAACAACGGGCTCTCTCATCTTTAACGCCTTTCTCATATCCCTTTTCGTAATCTGTTTGATCAGTCATCGCGAAATCCTCCACCCAAAGCAAAACCAGATTATAGCAAATAATGTGATAATATACACTTGTCCTATTTGATCGAAGTGCTTGTCTATTAAATCCGCAAAAGTCATGGCGGCGTTTCCTTATCAATATCAATAGAAAAGGCCGCGACTAAGCGCGGCCCATTATTTTTATTCACCCGGATTTGTAACGATTTCTTCTTCTAGAGCGTCTAGATCTAAAGGGATGCCTTTTCCTCCCTTTTTTACGCTAAATTGCGTTACTGAGCCGGGAAGAGATACGCCCGTAAGGCCAACCTCACCCGGCTTCGTAGGGTTTCCAGCAAACTGCCCCGCAAACGCCAAGTAATTAATGGCGTCAATATAGTTATCTTCATACTTACGGTTCTCAAGCATGCGGCCAAGCTTTACGCAATGCATGATTAAAGCAATGTCGTATTCTGTATATGTCTCACCGGTTACTGCCGTTGCTATGCGCGATATTTTCTCGAAGCATGTATCAGGCGCTCCGTATTGTTGTGCGCGCTCGTCAATAATTTTGGCGGCGTTTATAAGGGACTGCTTGTGATGCATTTCTATCTCCAACTGGTTCATATGTCGTAAATACTTTTACTTTGCCAACGTATCGATGATTAAGGGCAATTGGCCCCCGATTGATATATTCTAACGTGTATCTGTCTTTGTAGTATTCTTCGACGATTACATAGTCGTTGTTGTTTAGAGCTGTAACAAAATCTTCCAAACTATTAGAAGCTTTGTGCTCTACTTGCATTTGATGAACAAGATTATCCGCGTAAGACGGCATATTCATCGTGATCAAAAAACGCATGTCCATTCCTTGCTAGTGAAAAAGCGTGACGTTGCTTTGCGGGTTACGTCACGCCTCTCATCAGGCAGCCGATGTCACTCACTGCCTAATTGATATTAACCGAAGTCGTCTTCATCGCTTGGCGCTGCAACTTTTGTAGAGCCAGTTGATGGAGGCGTTGTTGCCTTGGTCGGCGAACTACGCTCCTTGTGAACGAGATCCTCTGGGCGTGCAACCCAGCTGACAATCTTGAACACTGGCGCGTAGTTCGTCGACTTCCGGGCCCCCTCACCCGAAGTAATCGCTACCGTATCTTCGAGAGCGACGACTGGTAACTTACCGCTATTAGTAGAAACGGCAGCCTTATACTCGTCATGAAGCTTATCAAGACCGCGCATGAACGCCTTAGCCGTTGAGGCGAACTCGCGAACGTCTCCGCCGCAATCTTTGCCAAGCTTCACAATGAAGCGCACGCCTTCGCGGAAGCTGTCACTTGGCTTTTCTGGCTTTGGACCAGAACCAAGAACAGACATCGCAAACTGAGGCGCACCCGTCTCAAAATCAATCCAGCCTGTTTCAAGATGCTCAAGATCAAAAACAGCTTTAAAGGATCTCGATATATCTACTGGCGTGCTTTCGCCGTTAACGCGATCAACGCGGAACATCTTACCCGCGCGTGCGTCATACTTCACGATCGGCAAGAAGTCTCCGCCGCCAGTGCTCTCATAATTAATGCCTAATGCCATTACTCTTCTCCATTTTGCGACAATCTAGCCTGCCGCTTGCTCTCGTCCATCTTGGACAAAGCTCTATCTGCGCTTGCCGCGCAATATTTCTGATACGCGCCCAACGTTTATGTTAAACTTCTTGCCAATCTTCGCTTGCGTCCAATCAGGATGCTGCGCGGCAAGTAGCTTAACGCCTTCAACAATTGCGGGCGTTACCTTAGCAGACGACACCGGCGCAACTTTAACTGGACGTCTGCGCGCTATATGCGACGAAAGCTCTCTAATCCTTCTATTTAATTTTGTTATTTGCTGCGCAACTTTAATAAGCTCCGCTTGAACTTCTGGTAGTCTCATATCAATACCTCGCTCTATATACCCCAAATCTCAAAAACAGTCTGACGCACCATAGGATCTTTAAAGTAAAAACTATCAACGTCAGGCATAACTTTTGACGCCAACTCTAGTGGGTCCTCGCTTGTAGATAGGAAATTTTGTATTGCAAGCCCTATTTTACCAAGCGACGCAACATGCTGATCTACATTTTCTAACCGATACACGGCGCTTCTCTTTGTGCTCACATACGCCAAGCGTGGATCAAGATCATTACCTTTAGCCGCAACATATAGCGCCACTTGTCTCGCATGGTCTGTCTTGATCTGCGATGGCACAGCATGCGTTGTTTTAAGGTCTATTAAAACCTTATGGTTTTGCCACTCAAAATCAAAGTAACCGACGAATGGGACAGCGAGACCCTCGAACTGATAATCGATTTTTCCTTGCGCAGACGACGGGGGACCATAAGGTAAAAGCTCTTTGAGACCGACGCGGACCATATCTCCCAAAGAGCCGCGCTCTTTTTCTTTGGCCGGGTCTTGGGACATTGCAGAAAGTCTATAAAATTCATCCTCTGCGTGTCTGATGCATTCATCTACGCTTGCCCCCTCCATTAATCCCTTCGCTATACCGTGCTCTACAGACGTCCCCCTGAATGCGGCACAGCCCACTTGGCCACCCTTCTTCAAGCATTTCTGCAAGACAAAGGCGGCTGTTGAGCCAATAAAAAGATTACACGTTGACGGGGACAAATGCTCTATGCCATGCGCGGCGAATGGGTTCTTCATGATGCCTCAATATCGATTTGCCTGACCCTGCCAAGACAAGAGGCTCAGGTCAACCCACTTGACATATTTTTTTTCTTAAGCCAGCTTTGCCGCTTCGAGATGCACTAAGTATATGGAGATTGATATGGATGAGCGTGACAGGCAGTTGTTTATTTTGCCATCAGAAATATGGGATGCTGTTACAAGAGATGATGTTCAATCAACATCAAATGATATGCTAGAGCTTGGAATATATAACCCTCCAATAAGGTTTTTTGACGTTTACGCAACAGCGTCTCCTCGTAAAATGGCTACCTGGCTTTTAAAAAATATTAATTATGAGTTTAGAGTTGATCGCGGAGATATACCTATTACATACAGATTTCGCTACGATTTTGACGAAGACATGGCTAATTATACTTGGTATTGGGGTATGATTGATGGAAATAAAATCAATTATTTTGATTTTGACGATCCTAGATTTGTTGAGACATTAAAAATTGAAGCAGAAGCGATTGGTTTCTCTTTTGATCAGTATTCTCAAGACATGCTTAATCAGTTGCGTATATTGCAGAGCGCATTATTAACGACATTAATCACAACTCTTGCGGCAAAAAATGTTATTAAAGATACACAAGAAGTAAAAAGACATGGGCCAAAAAGTAAAAAACGTCCGCGAACACATAGATATATAACAACAATAAAAATTGGAAAAATTACAGAAACGAACCGCCAAAGTGACGGAAGCGGATCAACTGTTCGTCCTCATCTGCGCCGTGGTCATATACGCAACCAGCATTTTGGTGAAGGTAACAAAGAAATAAAGAAAATATTTATACAACCAGTTTTCGTCAACGCCGACGAGGGTTGGATTGAAAATCAGCGCAAGGCGTATGTGGTAAAAGCAGCATAATGGAGATTGATGTTATGACCAAAGATAAGCGCGCTATTTCTTTTAAAGGCGAAATTGACTTAACGGAATGGAGCTTGCCAAATGCGGATAGCCTGATTGAGGACGCTTTGGATTACTTTGAAGAAAAGATGGAAAAAGAAATAAAAAAACAATTAGAAAAACTTCAGAAAAAAATTGGCGGTTTTGATGAATATGCGCGCCAACTTGCTTCTGAAGCAATACAGATTTCGATTGAAAACGGCATCAGTATTAATTTTTGGGATATTGGCGGTAAAAACCCAGACATTATCACAATAAACTTTCCTGATTTTTGTGAAGACGGGTTTTCGTGTGAGGTTGATATGAAGAAAGCCATTAATGAAGTGCTGATGGAAGCATGCGCAAGAGATGGTTATTTGCGTGAAAGTGAAGAAAAGGGAATGCTTGATTTTGCGCAGATGCTAAAAGGCTGCGCACATGAAATTGAAACGGCTGTCAGGCCAAAGGATTAATGAGGCTAACATGGACGAAGATGAATTTTTTCACTGTGATGTGTGCGATGAAATCCCATGCATATGTAAGGGTATAAACCCATTATATTATGCTGATGATTGGTTGGAAGACATTGAAGATTGTGAAAAAGAGTAAATCATGAACTGTATAATGGGCGTCGACCCTGGTGCTTCTGGAGCAGTTGCATTTTATTACCCGAATAAAACGCAATTGATTTCTGTGTATGATGTGCCTCTCATAGGAAAAGAAATCAATGCATCAGCGTTGGCGCAGCTTATTTCGCAATATCAACCGGATCTCGCGGTTGTGGAGCTTGTCCACTCCATGCCGAAACAGGGCGTCGCTTCGAGTTTTGCGTTCGGCGTTGCATACGGCCAGATCAAAGGGATCATTGGCGCGCAGAATATCAGGAGCATATATACGTCGCCATCTAAGTGGAAAAAACACT